>Ga0068711_1000268_pt1 | contig 54132 bp, 52 predicted proteins | sample MTBAKMMethaMetaG_FD_62224 | JGI IMG/M metagenome (GOLD analysis project Ga0068711, IMG submission 62224) | Enrichment culture microbial communities from Arthur Kill intertidal strait, New Jersey, USA, that are MTBE-degrading - MTBE-AKM (Arthur... | ecosystem: Environmental > Aquatic > Marine >...
TCGTCGTCGCCCCTGTCCCGGTCGCCCGGGCCGTCCTTCTCGTCAGGGGTCACGCCGCCTTCGTCGTCATCGTCATCCCCCGGGGCAAGCAACGGCTGCTCCGCCACGTCACCGATCTTCTGGCAGACACCCGTGTCGAGCAGGAACTGGAGATTTTCCTCCGTCACGTCCTCTGCATTGACCAAGTTCCAGTTGCAGACGTACTCTTCTTCAAGGTTGCTGACGGGACCCCTAAAGGCAAAGGCAAGATAACTCGGCGTCACGATCCTTGTGAAAACCACGTAAGCCAGTATGAGAACCACACTGATTCGCTTCAGGTTTCTTCTCATTTTCTCCACCCCTTTCGCACGAAACTCCAGCAATAAATACATATAAAATCGTTATTGGATGTTACATAGCAAACTTGCAGATTGATAGGAAAAAATAACGTGCGCGCAAATCCTTAATCTTAGGTTTATAAATAACTAATAAAAACTATTATTATTTGTATATATCCAAACCAACCTCCCCACATTCGGAAATTATGCGCTAAAACCCTTAAGTCCAAACTGAAATGAATCTATATTATTTTAGCACACGAAACCCATGGGTCAAGAGGAACTGCGGGAGTTTATTTCGGCCTGCGTAGCAATGCAGAAATAGAGTGCTGGACATAGTCGACCCGTATGGAGGCTCGTGCCAGGCTTTCCCTGAAACCTCCCAGGCTGGCTTCCGGGTCCTGGCAATACATCGCAATTTCCGGCCCAACCTGCATCCTCAAGAGGAAACCCGTTCCCTTGTCGATTGACCGTCGGATCTGTTTTGCATCCGCACCCCTCCCGAAATCCCTTGCCAGGGCATAGGCCGAGTTCAGCCCTTCCATCCGGGTCGCCGTAGGAGCGGAACGAGGCGGTTTGTAATAGCCTCCGTCCCAGTCCGGTTGTGGCTGGTTCTCCCGTGTATGCTGGGCCTGGATGATGACTCGCGCAAAACGCATCGCCCCATCGAGGAATTCGGGCCGAGGCCTCTTGCGATGGACTTCGTTCAGGCCATAGAGCAGCCAGTGATCGTGCGGCAATCTCCTGTCATCGAGCAGCGAAAACACCTTCAATTGGTAACGGGCACCGGCATCCGCCGCATCGAGCCACTTCTTCTCGCCAGTCAGGGCATAGATGCGCATCAAGGCGAAAATTGCCTCGCCCGGGTAATATTCCGACTGGAAGCTTGATACCTTCCCCAAGGGGAAACTTTGTTTATGCACCTTGAAGCGCCCATTGGCGCCCTGTGTCGCCAGTATCCACTCACCGAGCCCCTTCATCACTTCGTCGTACTGCCGATTGCCCGTCACACGGGCGTATTCGGCCAGGGCGAGCGCAGCCAAACCGTTGCCCCCAAGCTTGACTTCGCCTTGCTCCACCACGAACTTCACGGGCTTTCCTTCGATGCTTCCTTCCCTGACCTGCCTCTGCAGGTAGCCGATAGCCCTTTCAGCAGCTTTTCGGACCTCGGGGGCCTTATGCTCCCCGTAAAGTTCCATCATGGCAAAGACCGTCCCGGCATGCCGGAGGATGTTGTATTCCGGCACCTCTCTCCCCCGGTAAGGCTTGTATTCGTAAACGAAACGCCCATCGTCCTTCACCGCACGTGCCAGGTACTTGCCGGCCCTGTCCAGAGCAAGGTCGATATCCGTTTTGGAGTAGGCCTTCCATTCCCTGTTACCCCTGAAAAGGGGCCAGGCGGACTTTCCGTCCCCGAAATAGGAAATCGTGTTGAATACCACGTATTCCATGGCGTTCTTGACGATCTCTTGAGTTTTTTGGCCCAGTCGCGTTTCCTTAAGAAGACGGTTGGAGAGATCAAGGGATATTCCCTTGCCGCTTTCCAAGGCTACCAGGGAGAGCTCCTCCGGCAAAAACGCTTTTTCAAGTTTTCCATCCACGGCGATCCCGAAAAGAGTGGGATCCACCGCAAGCGGCCTGTCGAAATCGAGATCCTTCAGGGCTTGGGCACCCTTAACGATATCCAGCTTGATCCATCTGTAATTCTTCGAAAGGGAATCCTTTGAAAGGGATTCAGCCGCCTGCTCAAGCGCTCCTGGGAGGCCCCATCCAGAGCCGACGGCAACCTTCCGCCCTCCCTTTCCATCAGCCAGGGTAATGAAGCAGACACGGGCTTCCGCATCCTTCTTCAGCCTTTCGGAAAAAGGCGGCTGGCTCGATTCACTTTTCAGGCGGGAAACCACCCAGGCAACCAGGGACTCTCCCTCCCCCGGCTGAAGATCGGCCAGCGGCTTGGACAAGCTGTTGAAATCCGGCAGCCCCTTCGGCTGGCTTTCCGCCTTTTGCCAACCCATGTAAACAAACGCCGCCACCAGGACACAAAACGCGGTGAAAAGGAAAACCTTGTATTTCCGATTCATCATTTTCTCTCTCCTCCTGGATATCCCTCTGAACCTTACGGGCTATTATCCAACTTGCCTATTCCATGATAACAGCATCAATAAATTCGATTTCCAATGGTCGCTTGACAGATTCAGTTTCGTTATATAAAATGTGTGAACAATTGTTTCGATTGCACCACGAAAAGGCAAAACCGCCGAAAGGCGGTGACGCAAAACTACGGGTCTAAAGCCTGAAAAGGCCATGACAGCCGGGTTGCCGAAGGTGACCGTTTTGAAGTGCCAAGGCCTTCGGCAGATTAGCCGGAGGCCTTTTTATTTGCCAGGGAACTCGAAAGGGCAAAACCGTTGAAAGACGGTGACGCAAAACCACGGGTCTAAAGCCGAAGGGCCAGGACAGCCGGGTTGCCGAAGGTTCGAAGAAATTGCCTTCCCCGCCCGCTCCTGTGCCCCCCAAAATCCAGGGGGATCTTCATGGCACGGAAAGAACCCACATTCAAAAAGCAATTCGCAAAAACAATCGTCCTCATAATAGGGCTCTCCGCCCTTGCCTTGAACTTTGCCCCGGCTGCGGCTGCCTGCACACTCTGGGGTGCCGCGGGGGAAAAAGTCGAAGGCGGCGGGACCCTCATCGCCAAGAACCGGGATTGGGAACCCACCCAGGTCCAGGAAATCAAGCGAGTCGTTCCCCGAGACGGTTTTCGCTATCTCGGCCTTTACGCATCCGACGAGGAAGGCACAGGACTCAAAGCCGGCATCAACGAAAAAGGACTGGTCGTCGTAACCGCTACCGCCTCGGTCGTCCCGGATGAAAAACGAAGCAACCCTAAAAAAAAGACCATCTCTTCCGCTGAAATCCTCAAAACCTGCACGACCGTCGAAGAAGTGACCGGGCAGCTCGATCGGTTTACCCACGCGGCCTTCTACCTCGTCGCCGACAAGAACAAGGTCGCCGTCATCGAGGTCGGGCCTGGCGGAAAAGCCACTGCCAGCATCACCGACAACGGGACCATCGCCCAGACGAACCACTACCTCAACGAGCAGCTCCGAATCCTGAACAAGAAGGTTTCCAAGAGCAGCCGAGCACGCTACGACCGGATCCGGGAACTCTTGTCGAAAGACCCGGACGGGCTGACCCTCGACGATTTCGTCGCCTTCAGCGAAGACAAGAACGCCGGACCCGACAACAGCATCTGCCGCACGGGGAGTAGCCCAACCCGCTCCCGCACGCTCGCCACCTGGATCATCGAAAATCCCGCAGAAGGGGCACCGCTCCTTTACCTAAAAGTCGCCGACCCCGACAAGCCCAAGAAGACGATGAGGCTCTCCCTCGACGAGAACTTCTGGAAGGGCGCGCCGCGAGGCGACAAGGCCGCCGGCGCGAACCCGGAAAGTCCTACCGCCTAAGGGCTAAAAACCCCCCCACACCGGTTTCAGCCCCCCGCCCTCCCCTTCCAGGAAGGGAACCCAGGCAAGGGCTACCAGGTGCAAAACCGTGCCCGTGGCCGATGGCCTGATCGTCACCGTTTCCAAGGCCTCCGTCGCGGGATTGGCTTTTGCTTCGAGGGACGCTACCTCCCTCTCGAACTCCGCCTCAAGTTCCTCCAGCTTCGCCTGCAGATCCTGCAACTTCTGCCCCGCAAGGGCCACGTCCTCCTGTGCCCGAAGCGAGCGGCCCACTCCCCGGGCGGCGGTTGTCGCCCTCCCAAGGGATGCCATCTGGATTGCCTTGCGTCCCATGAAAGCCCCCAGGAGCGTCGCCCCAAAGGAGACCGCGGTCTGCATCTTCTGCTGCTTCGCCTCCTGTTCCTCCCGCTGGACCGCCAGTTCCGCCCGGCCGATTTGCCCCTGCAGGGTCTCGATCCGCTTTGCGTACTTGGCCCGCAGCTTTTCGACGGCCGCGTCCCTAGCCTCTCGTGCCGCCAGCTGGAGTCGAACCCTGAAATCCCCCTCGGTTTCTCCTGGAGCCGAGACCATCTTCAGCGAGGGGCTCTCAAAAAGCTCATAGCGCCGGGTTCGCACAAACCACTTGAGCGCCTCGCGCCCCAGGCGGGTCATCTCCTTGCCTGAAGAGAGGCAAGCCGGAGGATCCTCGAAATCCGCCGTTTCCCCTCGAGGAGCCTTTTCCAGTTCCGAGTGCCCCATCGGAAGCTCGATCCCCTGCTCCCAATCCACGGGGACGGGACCATCCACGAAGGGCCAGAGGGTTACAAACGGCAGGTTCTCGTCCACCTTCAGGCGGGCATTGGCGTAGGAACCGTTTCCCGAGGCCAGCAACATGGGCTTGTAAAGGAAGGGACCGTTTCCGATCCCGCGCGCCGGAGGCACGAAAACCTGGCTTATGTCGGGGGGCAGGACCGGCGCCTGCCCGCCCCGACCCTGGGACGTCGAAGGAAGCTGGGAAGCGTGTGGGGCCGGGACCTTTCCGACGGGAGCCACAGGGACCTGCGCAGCCGCAACCGGTTCCTGCAAGGCCTTGATTTGCGTCCGAGTCAGCGGGCCGCACAGGTAGCTCATGGCCCAACGGCTTTCAAAGAGGACGGGCTCTTCGTCATGGACGTTGTGGAGCAGGAATATCCGGTTTCCAAGAGAGGAAAGAACCCCGTCCAGCACTTCTCTCGGCATGTGGGCCTCCGCTCCCTGGAGTGCTTCCAGGACCCGGCCCTTGTCGCGGTCCGTCTGGAGGCGCCCCACGAACCACGTCCCGATATTGGCGAGCCCCTTGTAATCCAGGTCCACCGGGTTCTGCGTCGCCAGCACCACGCCCAGCCCGTAGGCCCGGGCCTGCTTCAAAAGCTTCAGCAAGGGTTCTTTCGTCGGGGGATTCGCCACCGGCGGGAAATAGCCCGCGATCTCGTCCATGTACAGGATCGCCCGAAGACTGGTCGTCCCCGGCAAGCCCCGCACCCAGCCGAGCACCGCATTCAGCAGCATGGAAACGAAGAACTGCCTCTCCTTCTCACCCAGGTGAGCGATGGAGAAAATCGCCACGCGCGGTTTCCCTTCAGGGGTGTAAAGCAGCCTCGCCGGGTCGAGGGGTTCTCCCTCCAGCCACAGGGAAAAACCGGGCGACGCCAGGAGGCTGTTCACCTTCATGGCGAGGCCGAACCGTTCCTTCGACGGGAAGAACGACTCCAGGTCCATCACGCCGATCCGGGTAAACGGTGGCGACTGGATGTCCCGGACGAGATTCGACAGGTCGAGGTCGCGGCCGTCCCTCCAGGCGGAAGCCAGGAGATTGGACAGCAAGATGTGCTCGCGTCCCTGGAAGGGATCCGACTCGATCCCGAGCAGGCCCAAAAGGCTCGTTACCGTCATCCCCACGGCGTCGTTCAGGGCCTCCGCATCCTCCATCACCGGTTCCCCTGGAACGGACAGGGACTTCAAAATCGAAACCGGCCGCCCGGCGGTGCTGCCGGGAGTGTAAATCGCAAATTCCGCAGAGTTTTTCAGGTTCTGGATCCGCTCGGGCGACTGCCCCCAGGAATCCAGGCCCTTGCGCCACAGGTCGGCCTGGCTTTTCGCAAAGTCTTCCCGCGAAAGGCCCTTCCTGGCCGCTTCCTCCTCGTTCACCCATGACAGGAAATCCGCGGGTGCCAGGCCGGGGAAGGTGAGAAGCAGGTTCCCCATGTCCCCCTTCGGGTCGATGACCAGGGCAGGGATTCCGTCGATGGCGGCCTCCTCCAGCAGGTCGATGCAAAGACCCGTTTTCCCGCTACCCGTCATGCCGATGCAAACCGCGTGGGTAACCAGGTCACGGGAATCGTAGAGGCAAAGGGACTCCGTCGACTTCCGGCTCTCGGGGTCCACCAGCCTTCCAAGGTAGAAACTGCCCAGCTTTTCGTAATTTTCCAAGACACCATCCCTCCCCGGCATGGAAGTTTTATCCGTTCGTCACATGATAAGAGCATAGCACCACCGCGGCCACTCTCATCCTATTGCTTTACTGACGAGTTGAATTATAATATAAAGTTGATTCAAATGATTCTTGGGGAGGTGCCGGCCATGCCCGAATTCACCGAACGGGAAAAGGAAGTCCTGGTGGAGTTCCTGGAGGAGGCCATTTCGAACCTCCGGTCCGAGATTGCGGCCAGCGACAAGGAAGAATACCGGAACATGCTGAAGGATCGAAAGGAAACGCTAAAAGGAGTGCTGGCAAAGCTGGGATAAAGAATGCAATTTTCAGCGACCCGGGATGATGCTAGAATATTCCCAAGCCATTTCAACATAAATTAAGAATACGAAAGGGACTTGAAGAATCGATGAAGAGTCCAGTCGCCCACAACAGGAAAACCGATCAAAACCGTTTCGGCAGACGCCAGGGGTTTTCCCTGGTGGAAACGATCGTTGCTTTTGTGATCCTAGGGATCATCCTCTTGGCGATCGGCTTTTTACCGATCATGACGACAAGACTGATGAGCGATACTTCGGAGCGTGAGAAGGCAACACTCCTCGCAATTGGAAAGCTTGATTCGCTCGAAGCAGATTTTGAAGGACTACCTATGCCAGGCTTGGGTGAATCTACGGATGTGATCGATTTTTACACCCTTAAATGGTCTACTTCCGGCACGAATCCGAATGAAGTTCGTGTCGTTACTCTAGGAATCGAGTGGCATGGTGTAGTGGGGAAAAAACAGCTTGTTTTTCAGCGTCATATCGTTAAACGTCAATAAAAAAGGTGATACGGATGGAAAATCAAAAAACAGCTTTTTCCAGTTGCAAGTCTACACACCGAAGATCGGCCTTCACTCTTGTAGAAATATTGATGTCCATGATCATTCTTACTGTAATAATGGGTTCTATCTTGGGCCTTTTTTTAATAATCATCAAGAACATGGAACAATCCAACGATGTTACCCATGCACAACAACATGGAGAAATGGTTTTGACGCTCTTGGAAAACAAAATCAAAACAGCAGGCCTTGGTACGACAGCGAGCCGGGATCTTTTTGATGACGTTTTCAACGGTATTTCCTTTGCATCCTGGAAAGAGGCCATCCATGTCACGAACAACAGCAAAGATGTTGCGATCATTTATGCGCTTCCTTCGGGAATCCTAGTCTCCGGAGAAGCCACACTAGTCACCAATAACTCGGTTTCGCTCGACCTTATTGGAACCTTGCCTTCGGGAATCATCAATACGAACATTGCAGAGACAACAGGATGGGTTACTTTTCCGGCAACGGAATTTCCCGTACGGGTTTCGGCCACTTCACCCAAACTTTCAGTCCTGCCGAAAAAAGACGGGAAGGTTTTTAGTTTTGACGAGTTACACTTCATAAGACTTAGCAAGGCACGTGTAGAAAATGATTGGTTCATCATTGAAGACGTAGCTAATCCTAACACTGTAGCGCAGAACAAAGCCGTTCAGGGGATTTCAGATATATTATTTGACAAATCAGCTGAAGATGGCACTTTTTCAGTTTATGTGCTATGTCGCGGAGCTCAAAGATACGATAATTTGGTATCAAACAAAAGCATTTCGGTTTTTACTAATATTCCGGATGAAGCTCGACATTACAGGCTGCGGGTTGTGGAGGGGAAATGGAGGGTGCGAAACCAATGAACCTATGGCTGGGTTTCAACCGCAGGAAACGCCCGGGAATGGCACTGGGACTTATTCTGCTGCTCCTCCTCGTCGGGGCGGTTTTTGTGAGCGTGAGCCTTTATTTCGTCACGAATTATTTCGGAACATCCATGGCCATGAACCGACAAGCACGATTGTATAACGCCGCACAGAACGGTATTGAGTGGGGCATGGCACAATTGTGGAATAACAAAGACATTCTTTCGACAACCCAAGTGGAGTATGACGCCGGCGAAAAACTCGAATCCCTTCGGGTTCGTGATAAAGATGGGAACATTATCGCAGAGGGGACGAATCCCCCTTCAGTAGATTCTAGAATTTCGGTAACGGTTAGACTTTACGATTGCAACTACGCAGTTCCTGAAGGAACAGCCGTGTCTGGTGTTGCCCTCCCCCCCTTAAGGCCTGGAGATGCAAGCGGCGGAGGACCAACTTTGCCTGTGATCCCACCCGGAACTTCCGTGATCATTGACCCCAGTCGACTGCTTCCCCTTGGCGGTGGAATGAGTTCTCACAGTTTTGTTATCCGTTCTCTAGCAAGAGATGCAAGTGGAATAACGCTTGAACTTGAAACCATGGTGGTGATGTCAAAATGAGAAATAAAACAAGTTATCCGTTTCGCATTTCTGTCGCGACATTGATCGCAACTCTGTTTTTCTTCACTCTCCTGACCGCGAAACCCAACACCTTTCTTACTCCTTCCTTTGGTGAGATAGAAAGCGCTGATTTGTGGCCGGTATGGCCAAAAAGGGCCTCTACTAGCACAGTTTTCGAACCTGCGTCCCTCACTAGCATAGGCCGGGACGTCATCGCATGGGTTGACTTTGCACCCCTAGCCACTAATGCAGATTTCCTCGCTGCGGACGTAAGTTTTTTCTCTGCGGAAACGGAGGGAATACAGCATCCGAGTCTTGAAGATGACCCCTTGTATATAACAGTAGGAGGAAGTCGAGCCACATATGATGATGCCCTTACCTGGGCCTGGCTACGGGAGGAATCGGTTGTCGTCGGATTCACGGAGGAATGGTTCAAAAACAATGCGAACGTAAAATTCCCCAACGAGAACTTCTCTAGCGATGATACATGGCTTGACTTTTCAAATTGGAAAGGTTTCTTGAACGGGAAAGGAAGCGATCTGGATTTTGAGTTTGCGGATTCAGGGCACGCTCCGCCTCAGCTTTTCTGGGAAACCGATCCTTGGTTTGAGGCTTTTCTCCGAGAACAATACAATCCCTCGGATACTTGGGAAGACAAGATCATTGCCTTTCTGCCGACAAACCAGGGTGTCCTTCAGTGCATCGAGGTTAAAAGCGGCGACGTTTACCCCTATAAGCGATTGTGGCTTTACATGCCTTCCGTCGCATCAAGGCAAGCGGTTTATCACGAGGCCTGGAAAACGATCGATATCGATCATTCCCGCTCAAGGTTGACGGTCCTTGATGGTCCTGTTTCTGTGAGAGACATCGAGATGACCGTTGGCACTGAGAAACAATGGAGACGCATCGCAATCGGATCTACAGGAATTGGGACAGACCAGGATTCGAAGGCCCCATCTTATTGGAATAAGCTCAATAGCAACTATCCGACTACTATTCCCTTTACCCAACCAGTTTCAACAACAGGGAGAAATTTTGGTTTTTACGCCCTCGATGTGACCGACCCGACAAACCCGTTACCTCTATGGTCGGTCAGCAATACTTTTTTCACCAGGACGACCTCTGGCATCTCAAAAAGTCTCTCGGTGAGAAAACCTGCTGGCCTCTCTGACTCCGACTATGAAAAAATTCGTTTTTCCGTAACAAAGCCGGTTATCGGCTACACCACCACTGCAACTCCGGGAAACAGGAACTGGCACTTTCTTGCCGTAACAATCGAGAAAGATAGTGATCAATACAGGTGGTACAACATCAATCCATCAAATGGCAGCGTAATGGGCACGGGCCTTTTTCTGAACAATGACGCTCTCCCAAATACAATTGACGACACGATTTTCCTTACGAAAGAATCGTGGGAAAACGTTTATCCGACTCGAATCCTTCCCGCATTTCCAAAAGGCGGGACGCAGCCGGAGTTAACCGATGTCTATGTGGCCCTTTCCAATGGTGCAATTTACAAATGGAATGCAAAAACAAACATTCTCACACATATTGTCACTCTTTATACCGGGGCAAACTGGAATTCCGCACTCCATGCCAGCTACCTGACCGAATTTGACATCGCTTATGTGGATGATCATGTTTATTTTTCCGCTGTCATCCCTTTGGATTACAACGGGGCTAGCGGTCACGACACAACGGGTTTTTTCGTGATCGATCTATCAGCCTTAAACGGTAACACCGAAGCGCTCATTTCCCCTCCAGGCGGAGACACGGGTGATACCTTTTCTGTGGTCAGAGCTGGCAGAACCGGTTCAACGCCGGCGATTGGTTACGTCGTTCAACTGCAAGCGCTTGGTACGGGAAGTCCTGCCCCTGATTTCCAATACCGACTTGGGTCTCCTGTTTTCGTCAAAAACTATGTCTACGTTGCACAATATTTGCAGGAACAAGAAAGAGTCAAAGTTGGAAAAGAATGGATTACCCAGGACATCGATTTGACGAGGCTTTACCGCTTGCCGATAAGCCTCTCGGCGCTGCAGACAGCAACAGGAGCTAACGACAAGTTAAGTAGTGGAAACTTAAACACTGTTGACGAAAATAAGAATCCTATAAACCAATTCACCGATGAGGCTTCTGAGGGGAAAATGATCTTCGTCGATTCAGAAGGGAACCTTATCGTTATCAATAGCGAAGGAGACATTGTCACTTCAGTAGATACTGGTCTTGGACAGGCAAGTGAGAGCGGTCCCTCCGAGGAAGATCCCTTCACCAAGATGCGAGTCGTCTATTGGAAGAGGCGCTAAACGAACGAATAACGAAGGGCCCCGGGGCAACCCCGGGGCCCTTCGTTATTCGTTCGTATGGTACTTGAACGACAGGCTGACCTTCGTCCTGAACAGGAGGGGCTTGCCCTCCTCGATAACCATGTCCTGCTTCATCACTTCCGCTACTCGGAGGTCCTTCAGGCTCTTTGCCGCGGTGTTCACGGCGTTCTTTGCCGCATCCTCCCAGGAATCGGGACTCGTCCCCACCAGTTCGATGATCTTGTAGACGCTGTTCGGCATCGCCATTCCTCCTCTTTCGCCCGATTCGGGCCAGACTGGTTTCACATTGCCTTGATAGTATTATAAATCATTATCCTCTCATTTCGGAATCCCGCCCCGTGAAATTTCCATTCGCTGCCTCACCCACCGGGGCAAAACCTCGGCCACGAGGATGGCCCCGAAAACGAGCGCCGCGCCGAAGATCATCTTGCCTGTGAAACGCTCCCCCAGGAACAGCACGCCCGTCACCGCCCCGAAAACCGACTCGGTCGAGAGGATGAGGGAGACGTGCGTCGGCGGGGAATGCCGCTGGGCGCTCATCTGGATGGCAAAGGCCAGAACGGTGGCAAAAAGGACGAGGAAGGCCATGCCCCAGAGCCCTCGCGCACTGATGGAAGCCGGCCACTTTTCCAGGGGAATCGCAAAGAGCGTGCAGGAAACGACCATGGCGATCATCTGGGTGACCGCCAGGACGATGGGGTCCATCCGCTTCGCGTAGTGATCGATGCTCATCAGCTGCGCGGAGTAGAAGACGGCGCAAAGCAGGGTGAGGGCGTCCCCCTTGTTGAAGCCGCCGATCCCCTCCCCGCCCAGGGTAAGGAATCCCACCCCCGCGATGCACAAGCCCGCCGACAGGAAGGCGTGGAAACCGGGGAATCGCCGGGTCAGGGCCCATCCCATGAAGGGAACGACGACCACGTAGGTGGTGGTGAGGAAGGCATTCTTCCCGGCTGTCGTGTAGACGAGGCCGTAGGTCTGGGCGATGAATCCGAGGAAAAGGAAGAAACCGACGATAAAGCCGGCCTTGAGGTCGCTCCACCCCGTCCTGGAAACCCTCCGGAAAAAGACAAGTGACAGGATCGCAGCCGAGAAGGCGAAGCGGACGGCGAGAAGGGTCATGGGCTGGAACGTGTTGAGGGTGTCCTTGAGGACGACGAAGGCGACACCCCAGACGATGGCGACGAAGAACAGGCCGATGTCGGCCCAAAGGACGGGGTGTTTCATGAAAGGCGGTGCCAGAGCATGCGGCCGTTCTCGAAAGAGGGGGCGATCCTCCCCTGGTCGGCGAGGGTGGCTAGGCAGGCGGACACGGTGATGCTGGTCAGGACGTACTGGATGGCGGACAGGTTGATCCCGTAGGCGAGGACGAGCTTCGCAAGCACCTCCTCGCGGGAGGCACCGCTGGCGCAGGCGCCCAGTGCATGATCCAGGAGTTTCTCGAGTGCCTGCCGGTTTGCTTTCACAAGGGCCCGGATGTCGGAAGTCGGCCTGGCATGGCAGGGAACGAAAAGCGAAGCTTCCAGCTTTTCCAGCCGCTCCAGGGTCGCAAATTGCCCTGCGACGTCGCAGCAGACGACGAATCCGTACTTGTCCAGGATCGTCTCCGAAAAGAGGCTGTCCGCGAGGAAAACGACGTCATCGGGCGTTCGGAACCCCACCATCTCGAGGTAATGCCCGGGCAGGGCAATCGTGGAAAGAGGTGTCCCTTCCACCGGGCCCTCGGCAGGCAGGATGTCCGTCACCATCGAGGGCTCAGCCTGGAGGAACTTCCCCCGTAGTTCCTTGAAGGGTGCGGCGCCCCAGAGGAAGAGCGGCTCGAGGGATGGGTCCGCGATCATGGGGGCTTCGTTCCGGGTCGCGGCGATGCGGCAGCCCGTCCTCTTCTGGAGGAAGGCATTCCCGCCGATGTGGTCCGCGTTGGAATGGGTGTTCAGGATCGTTTTCAGGGTCCAGCCGCGGGCCTCCAGCAGTTTCCATATTTTCCGGCCGGCGGATTCGTCATTGCCGCTGTCGATGAGGAGAGCTTCTTTTCCTTCGACGTAGACCCCGAGGTTCGTGGGTCCCTCGATGACGTAGGTGCGCTCCCCCACCTGGTTCAGTTCCATGACGGGATACCTCCCCGGCTACAGGGTTTCCTCGGGCAAGTGCTGCCAGTCGCCGTACTCCATGTAACGCGCAGTGCGGCCCGCAACCTCTTCCCCGTGCAGTTTCCTGACGATGTGCAGGGATACGTCGATGCCCGCCGAGATGCCTCCCGCCGTGATGATGCGCCCGTTATCGACGAAGCGGGCCTCGGTATTCAGGGTGACGCTCGGGGCGATTCGCCTCACGTCGTCAAAGACCTCGTGGTGAGTGGTGACCTCGAACCCGTCCAGGAGACCCATTCGCGCCAGTATCCGGGCACCGGAACAGACGGAAACGGTCATCTTCGCCCGGTCATGGTTCCACCGGATCCACTCGACGATGGCGGACTTGTCCATTTCCTTTTTCGTTCCAACCCCGCCAGGGATGACCAGGATATCGATCGGCGGATGGTTGTCGAAGGCAAAATCCGGTACAACCTTCAACCCGTTCACCGTCCTAACCGGGTCCCCGTCCTCCGAAACGGAAAACACGCGAAACAGGGTGTAGTCGTTCAGTTCCGAGGTCACCGAGAAGACCTCGTACGGGCCGGCGAAGTCCAGGAGCTCGACATCGTCGAAGATGAAAAGGCCCACGTTGTTCACTGCAGACTCCTCCTTCTGTCTCTCAGCGGCCTGTCACGCTCCGCCCAAAAAAAGCTTTGCCCCTTAATCTAGCGGCAAATCCGCGATCGCGCTATAACATTACCATCAATGTCACCCAAAAGGGGAGTGAAATGAATGTTCAAAACCCAGAAACTGGTGATGATACCGGGACCGACCCCGGTTGTCCGTTCCATCCAGGATCAGATGGGACGGGAAACCGTCGCTTTCGGGGACGCGGATTTCGTCACCGATTTTGCGGAGGTCGTCTCCGACCTGAAGGCCCTTTGGAAGTGCAGCGGCGAGACCTTCGTCGTGGCGGGCTCCGGTACCCTGGCCATGGAGATGGCCATCGCCAACATCACCAGGAAAGGCGAAAACGTGCTCGTGTGCTCCAACGGCTTCTTTGGCGACCGCTTCATCGACCTTTGCGAGCGCAAGGGACTCAACGTCGATGTCCTCTCGGCGAAGTGGGGTTCCTCCGTCACTCCCGAAATGGTGTCGGCCCAGCTGGTCCTGAAGGATTACCAGGTCGTCACGGTCACCCACGTCGAAACCTCGACCGGGGTTGCCGCCCCCGTGGCGGACATTGCCCGCGTCGTTCACGAGAAAAGCGGGGCTCTCTACCTGGTCGACGGGGTTGCGGCGACGGGCGGCGTGGAGGAGACGATCGACCCGATGGGCATCGACGTCCTCCTGACCTGCTCCCAAAAGGCTTTTGGCGTGGCCCCGGGCCTGGCGATGCTCTGGGCGGGAACCCGGGCCATGGAAAAACGGGCCACCCTGGGCCGGATCCCCGAATCCTACGTGGATTTCGACAAGTGGCTACCGATCATGCACAACCCGGCAAAGTACTGGGGAACGCCCCCCATCAACCTCATCTGGGCCCTGAAGGAATCGCTGCGGATCATGAAGCAGGAAGGGATCGAGGAACGTTACGCGCGCCATGCCCGGCAGGGAGCGCTCGTGGACGCGGCGATGGAGTCGATCGGCTTCACCGTTGCCGCGAAGGAACCTTTCAGGGCTCCCACGCTCTCCGTCTACCTGTACCCCGGGGAACCAGGCCTTGACGACGCAGCGTTCAGGAACACGCTCGCCAGCGAAGGGGTGCAGTCGGCCGGGTGCCTGGGAGATTTCCAGGGCAAGGGATTCCGCATGGGTCACATGGGAAACATCGACAAGCACACGCTCGTCTCGGCCATCGGGGCCGTGGAGCGAGCCTGCGCCAAGTGCGGCTACCGGATCGAGTTCGGAAAAGCGCTCGGGGTCCTTCAGGAAGGCCTGGCCCGGGAATAAAGCTCCCCTCTATAAAATCGAAAGGGCCTTCCGCTTGTTGCGGAAGGCCCTTTTTTGGCCGCTCAGGCTTTTCGGGCAGGCCAGAAAGTTTCCTGCACGTCCGTCTCCAGGGTTTCGATGAAAACCGCCCCGGCAGGATCTGGCCGGGTGATGAGGCTCACGAGGACAAATGCAACGACGCTTGCAGCCAGGCCCCAGAGGGGGGGCCAGTGCCCCAGGAAGTTGACTTTCGCCAGGTATAGCGCACCCGTGACCCCACCCCCAGCAACCATCCCGGCAATCGCCCCTGCCGCCGTTCCCCGCTTCCAGAAAAAGGCCCCCAGGATCACGGGAAGCTGGGCCATCAGGCCAGCCGAGGCCATAGAAGACAACACGGCGATCAGGCCGAGCTTCAGACCTCCGAATGCAAAACAGGCGACCGCCAAAATGGGGATCAGGAGCTTGCCCCAAAAGAGTTCCTTTTCCTCTGAAAGGGGGAAAACGGCGCGGAGGAGATCCCTGCCGAACATCGAGCTCAAGGTCAGGATGATCGAGTTCAGCGTGGACACCGCCGCCGCGAAAATGCTGAGGACGACCAGGAGAGCAAGGGCGCGCGGGACCTTCGTCAGGAGGGCGGCCATCGCCCCGTCGGGGTTCTTGAGCCCCGGCACCAGCAGCGCCGCGGAAAGGCCGAGGACCACGCAAAGGACGGTGTAAATGAAACCGAAAGCTGAAAAGCCCGCCACCATCCCGCGAATGCTTTGGATGTCCTTCGGCGCGTATAGCCGCTGGACAACCTGCGGGTTCGTCAGGGCGAAAAAGGTCCACGGCAGGGTCAGCCCAAGAAACATCGGGAACGGCCAACTCACCTTCAGGAGGTCAAGGCGGGTTGCCATTGCACTTCCCCATCCTCCCGGAAAGAGGAATACCACGATGAAGGCCACGAGCAGGCAGCTCACGACAAGCATGATCGAGGCCTGCAGGGCATCGGTGAGGGCAACTGACCGGAGCCCTGCCCAAATGGAAAAGACGACGGTGATCACCGCAGCAACCGCCATCCCGGCCCAGAAGGGAAATGCCCCCCCTGAAACGCCTTCCAGCAGGTAGCCCATTCCCATCAACTGCACCGAGGCATAGGGAACCAGCGTCACCAGGCAAAGAAGGGAAGCCGTTGCCCCCACCCACTTCGAGCCGTAGCGGGTACTCAGGAGCTCCGATGGGGTCATCAGCCCGTAGCGGCGCCCCGCCAGCCAGTAACGCGGGGCGAAGAGAACCAGCAGGAAAACCGTTCCCACGAGATAGGTCAGCTCGAAACCGAGTGCCGCCACGCCCCCCTTGTAGGTCAGCCCCACGAGCCCGACCATCATGAAGGCGCTGTAAGTGGTGGCACTGTAGCTCATGGCCGAAACGAACCCGCCGACCGTCCGGTTGGCAAGGAAATAGTCGATCACTCCGCTCCCCATCCTTCGTCGGGCCTTTGCTGAAAGCACGGCTCCCAGCAGGAACCAGGCGAGGATCCCGAGCAGCAGCCAGCTCAGCGGCATGAGGTGTCACCCCTTCCGCCCCAGCAGGACATCACCGCAGCGCCTGCACCTATGACCGCCATCGTGACAACACACCAGAAAAGGAACGCTCCTCCGAGGCTTTCACGGCCTTTCAGGAAGGCATAGGGCACGGCCACGTTCATCACGAGTGCGGCCACGCCAAAAAGGGTCCATTTCACTTCCGTTTTCGACATTTCATTACCTCCCCAAAAATCCTTTTTCGCCGAGGGCTGACTCGATCCGGTCCAGTGTTTCCAAGTTTTCAGCCTCGATCGTGTGAAGGTGGAACCCGCCAGACAGGGAGGATAGCGTTCCCCTGCCCGTGCTTTCCAGCAGGTTGACGAACCGGTGGACTTCTTGCGGGGTCCCTGCGTCGATGTTGCCCTTCAGTTCGCCGTAGACCGGATGGTCGACGATCACGTCAATGACGCGCCCCCCCAGATCAACGATGGTCAGCAGTTCCTCCCTGACATCCTCGGGCCGGTGCCTGACCGCCAGAAGCCGTCTCACTCCGCACCCTTGCCGGTCCAGGGCGTATCCCGCTGCCGTGGCCCTTATGGGGCAACCCGTATCCCGAAGCTTGGCGATATCCTGCACGATGGCCTGGCGACTGACCCCGAAACGTTCCGCCATTTCCGTTCCGCTCAAGGGTTCTTCCGCTGCCTCGAGGAGACCGGCGATGCGTTCGAGCCGCTCGTTCCTTTCCACAAACATTTCCCCCTATCTGCTACTAGCCGATAGTAGCAGATAGGGGGAAATGTGAAAAGCGAGAAATCAAAACGAGTTTAAAGGATGGGGCTTACAAGCTTGGCCATGCCCTGGACGCTCCTCTCCCAAAGGGGAAGGCCCACCCACTCCACCAGTTCAAGTTTACGGGAATGCGCCAGGTAATGTTCCTGGATCTCGAGGAGGGCGTGGGTCTCCTTGCGACCGTAAAGGATCATGTTCAGCTCGAAGTTCAGGGCAAAGGAACGGATATCGAAGTTGCTCGACCCGAAGAAGGCCAGAGTGCCGTCCACGGTCATCGTCTTGGCGTGGAGGATCCCGGGCTGGTAAAGGAAAAGGGAGACGCCCATTTCAAGCAGCCTGGAGTAGTAGGCCCTTGCGGCGTTCCCCACGAGCAACTGGTCCACCTTCTCCGGAACGATGAGGTCGACCCGGGCGCCGTTCAGGACCGCCACTTCCAGGGCCTGGAGCAGGCCGTCGTCGGGAATCAGGTAGGGAGTCGTGATAACCACCCGTTCGCGTGCCTCGAAAAGGGCCGAAAGGACGAGGCGCTGGAAGTTTTCGGTGGCATAGGCCGGCCCGCTCGGCACCGTCTGAAGGACGAATTTCCCCAGTTTAGGAACAGCCGCGCGCACCCTGGAGTTCGAAGGGACTTCTTCAGTCTCCACGAACCAGTCCTCAAGGAAGACGCCTTCCAGCTGGGACACCACGGGACCCTCGAGGCGCAGCGACAAGTCGTGCCAGGCAACCCCCCTGGCCTTGCCTCCATAGGTCGGGTCCGTGACGTTGTGAGACCCCATGTAGCCGACTTCCCCGTCGATGACGGCGAGTTTCCGGTGGTTCCTCAGGTCGAACCTAGCGGTGATCTTGGTGCGGTTCAACAGCCCTCCCAGGGGCAGGGCTTCGACGATACGCACCCCCGCTTCCCGAAGGGCCGCCGCATCTTTCTTCAGGAACGCCTTTGAACCAAGGGCATCCACCAGGAGGCGGCACTCCACTCCCCTGCCTGCGGCCCTCTTCAATGCCTCCACCAGGGACACCGAAGCAGGATCGACGACGAAGATATAGAAAAGGAGGTCGACATGCCGGCACGCCTTGTCGATATCTTCCGCCAGGCTTTCAAAAAGGTCCTGGGCAGAATCAATAAAGGCCATTCCGTTCCCGGGCACGATCGGCCATTCCCCCAGTTTCTGGCCAAGACGGGCAAAACGGAGCACGTGCTCGGGCATCGCCTGCAGTTGGGCCCCATGGTCGGCGCGGAGGGTACGCCTCTGGGCCCGGTGAAGGGCTTCGACGGCCTTTTCGTGACGGATTCTCCGCTCCCGGGGCAAACGGGTGGAACCAAGGAGAAGGTAAAGGAAAGCTCCGGGAAGCGGCCAGAAAAAGATGACCAGGAGCCAGGCCATCGCCGTAGCGGGAGCGTGGCGCAGGGGGAGGGAGCAGAGAGCAACAATCCGCACGAGGAAGGAGAGGGTGTTGTGAATGGCCAGGAGAATGACGCCCAGGCTCATGCCTTTTCGCCCCTTTCAAAGGAATCGTTGATTTCGAAATCGCAGACGAGGGGCAAGTGGTCGGAAAACCGGACATCCGGCACGTCAAAACTGCGCACGTCGACCCCGGGTCCGGTCAGCAGGAAATCAAGGCGAAAACGGGGCAACCGGCTCGGGTAGGTTTTGCGCGCGGACGGATCCGCGTCGCGCAAGCCTGTGGCCGAAAGGAACTCCCGGAGTTCACCGCTTCCGTGAAGCAGGTTGAAGTCGCCGCCGAGCAGGACCGGCTTGCTGTGGGCCTTGACCCTCCCCGCAAGGGTTTCAAGCTGAGCCTTGCGTGCGTTCATGCCCAGTGGCAGGTGGACGAGAAGGAAGACAAAACTCCCGAATTCCACCTCTAAAAGAGTCCTCTTCATTCCCCTTTCCAGGTCGATCTTTGCAGTCCGTTCCACGGGAACCCGCGAAAGGATCGCGTTTCCCTGGGAACTCAGGACCGGGACCTTCCGGAAGATCGAATCCCTTCCGTACTTGCAGGAAAAGAAGTGATCCAGGTCAAGGTTTTCGGCAAGGCATCTCGCCTGGGATTCTCCCCCGTGGCGGTAGGATCCCCCGTCCACTTCCACCAGGCCCACGAGGTCGGGCTTCATCCCGTCGATGAAGGAAGAAAGGCGCCTCAGGGAGGGCTCCGTCCTTCGGAATAGCCCGGAAAAAGGCAACGGCAGATGATAGTCCCAGCCCGTCCCGGTTCCGTAACGAATGTTGTAAAGGACGACTCTCACCGTTTCGCCTCCACGGGAAACATTACTTCCCTTCTTTTCCTGGACTCGACAGGGCCCGGGAAACAGGCCGGATCGAAACAAGAACCAGCGCAACTGCGTACACCCAAGGGTTCGCCGCAAGAAGGGGCGGCCAGAGCTTGGCAATCAGGAGGGCGAAGAGCATCGCTCCCGCCTTCACGCACCCCATGTCGATCCAGTCCATCCTCTTCACCCGGCGGTTCATCCAATCTGCAAGGGATGCAAAGCTGGTCGGCTGTTTCACGTGCACTCCCCCCGGTTCAGATTTCAACGCTGGAGCCCAGGTTTTCCCGGCCTGCCCTTGCCAGGGCCAGTTCTGCCGTGAGGATATCCTGGATGGCCATTCCCGTGGCATCGAAAATCGTGATCTCGTCGTCCGAACGCCTTCCCGGCTTCCTGCCCAGCAGGATCTCCCCGATTTCATCGACCGCTTCTCCCGAGAGACGCCCTGCCCTGTGAGCCCATTGGCATTCACCCTGCCGGAGGACTTGCTCCCTCGAATCTGCCACGACGCGGGAAGATGCAACCAGTTCCAGGTCCAGTTCCTGCTTCCCGACCAGGTCCGCCCCGATGGCGTTGATATGGGTCCCCGGACGGATCCACTCCTTCTCGAGAAAGGCCTTGTGGGAAGGGGTACAGGTCACGACAATGTCGGCCGCTTTTGCGGCCACGGGCAAACGGTCAAACCCGATTCCCTCGAAGCGGACCGAGGAGAACCCCTTCTGCATTTTCGCCACGTAGGCTTTCGTTCTTTCCGGGTCCCGGCCGCAGGCGATCACCCGCTCCAGGCCCGGGCGCACGCAGAGGAGGCCCTCCACCTGGGCCTCTCCCTGTTCTCCAAGGCCGACCACGAGCGCCACCTTCGAATCCTCACGCGAAAGGGCTTCCGCGCCCACGGCGCCGGCGGCACCCGTGCGAAGGCGGGTAACGGTCCGCGCCTCCACGAGCCCCAGGAGCTGCTGGGTCTCGATGTCCATGACGACGACGAGACCGGCCAATGCAGGGAGGTTCCTCTTCCCGGGATTGTCCGCCGCCCACCCGATGATCTTCAGGCCATAGAGCCCGGCGCCGACAAGGTGCCCCGCTTTTATGTCCATCTCGTTGCGCTCGTGTTCGAACTCGCGGCTGAGAATGGGGAAAACGCCCGCTTCTCCGCTCGAGTAAAGGCGGTAACCCCTTTCCACAACTCCGATGACCTCTTCCATCCGCAGGAGGAGCTCAAGGTCTTTCGCTGCCAGTATGAGCAAAGTCGCCAAGATCTCTCACTCCCGTTCGGGGATTCAAGATGTGCCGCTTTTCTATTCTACCGTAAGAAAAAAACAAAAAAGCGGCGTTCCCCTATACCCTGGGACGCCGCTTCCCGGTTCCATAAAGAGGTCAGGAATCCTAGGCCATCGTGACGATGGTGCCCTCTTTCCCCTCCAGCGCGTCAACGGCCTTGTAGAGGGAGGTGATGATCGCCTTGCGCCCGGGGAAGGTCCGCGCAAACTTGATGGCCGCCATGACCTTCGGCAGCATGCTTCCCGGGGCGAAATGCCCCTCCTCCATGTACCGGATGGCCTCGGGAACCGTCATGCGGTCCAGGAAACGCTGGTCGGGCTTCTTGAAGTCCAGGCAGACCTTGTCGACCTCCGTCAGGATCAGGAGGATGTCCGCTTCGATGTCCTCGGCGAGGCGCTCCGCCGCCAGGTCCTTGTCGATGACCGCCGCGACCCCGGTGAGAGAGCCGTCCATGTTTTCGATAACCGGGATCCCGCCGCCGCCAGCCGTGATGACGATCGTCGTGTCCCAGAGCCGCTTGATCGCAGAAAGCTCCACGATCTTTTTGGGATCCGGGGAAGGCACGACTCTCCTCCAGCCGCGCCCTGCATCTTCCTTCATCTTGAAGCCTTTTTCCTTCTCAATCTGGCGGGCTTCCTCCTCCGTGTAGAAGGGACCGATCGGCTTGGTCGGATTCTTGAAGGCCGGATCGCAGGGGTCGACGACGACCTGTGTTGCGATGGTGACAACCGGGACGTTCCGGTTTCGGTTCCGCAGGGCATCACGGAGGGCTTGCTGGATATGGTAACCGATGTACCCCTGGCTCATGGCCCCGCAAACGTCAAAAGGCATCGCCGGCGTCTGGGAGTTCTCCCTGGAGGCGATCTCCTGCCCTAGGACGATCCGTCCGACCTGCGGGCCATTGCCGTGCACGATCGCCATCTCGTACTCCTTGCTGCTGATCTCCGCGAGGTAACCCGCGGTCTTTTTCACCACTTCGAACTGGGCTTCTGCCGTGGGCGGAGTTCCGGCTTCCTGTAGGGCGTTTCCCCCCAGGGCGATGACAACCTTCGTGATACTCATCGGCTTCTCTCTCCTCTATTTTGGAATCCATCCACCCGATATTTTAAACTAAAACATCCTTTCAGTTCAATATGGGCAAAGCAAACCGGGAGGATTTCTCCTCCCGGTCCAACTGCAAATATCCCTTTTTTCTTTTCACTACAACGCTTTATTCGTTTGACAGGAAATATTCCACCGTTGTGACAACCCGCACCTTCTTGTGATCCGGTGAACCCTTATCCCGGTTATCGATCGTAAAGAGCCCCTGGGAAGCCCTGCGAATGTTTCCCACGCGGGCCCCGGAATCCCTGGCAAATTGTTCGGCGGCCTCCCGTGCGTTCTTTGTCGCCTCGGCGATCATCTCCGGCTTGATGGAGTTGAGTCCCGTGAAAAGGAACTCCGTGGACCGGGCGTAATCCTGCTCGGCCAGGACGATTCCCTTTAGGACCAGCCTGCCGGAGTCTTCCATGGCCTTCTTGGCCGCCTTCACGTCCGGGGTCCGGAGCGTGACCGTCGCCGTCGAGATGTAGCGGTATTCACGCTTCTGCCCGTCCCCATAGGCTTGCGCCTTCAAATCGGTGACCTGCGGGGGCATCTCGGAGACCTCTTCCGGCTTGAACCCCGAAGCGGCCAGGAAGGCCCGAACTTCCGCCTTGTGAGTGTCCACCACCTTTTGCAGTTCCACCAGGTCGTTTCCCGTGTCCCTAAATGTGATCGGCCAGATCACGAGGTCCGATTCGACATTTCTTTCCGCGAAACCCCTGACCGTCACAAAACGCTCCGCAGATCGGGCTTCCTTCAAGGCCTCCCCGACAAAGAAACCTGCCAGGGCCAGACCCAGCCCCACCAGGCCTCCCAGTATTGCCGCCGATAACGTCAACCGGCTTCTCATGCGATCTCCCCCTTTCCCGTTTCCTCAGCGAGGCATGGCACATCGATCATGCGACTTCCCTCGTTCAGCACCAGCAGGGCTTCCGGGGCAACTTTCAGGGTTTTGCCCGGGTCCCCGGAGCCCCCGTAGACGAAATCGTGGGCGAAAAGGCGCCGATCGACCAGTGTCTGCTGGCCGAGGCCAAACAGCGGGACCTCGCCGGGTTTCAGTCCGAACTGTTCCCGGATTTCCCCAGGCGTGGCCATCCTCAGGCCGTTTATCCCCGTTTCCAGGGCCAGCGCCCCGAAGTCGACTTTCCCGGCAGCCCCGGAGAGGATCAAAAGAAGAAACCGGCCTTGTGTCCGAAGGACAAGGGCCGGCGCCGTGGCACCCAGCTCGATGCCCCAGTAAGCCGCTCCTTCCGCGGCGCTTCTTATGGGGACCCGGTTCTCCAGCAGTTCGTAGGGGAAACCACTGGATTCAAGGATCTCCCTGACCCGGGAAGAAGTCAGGCCAATTTTCATGCCAGGTCCTGTTCGGGTACGGCGGCCGAGCAAATACCCCTGGCTTTCGGCCTGGCGCCCGTTTCCTCGAGTTTCTCCCAAAGGAGGTCAAGGGCCGAACCTAGTTCCGTGGTCGTGGGCGAAAAGGCACGATCAACGACGAAAACAGCGCGTCTCGACCCCTCGTCCAGCCTCGTCAGGCGGCTGTCCCGGTGGTTCCAAAGCCACGTACAAATCTTTTCGGAATCGGCGTAGACGACATGCCCCGGCAAAACCTCTTCCTGCTCATCGCTCCCCAGCGGGAAGAACTTTTCCCCGCTTTTGCCGTACCGGATCTCGATGTCTCCCCTGATCTTGTCGAGGTCGAAAGCCCCCATGGGAAGGAGGGCTCTTATGGAAACGCAGTTGTAGAGGTCCACGACGCTATTGACCGTCCAAAGGGATTTTTCCTTCAACACTCTCCTGAGCAGGGCCTCGAGGGAACTCCGGTACTTGCTCGGCTTGACCCCCATCGAGCTGTAGACCTGTCTCCAGCTGGCCACGTCGGGATGGGAAGCGAGATTGTCCATGGAAAGCCCGATCGAGGCCAGTTCTTCCGCCAGGATCCCCTTCCACTGCTCTACCCTCGCGTCCACGGGCTTCGGAAAAATCTCCGCAACAAGCCAGCCCGCCTCGATTTGAGGGTATCTTTCCCGTACTTTCTCATCGATCCGGAATCGCATCGCTATCCGCTCCTTCCAGGGAACCTGCGGTTCCGGCCACTTGTTTTTCGGTTCTCGTCCCAGGTTTTTCGTAATAAGAGACCGGTTCCATGTGGAGGGAGATATAGGTTCCGTGGCCGAAGGTCTCCCGAAGAAGGCGCTCAACGCTGTCGGAGATCTCGTGGGCTTCATACAGGGAAAGGGACTCGTCCATGAGGACGTGGATGTCGACCGCGATCACCGGCCCTATCTTCCGCGTGCGGAGCTTATGGGTACCCCGGACACCATCTACGCTCATGATCAAATTTACCACTTCCCTCTCTCTTTCTTCGGAAAGTGACGCTTCCAGAAGTTCGTCCATGCATTCCTTCAGGATGGGAATGGCGGCCTTGATGATAAAAACGCTTACAACGACAGCCGCGAGAGGGTCAAGGATTCTTGCCCTTTCCCCCAGGAAGACGGCGCCGCCGATTCCCAGCGTGGTCCCGATCGAAGAATAGGCGTCCGATCGGTGATCCCAAGCCTTAGCGATGACGGCCGAGCTGTTGAGCTTCCTCCCCCAGGCAACGGTATAGCGGTAGAGCCATTCCTTTGAAACGACGGAGAGAAGGGCAGCGATGAATGCAACCAGTCCCGGCCGGTCGATGGGTTCACCCCTGTAAAAGTGCCAGATGGCATGAGCGCCGGACCAGAAGATCCCGATCCCTGCCGCGATAAGCGTGATGCCGCAAAGCCCGGCCAGCAGGGCTTCCACTTTGCCATGCCCGTAGTCATGGGTGTCATCCGCCGGTTTCCTGACGATACGGAAGCCAAGGATGACGACCATGTCGGTCACGAGGTCCGTCAGGGAGTGAGTTGCGTCGGCAAGCATGGCCGCGCTGTTCCCCATCAATCCCGCGGCATACTTGAAAAGGGTCAGGATCGTATTGACAACCAGCCCGAGCCAGGTCACCCGCACTGCCCTCGCTTCCCGATCCACTCCAGCCACCGCCCTTATGAAAATTTAAGGGTCATTATGAGCCCAACGTTTACCCTGTCAATATTCTATCGCCTTTATTTCGCTATAAAATAAACACGTTAGTCGATGAGAGAAAGAGAGGGGGCAAGCGTTCATGAAACCGCGGCTCACGCTCCGGTTTTCCCTGCGACTCCTAATCCTGGTGATCCCCCTTGTGGCCCTTGTCCCTGCGGAGGAGTCCCGGGCAGACGAGAGGATCCTGGATTTCCAGGGGCAGGTGGAATGTTTCGAAGATGCCTCCATCAGGGTCGAAGAACAGATCAAGGTTCGCTCGGAAGGCAACGAGATCCGCCACGGCATCTACAGGGACATCCTTCTCCGGAACTGGGAAGGGCGCCCGTCGGAAATCGAGGTTCTCAACGCCGCCCTGGATGAGACCCCCGTTCAGGCGAGAAGCAAAAGCCTGGCCCAGGGTGTCCGGATTTACCTGGGCGACCCGAACCGGGAACTGCCCCCGGGAACCCACGTCTTCGCCCTGACCTACAGGATGAGCAACCAGCTGGGCAACCTGCCGGACCGAGACGAGATCTACTGGAACGTCACCGGAAACGATTGGGCGTTTCCCATCGACCGCGCATCCTGCCTTGTCCTTCCTCCGCAGGGAGCGGGGCCCGTTGAAAACCTGCACGTCTCCGCTTATACCGGGATCCGCGGCACCCGGGGAGCGGATTTCACGAAGGAGTTCACCGACAAGGGCCTCCGTTTCGTGACGAGGCGAACGCTCGAACCTGGTGAAGGCCTGACCGTCGCCGTCGGATGGCAGAAAGGCCTGGTCACCTTCAGTCAAAAGAGTTCCCGAAACTCCGGCTGGCTTGCGTTCACCGTGGGCATGGGGCTGGTTCTCGCCTATTATCTTGCGGCCTGGTTCTTTTCCGGCCGGGACGCGCCAATGGGGATCGTCACTCCCCTTTTCGAACTCCCCGCTTCCGTGACCCCCGCCGAAGCGCGCCGTATCAACAGGATGGGGCTCGACATGGGAGCGCTGCCCGCCGAGCTGGTGGACCTCGCTGTCAAGGGAATCCTGCGGATCGAGGAAAGGGGCGGGGAATTCACCCTCAGTTTGGAACGTTCACCCAACCTTTCCGGTCTGCCTGGGCACCAGAAAGCCCTGGTGACCTCCCTCCTGGCGATCGCCCGGGACTCTTCCAGGAAGGTCGAGTCGTTAAGGACGGCAGCAAGGCAGAAAGGTTTTTTCGGGAAGCTCGCTCGCATGAGCCTGAAGATGGGAAACATCCCCGAAACCCCGTCCCTCCCGGAAGGTCGCGTCGAATTGCCCCTGACTCGAAGCCAGTCGAGCGGCCTCCAATCCGCCTGGGCGGAGTTCCGAAAGTCGCTGGAGCTGAAACAGGCTTCACGGGAGCTTTTTTCGAAAAACACGGGCAAATGGGTGCTCGGGCTGGTGGGGTCCTTTCTCGCCCTGGGAGCCATGTTCTACGCGAATTACCCGGACGGTTTCATCGGGGGAGGCGGGGCTTTCCTGGCGTTGTGGATCTCGTTCTGGACCATCGGTGTCGTGTTCCTGGTCTTCGTTGATTGCGTTGTCTGGAAAAAGCTTTTCGAGGCCCCTTCCATCTCCCGAACGATCCTGGCCGTATTCATGACACTTTTCTCGGTCCCTTTCCTTGCCGCCGAGGTTTTCGTGCTGTACCAGCTTGCCCGGATTTCGTACACCCCGATCCTTCAGCAGCTGGTGCCTGCCATGGTCACGGTGTTCGGCGCAGTCACCCTCTTCAAGGTGCTTCTGAAGCGCTATTCGGCCGAAGGACAGATCCTGAGGGCACAGGTGGAAGGCTACCGACTCTACCTGTCAATGGCCGAAGAAGGCCCTCTCAGGACCCTGGCTGCCCCATCCCCCAGCCCCGAACTTTTCGAGCGGCACCTGCCCTTCGCAATGGCCCTGGAGGTGGAAGAAGCCTGGGCTGGAAGGTTTGCAGACCAGCTTGGGTCCGCCTACACACCCGATTGGTACCGGGGCAGTTCATTTGCGGGCAGGGCAGGATTCGTTGGCGGCTTTTCCGGCGCCTTCTCCGGAGCGGTTTCTTCGGCTTCCTCGACTTCCTCCGGGGGTTCCGGGGGAGGAGGGTCTTCCGGTGGAGGGGGCGGAGGGGGAGGCGGCGGAGGCTGGTAAGAAATGTTCGGAAGATGTCAAAGCCCCGGGGGGTGACAACCCGGGGCCTCGCTTTTTTATGCTCGTTTGTTGTTTCCTGCCGAATCACCGAAAAGGCATCTCGCGATCGGTCGATCTGCTGCTGCAAGGTCCACCCCGGCAATATCTTCGGGCGGAACCCATTGGAGGGCCTGGTGAGCGTTTTGCTGGAGCTCTCCACCGACCCACTCGCAGCGGTACGCCAATATCTCGACGGACGCATGTTCATAGTCAAAACGGCTGGAGCAGAGGAATACTCCCACCCGCACTTCGATTCCCAGTTCCTCGCGGATTTCGCGCGCAAGACAGTCTTGCGGGGTTTCACCCTGTTCGATCTTGCCGCCCGGGAACTCCCATTTGCCTGCAAGTCGGTCTCCCCGCTCCCTCTGGGCAAGGAGGATCTTCCCTTCCCTTTCGATCACCGCGGCTGTCACAAGGACGCGCCCTTTACGGGTACGCAGCCAGGCAACGGCAATTAAGGCCCCGACGAAATTCGCCACAAGATCAAGGGCATTGTTCACGTAGCCCCCGACGCCTGTTTTTGGCATGATAACAGTCGAAGCAAATTCGACGATCTCGTTGACGGCGCCTAAACCAAGCCCCCCCAGGACGACAATGAAGGCGAGCCTACCCCGGGGCGAGGAATCCGGTTTCCGGAGCAAGGGTCGAATCAAATGCCAGACTAAAAGCGTGCACACACCGAATCCCAGGATGTGGACCATTTGGTCATACCTGAAGACATGGTAGGGAGCACCGACCAGGGGCACAAGGATCTTCTCGTAAAGCTTCCGGCCGCCCAGGAAGAGGCCTCCTCCGGCCAGGTGAAGCTGCGCCCAGAGTGTAAGACCCCAGAGAAGCCCCTTCGGGTAGAGGACCTTCGAATCGGTCAGGGCAACCAGGCCGATGAAAAAGAGGATGACTCCTTCGTAGGCCAGGAACTCGAGGTTTCCCGAGCCGGCGAATAGAAAACCGAACAGGGCAAGACTCGCCAGGTTGAACCCCAGGAGCAGCATTTGCCCTTCCCTGAAACGGATTTTCAACCTCGCCCCCCCTTCCCTGCTTTTTGCCTTTTTTTATTGTAACGCCGGACCGCCAGGGTACACCTTTCGACAAAAAAAGGGGTTCCGCGGCCAAGCGGCCGTGAAACCCCGTACTGTTTTCTCCCGTTCGGCCGGTCCTAAAGCTCCACTGTCGTGCCGACGTTCTTCGCTGCTGCTTTTTCCAGGATCAGGCGGGCGGTCATCACGTCGTGGCTGGCGATGCCCATGAGGACTGCACCGCGGCGCCCCTTCATGGAGGGCTTGACAAGCCCTGCGCAAACCTGCCCCATGTCTCCCGTGATCTGTTCCTCTTTCGGGTAACCTTCCTGGAAATAGACGCCATGTTCCTGGGTCCAGAGATACTGGTGAAGGTCGTCGCACACGAAAGCGGTCGCGTTTGTCATGACGTCGGCGTCAAAGGCAGAGTCATAATCCACGGCAATGGCCAGCATTTCCTCCTTGAGCCACTCGGCGCGGACAAAACGCTGCGGGTTGGCCACGATCGGCGTGCAGGTCACAACGACATCGGCCGCCTTCACCGTTTCCTGGACCGTGGAGCACGGTACGATCCGGGCTCCCTTGAGAAAGGGGGTGATGAAGTCGGTGTATTTCTCGACCTGCCCCGGGAAGTTGTCATAAACCTTGATCGTCTTGACCTTCGGTAGCGCCTCCAGGAGAGCGACGGTGTTCGTGCGTCCCTGGACACCGAGACCGATAACCGCAATCGTTTCCGAGTCCGGGTCTGCCATGTGCTTCGCGCAGACTCCGCTGGCCGCACCCGTCCTCCATGCCGTGATCCAGTTCGCGTCCATGATGGCTTTTACGAAACCCGTCTGGGATTCGTTCAGGACCATGATCCCCGTGATATAGGGCAACCCCGCGGCCTGGTTGATCGGGTAGCCGGCGACCCACTTTATGCCTGCGGCATCCACGTCTCCACCAAGCCAGCAGGGCATGGCGTGGATGAAGCAGTCCTGGCGCGGGTGAATGCCGATCTTGGCGGGCATCTCGATCTTCTTCTGCCCCTTCAGGATCCAGCCTTCCTCAACCACTCGCATCACTTGCGAAACCGGGATTCCGAGAGATTCGACCTGTTCCTGCGAAATGCACAGCACCTTCATCTTCCATTCCCCCTGGACTTGAATTTTCGATGCCCCGATCAGACAAGCTCGATGATGTCGATATCCTTTCGCTCGAAAAGATCCCTTTCAGCGGCAAACTCTTCAAACTCTCTCAGCTTGCGTCGCATTTTCCCCGGATTTTTCATGTAAAACGCCGTGAGCAGGGCGTGGGTCATTGCAAATGCCCCTCCGCAGGGATCGATGAAGGTGATGAACTTCATCGGGGCTTCCAGGAGGACATCCGCAAGGGGAGCCAGGGGGGACATGCCGCTGTCGGTGATCCCGATGACGGGAATCCCCTGCTTGCGGAAGAGCTTCCCCAGCGACTGGGTGCCAGCCGGATACCGCGGGAAACTGTAAATGACGGCCACAGCACCTGGCCCCGCCGCCCTGACCTTCCCGTATGCTTCGTGGCCGAAATCCTTCAGGATATGCACGTTCTCCCGCAGGATTGAAAGGAAATAGGCCAGGTACTCGGCAAGGCAGGTGTTGGCCAGAAGGCCCACCACGAAAACCTCCCCGGGGTTCTCCAGGAGGGCCACTGCCCTCGAGACAGCCTCCTCGGAAAGTCTCTCCTTCATTTCCCTGAGGACATGAAACTCGAGGGAGAGAACCTTCTGGAAAAGTTCTTCCTCACCGGAGGCCGAATCTCCCGAAAAACGCTCCAGGGAGTCGATTTTTTTCTCTGCTGCTTTCTGCAGGGCTTTCTGGAATTCCGGGAAACCCGAAAAGCCGAGGCGGTAGGCAAGCCTGATCACGGTGGGATTACTGACCCCGGCCGCCTTGGACAGCTCGACGGAGTTCATGAAGGCAACACCATGAGGATTGGCATGGATGAAGCGGGCCAGTTTGAGCTGCCGGGGGGACAGTTCCTGGGACAGCCCGGCCAGGCGGTCAAGGATACCGGGGGAATCGGTAGGCGTCATGGCTCCTCCTATGTAGATATTTCTTCATACATCATATCTAACGTAAATATATTGTCAATGTCGTCCGGCAAGGAGAATTCAGCAAGTCTTTCCTGCCTGGCTCGACCCAGGCAGGTACCCGATTCTCCGCTTTCCGCAATGTGTTCTTCAAGACAAGGCTGCCGGGGAGTTTTCTCTCCATGAGATCCCAGAAGGAACAGGAATGGTTCATGTGGATCGTGTGGCACAGTTCGTGGCACAGGACATAGTCCACCAGGCTTTCGGGGAGGAAGGCAAGCTTGGCGTTCAGGCTGATGTTCCCTCTCGCGGAACAGCTTCCCCATCTTGTCCTCTGGAGCCTCATGCAGAGCCGCTTGTAGGGCATCGCATGGCTGGCCGACAATCGATCGAGCTTCGGTTCGAGAAAAAGACGACTCCGTTTCACCAGCCACTTCCTGAGGAGTTCTCCCGGGTCACTGCATTCCCCGGTGCCTGCCAGGACCAGGCCACGTGATTTTTCGTTCTCGATGAGGCGGTCACGGGTTGTGGCCCTCGAATCGTAAAAAACATCCCAGGTCTCCCCGAAAGCTTCCAGGTTGACGACATTGGGTCTGTACGATGCCATGGCTTTATCGGGAGGGGTGCTTGCCCGTATCCGCGCCAGGTTCCTGGAAATCCATTCCTTTTTAGTCTCCAGCAGGGCGAGGACCCTTTCTTTTCGAAAGCCCGCAGGAACCACAACGGAAAGGGCTCCTTCCCGCGATATGCGGATCCGGGCGATCCGAGCCCGGCGACTTTCGATGACTTCGCAGGAAATTTTTTCGCCTAGTGGCATTTCCAATCACCAACCCGTTTCAATATAAGCAATTCGCCCGGTTCCGGATAAGGCAAACAGTATTTTATGCCTAATATAAGATCTCAAAACTTGGCTTTTATACGGAAACCTTCTTAAAAAACTTGCAGTTTTCATGATTTTTTTCTATACTCTTTATCAAATCTGATGAAGTTTTTTATTTAAAATATTCCTGAAAGGAGCGCATGAAAATGTCTGCTGATAAGGAAACCGCCAAGAAAGTAACCCGGATCAGGCGACCGTTGGAAGAAAGGCTGAAGGAAGCCCAGGAAAAAGCTCGGAAGCTAAGGGCCAGGTCAAAGGAAAAGGAAGCCAAGGCGATCCAGTATGTCTGCGCCGCAATATTCAAAATTGCCGATTACGATCTTTCGGAGACCACCGTTGACGAACTGATCAAAACCAAGGGAAGCAACGCCGAAGCGGTCGCGAAGGAAATCATCGAGAAGGCAAAAGCCTGAACGATCCAAATCGAATAAGGAAAACCGGCAATGGGGCCCTTGAGGGGGCCCCATCTTTTCTGCAATTACCCTTCCCTGAGCAAAAAAGGCCGTCAACTTTCCTGCAGGAGAAGCTGGTTCTTGTTCCTGGCGGCCTCACGGACCCGGGCTCGGGCCGAGGTCAGGATCTGGAAAAAGGGGTGTCCCTCGTTCCCGTAAAGGTTCAGTGGAACGCCCAGGGCACGAACGAGGCTGCCCTCGATTTGCCAGGGGGCCGGGTGGGACACCCAGGAGACGGAGCCATGCTCCGAAATCCAGCCGCTCAAGACCGATTCGGTGGCATCAAAATCGACTCGCCCGTCTGGGCGGGCCTTCGGATCGAGAGATAGCTTTTCCATCAGGAGCGCACCCAGGCTCAGTCGGAGCGTCGATTGCCTGGCAGTGTTCCTGAGGTGATTCCGTATCCTGTCCCTGAGCTTTTTCTTACTGTCCCTGCGGCTTGGTACCATCCCGACATAAAGCAGGGCCTGTCCCTCGACCAGGACCTCGTAATAGCCTCCCCTGATCCCCAGCCTTGCGGGTTCGAAAAACCAGGCGTACACTCCCATTTCCGCGGGAACCCGAACTTCCCCTGCCAGTATACGGCTTGCGGGGATTTGCCTCTCCGGCTCCCGGAAGGCAGAAAGGATCGTTTCGACCTCGTCTTCTCGTGCCATGCCCCTCACCTCCATCCCGTCCTTGCCGGCAGCATGCGCCCTGCACCGGGCCTTTTTCCTCCCGTTCCTACCTGACAGACTCGAAAAGGGCCTTGATGTCCTCCCTAGTGGATGTTCTCGGGTTGAGCCTTGTCGGTGCCGCCCCCATGGCGTCGTCCAACATGGCATCGTTCACCCGGAAATCCGAAATGCCCAAACCGGGTAAATCCTGGGGAATCCCGATATCACCAAAGATTTCCGCAAGGTTTTCCACAACCCGCCTTGCCCCGGAGATGGCATTTTCCCTGCCCACGTCCACGCCAAGGGCTCCTGCAAGCCTCGCCAGCTTTTCCGGGCAGACTGGCAGGTTATAGCGCAGGACCGGCTGGAGGAACATCCCGCAGCAGATACCGTGGGGAACATGGTAAAAGGCCCCTACGGGATGAGCAAGGGCGTGTACGAGCCCGAGCCCGGCGTTGGAGAAAGCCAGCCCGGCCATGCAGCTTCCCATGAGCATGGCGTGAAGGGCGGACATGTCATGCCCGTCAGCGACGACCCTCCTGACGTGGGAGGCCAGTAGCCTCACCGCCTCGAAAGCAAGGGCATCCGTCACGGGCGTGGCCTTCCGGGACAGGAAAGCCTCGATGGCGTGGACGAAGGCATCGCTGCCCGTCGCGGCGGCAACGCGTGACGGAATGCCTTCCAGCAGGTTCGCGTCGAGGATTCCCGTTTTCGGGAAAAGGGAAGGGCCTCTCATGACCATTTTGACCTTTTCCTGCAGGTCGCTGATGACCATGACTCCCGTCACTTCGGATCCGGTACCCGCAGTCGTGGGAATGGCCAGCAGGGGCACGACGGGAGCCTCCACGGGACGGCCGTGCCGGTATGCCCGGATGTCCTCTCCCGTCGAGACGACCACCGCCAGGGCTTTCGCGGCATCCATGCTGCTGCCGCCTCCAAGGCCGATGATGGGACCGCACCCGTTGTCCCGGTAAAAAGCCGCGGCCTCCTCGACCGTTTCGATCGGGGGATCGCTTTCAACTTTTGAAAACAGTGCAAACCGGATCCCCGCCTCTTCAAGGGTTCGACAGACACGGTCCGCGATTCCCGCCTTCTCGATACCCGGGTCCGTAACGACCAGCGGAACATCCCCGGGTTTGAATTCTCCTGGCAATTCCGACAGGGCACCAGGCCGGAAAACTAGCTTGACCGGGTTGTGAAAGGAACCGAAAGCAACTGAGTTCATGTTCATGTCCTGGGATCCCTCCTGGAATTTCGGCACGCTGCCTTGGAAGTTACCACTCCCCTTGACCTTACCACAAACTGCGCCTCCGGTGACCGGCCTTTCAAATGCACGAACAACTTTTCGCCGCTTCTCCATGATAATATCAAAGGATAGAGAGGAGGGAGCGCATGATCGTCCAATCTTTTTTCGTGCCCGGAATCGCCCATTCTTCCTACCTGCTGGGGGGTACGACTTCCTGTGCGATTGTCGACCCCCGCCGGGATACCGAAATTTACCTTCAGGCTGCGCGGGACCTCAACCTGAGAATTACCCATATCCTGCAGACCCATCTTCATGCCGATTTCGTATCGGGACACCTCGACCTGGCGAAAACCACCGGGGCCGTGATCGTCATGCCCGCGGCGGCGAACGCGGCCTTTCCCCACGTTCCCGTTAAGGAAGGGGACGCCCTAAGGATAGACGAAATCGAGCTCGACGTCCTTGAAACCCCCGGACACACCCCCGAACACGTCACCTACGTGGCGAAAGACCTCGCGCGCGGTGAAGAACCCGTTTCGATCTTCTGCGGGGACACCCTTTTCGTGGGAGACGTGGGCCGGCCGGACCTCTTCCCGGGACAGGCACTTCCACTGGCGAACCTTCTTTACGAAAGCCTGCACTCAAAGATCCTGAAGCTTCCGGATTATTGCGAGGTCTACCCCGCCCACGGCGCAGGATCTCTTTGCGGACGGTCGATGGGAGCCAAGAGGGAAAGCACGGTGGGATACGAAAAGCTCTTCAACGAAGCCCTCAGGATCTCCGACAGGGAAGCCTTCGTAACCTCCCTCACCTCCGGGATGCCTGCCGCGCCCGACCATTTCAGCCGTTGCAGCCGCGTCAACGGGGAAGGCCCGGCTCTCCTGGAGAGCCTCCCAATCCCAGTCCCGCTAGCCCCAAAAGCCTTTTCGGAAAAGATGTCCGAACCAAACGTCATCGTCCTCGACATAAGGAACTACAGCGCTTTCGGGGGCAACCACATCCCGGGTTCCACCCACCTGGACCTGGGGGGCAACTTTGCCACCTTTGCCGGTTGGGTTCTCCCCGCGGACAGGGAAATCCTGGTTGTCGCCGACCGCCCTGAAAACGTGGGAATTGCCGTCACCTGGCTTCGCCGCGTCGGGCTGGACCGAGTCACGGGCACGCTTGACGGCTCTCTTTTCGCCTGGGCCCGGGCGGGGTTGCCCACCTCCCATGTCCCGCAGGTTTCTCCCTTTGAAATCCATGACCTTGCATCCTCCGCGGGTGCCCACGTCACGCTCGTCGATGTCCGTTCCCCGGCGGAATACGAGGGGTTCCACATCCCGGAGGCCGTGAACATTCCGGCTCCCGACCTGAGACACCGTTACGTCGAACTGGACCCGCGTTCGAGGATCGTCACCCTTTGCGGCACAGGGCACCGGTCCAGCATGGCGGCAAGCCTCCTCCTCCAAAGGGGGTTCGAAAAGGTCCACAACCTTTCCGGCGGGATGATGGGCTATGCCGCTGCGGGGCTCGCCCCGGCCTGCCCGCTTTGCGTCTCTCCGCACGGGCCCCGGTTCATGGGGAAACCGGCCGGGAAGTAACCCGAAGAAGGGAGGGCTGAACCCATGGAATGGCTTTTCCTGCCACGATGGCCGGCGGTGACCGTAGGGATCCTGATCGGGCTTCTGGAGTGCGTCACATTCCTCCTGCTTGATAAGCCGATCGGCTGCTCGACGGCCTTTGCCCGGACAAGCGGCATGATTGAAAAGGCTCTTCGAGGAAACGCGACGGCAGAAAAACCCTATTACAGGCTTTTTCCTCCCGTGATCGACTGGGAATGGATGTTCGTCCTGGGGATTCCATTGGGGGCCTTACTCTCCGCTGTATCGAGCGGAACCTTCCGGCTCGAGTGGGTTCCCTCGCTCTGGGTTGGGATTTTCGGCCCGGGAATTTCCAGCCGCCTCCTCACAGCCCTGGCCGGGGGATTCCTGGTCGGGCTGGGAGCCCGGTGGGCAGGGGGCTGCACGAGCGGGCACGGCATCAGCGGGTCCCTTCAGCTGGCGGTCAGCAGCTGGCTCGCATCCGCCGCCTTCTTTGCGGGGGGAATCCTGGCGGCCACCCTGCTCTTCTCCCTGGCGCGAGGATAGGGATCCGTGATGGGGAAAATACCTTTTCTCCTGCCGGAAGCCGCTAGAAAGCCCTTCGCCCTTTTCCTGGGCGTCGTGTTCGGGTTCCTCCTGCAAAAAGGAGGCGTCACCCGCTACGAGGTCATCATCGGGCAGCTCCTCCTGGTCGATTTCACGGTCGTAAAGGTCATGCTCTCGGCCGTCCTCGCGGGTATGCTCGGAATCCAGGTTCTCCTGCATCTCAAGCTTGTCGCCCTGCACCCCAAGCACGGGTCCGTGGGATCATCCGTTATCGGGGGGCTCATCTTCGGCCTGGGCTTCGGCCTTCTGGGCTACTGTCCAGGGACCGCAGCAGGGGCGGTCGGGCAAGGGTCCCTGGACGCCCTTTTCGGAGGAGTTTTCGGTATGCTCCTGGGAACGGCCTTCTATTCCGGGATCTACCCCAGGATCGAAACCACGGTCCTCCGCTGGGGAACCTTCGGGGACATCTCTCTGCCCGAAGTCCTGCACACAGCCCGGTGGAAGGTTGTCATAGCCGTCGCCGGGATCATCGCGACAGCCCTGTACGCCATATCCTTCCTGGGACTCTGAGGGGATCCCGCATGACACGGGAGATCGTCCTGGTTTTTTGCGTCCTCGTTTCAGCCATTATTCTCTTTTCGACGGAAAAACTGCGCTCGGACATCGTGGCCATCCTGGTCATGGTGGCCCTCCCCTGGCTTGGCCTTCTCGAGGCGAAACAGGCCTTTTCCGGCCTTTCGAGCAGCGCTGTCCTGGCCCTCATCGGAGTCATGGTGATGGGGGCGGGAATAGAAGCAACAGGCCTGATGAACCGGATTGCGCGACCGATTATCCGCATTGCCGGATCAGACGAAAAGCGCCTGATTGCCCTTGTCTCGGCTTTCGTCGGCTCGATCTCGGCCTTCATGCAGAACATAGGAGCAGTCGCGCTTTTCCTCCCTGCCCTCCTCGGGATTTCCAGGCAGACCAAAATCCCTGCATCCAGGCTCCTCATGCCCATGGGATTTGCAGCCATCCTCGGGGGAACCCTGACCCTTGTCGCATCAGGTCCCATGATCATCCTGAACGACCTGCTCCGGCAGGGGGGCCTTGCCCCTCTTGGCCTTTTCAGCGTGACCCCGGTCGGGATTGCCCTGCTGGCGAGCGGAATCCTCTATTTCCTCTTCCTCGGGGGGGCCGTGCTGCCCGGAAAACCTGGGGAACAGGAGCCAAGCGAGAGGGAACGCCTTGTCGAGAACTGGGACCTCCCAAGGGAAATCGTCCGCCTGGAGATTCCCCCGGGATCCTCCCTTTCGGGCCAAACCCTCGAAGGGATCGGCCTGTGGCAGCGCTGGGGCTTGCACCTGCTGTTCGTGGAAGACAAGGGCAAGGCTACGTATGCCCCCTGGCGGCAGTCTCTCTTCAAGGAGAGGCAAGTCCTGGGCATCGCGGGAACGCAGGAAGGGTGTAAAGCTTTTTCGGAAGCTTTCGGGCTGAAAGTGCTGGATCACACCGCCGATAAGGAACAGGCGCTGTTGCTTGAGAATGCATCGTTCGCACAGTATGTCTTCCTGCCCCGCTCCCCTCTGGCCGGAAAAACCATCCGGGGGATCGCCCTGAGAAGGAATTTCGGCGTGGAACCGCTTGTCCTGCTTTCAGGGGGAAACGAGTACCGGGAAGATTTTTCCGACTTCCTCCTGCACCCGGGAGACGCAATCGTGGTTCACGGACCCTGGGATAACCTCCGACGCCTGGGAAGGGAAGAGGGAATCGCTCTCATTACACCGCTTTCAGGCCAACCCCTAAGGGAGGCAAAGACAATTCCCGCTGCCGCTTGCTTCCTGGCTGCGATCGGGCTGGCCGTTGCGGGTTTTTCCCTTTCCCTCTCCCTGCTGAGCGGTGCCATGGCAATGGTGCTCTTAGGGGTCCTGTCGATGGACGAAGCCTACGAGGCCATTGATTGGAAAACGGTTTTTCTCCTGGCCGGACTGATTCCCCTGGGTCTCGCGATGGACCAGACAGGGGCCGCCAGGTTCCTTGCGGAAAAACTTACCCTTCTCCTGGCAGGAGGCCCCCCGACCGTCATCCTCCTGGTGATCGCCGTGATTTCGACCGTTTTCTCCCTTTTCATGTCCAATGTCGCCGCCACGGTCCTGCTGGTCCCCTTCGCGATTGTTGTCGGAAGGGAGTCGGGACTCGACCCCCGGGCCCTTGCCATGCTGGTGGCCATCTGCGTCGCGAACTCCTTCATCCTGCCGACGCACCAGGTGAACGCCCTCCTGATTTCCCCCGGGGGATACCGAAACGCCGATTTCATCAAGGCAGGCGGCTTGATGACAGCCCTTTTCATCCTCGTTGCGGTGGCCCTGGTCCGCCTTTTTTACCTCTGAACTTTGACCCGGGTTCCCTCCTCGATATCCAGGCCTGCGTCCCGGACAACCTCGTCCCCTTCGTCTAGCCCCTCCAGTATCTCGATGGATCTCCGGTCGGTGAGCCCCGTCCTGATCTTTACGGTCCTGACCCGGTTGCTTTCGACCCTCAACACAAGGCGCTCCCCGTTTTCCGTCGTGCGGACGGCCTCGACCGGCAGGAGGTGAACATCGGCATGGCGTGAGGTTTCGATCGCCACGCGGACCTCGAAACCCGGCTTGAGCACCGGGGCAAAGGGGAGGTCGACCTTCACCTTCACTCGCCGCTGGACCACGCCAAGGGCGGAAAGCTTTTCCTCGGCCTGGGGATAGATCTTTGAAACGCGGCCTTCCAGGACGCTGATTCCCAGGATCGGGGCCGAAATACGGACTTTCTGCCCGACCGCCACACCCCCCAGCGCATCGCTCAGGACATCCGAAACCACTTCCATCCTGGCATCGGGCGCCACCGTTACGACGAGGTCCCCGGTCTGGAAGACCTTATCCTTCTCGGCAGGAAGTTCCAGGACGAGTCCCTTGATGGGACTTTTCACGACGAGTTCGCTGCTCTTGGCCTGCAGTTCCGAGAAAGTCCTTCTAAGCCCCGACTCGAGGGCTACGGCCGAGCCCTCCGCCGAACGGGCTTCCGCCAAATCCTCCCCCAGACGGTCCACGGCCAGCCGGGCCTCTTCCAGCTCGGACAGGGAAACGGCTCCTGCCTCGTACAGGCGCTCCCGCCTGGCGGCATTTTTCACGGCGTCCTGGAGGAGAAGCCGGACCGATTCCACCCGGGAAGCGGCTCCACGGCGCTCCTTGGCAGCCTGTTCGAGCAGTGTTCGCGTTTCCGCCGCCCTGACGGCGAGATCCGGATTCTTCATCCGGACCAGGACCTTTCCGGGACCAACGGCCTCGCCGGCTTCCACGGGGACTTCCACCACCCGGGCAACCTGTGTTGCAAAGATCTTCCGGTCGTCCGGCACCTCGACGACCCCATCCTCTTCTACCGTACGAACGAGGGTCCCCTTCGAAACCCGGACCGTTTCAACATCCACGCGTCGACCGAGGAAAAGCCAGGCCACCACGCCAACCGCTGCAACCGCCAGGATCAGGAAAAGGAGTTTTTTCATCGCAGGCCCTCCTCAATCAGTCTCTTGCCTTGATGGTTTCCGCGATATCCAGTCGATCGAGGCCGCGAAGCCCAAGGATGAAAGCCAGGGCCACGAAGAGAGCCCCTCCAATGGATGCCAGGAGGTACGTCCGCGGAAAAACCACGGCAACGAAGGTGAAAAGGTCCGTACTGACGGCCCTCGCATAGCCTTCGGAAAGCAACCTCCCGAATGGAAGCCCGACGAGGGTCCCCGCAAGGAGCAGCAGAAGATTTTCCTTCAGGAGGAACAACGCGACCTCCTCCCTCGAGAACCCGATGACCCTGAGACTGGCCAGTTCCCTGCGCCTTTCCGAAAAGGAAAGGGCCGACGCGTTGAAAACGATGGCCAAGCCCAGGAGGATCGAAAAGGAAACCAGGATACCGATCGAGACATATAGATAGGCGAGGTTCTCGTCGAGATAGCGTTCCTCCCTCTCGCGGCTGAGAACGGACGAGATGTTGACCATGTCGGCTGTTTCCTTTTCCACACCCTCTGCTTTCCCGGGTTCCACCCGGATCGCCGCACCGGTCACCAGGTTGTTTTCCCTCAGGAGAGCATTCAGCTCCCCAATATCCAGGTAGGAAGCTCCGCCTACCGACCTGCGGCTTAAACCCGCGACGACAATCGGAGCCCTCCGCGACGGTCCCTTCCCGAGAAGGGTTTCCACTTCCAGGGTATCACCCGGCCTGGCGCCCAGCTTGCGCGCCGCACTCCAATCCAGCAGCACACCTGAGGCCGGCAAGCCCCTGGGTCGGTCGTTCACGTCGATCATCCCGAAAAGGGACTGTCCGGGCAAGATTCCCACGAAAAGGACATCCTCGCGGCGCCCCCGGTAATAAAGGCGAACCGGCAGTTCGAAGAGAGGTTCGACGAGGGTGACCCCGGATAGGCGTTCAAGGTTCAGCAGTTCCATTTCCCTGACCGGGGAAGAAAAGCGGGCGAGCAAGTCGTACCTTAGCTCCAGGTTGAAATGCCGGTCAAAAAGGGAATCCATTGAATCCCGGGTGAAAAGCGAAACGACCAGCATCCCGATCGAAACGAGGATCCCCAGGAAAGTCACGGCAGACCTGAATCGATTGCGGGACATCGACCTCAGGCTCATCCGCCAGGAAAGGTCCAGTCGATTCCAGAGCAGTCCGCACCGCTCAAGCAGCAGCGGGCGCATCCTCGCCGGGACAGGGGGCCGCATGGATTCCGCCGGGTGGATCGACAGGACCTGGCGGGTTGCCATGAGCCCTGACGCAACACCCAGGGAAAGGCTTAGTGCAAACCCCAGCCCGGCCGCCCGGTAATTGAAACCCGCCGCCAGTCGCGGCAGGTTGAAGTAGGCCGCGTAAAGCCTGATAAAGAGACCGGCCAGCCCGTAACCAGCAAGGATCCCGGCAACTGCCCCGGTTGCGGAGGAAACCAGGCTGTAACCACCGTACAGGAGCATGATCCTCCCGTTATCGAATCCCAGTGCTTTCATCAGGCCGATTTGGGTACGGGCCGCCTTCACCAGCCGCCCAAGGAAAACCGCCTGCATCAGCGCAGCCAGTCCCAGGAAAAAGGCCGGCAGGTAAGTGGAAGAAACCTCGAGCTGTTCCAGTTCGCCCCTCAGGATCGCCTCGCTGACCTGGTCCTTTTGCGGGTAGTCCGCCAAGTTCCCATAGGGTGCGAGAATCGCCCGGATTTCCTCCCTTACCCGGGCCTCGTCGATGCCCGGAGCCAGCCGGACCAGGACCTGGTTGATGGAGCCCTCCATGTCCAGGACCTGCTGGGCCTGCTCCTGGGAAATCATCGCTGCCCCGAAGCCGGAAGGTTCCTCGAACACGGATGCCGCGTCCTTGATAACGTAGACGAACTCCGGGCTGGCAGCGATTCCGACGACTTCCATCGGTTTTTCCTTTCCCTCCGCGGCCACGGATACCGTACTGCCCGGCCGTAGACCGTTTGCCTCCGCGAACTGGGGACTCAAGAGGATTTCCAGGACCCCTCCCTCCGGGTTCTTCTCGAATAGGCGCCCCTTCTGGACCCTGAGGCGGTTCAATTCCTTCTCCATGGGTACCTGGAAACTCGTGAGGCGAAGCGTTGCCCGGGTCCCGTCCTCCCGGAAAAGAGACACATCCTTCTGGATTCGCCCCGTGGCGCGAGTGACACCGTTCACGGCTGAAACCCGTTCGAGAATCGCCTCCGGGGCCCGGACCACGTGGAAAAAGAGATCGGCAAAGTCCGTTTCCCTGTAAAAGGCCTCCCTCGATCGAACCAGGTTATCGGAAACAGCCGTCATGGAAACGAATACCGACAACCCGACCGCGACCACAGCCACGATCGCGAGAAACGGCCCGAGGGTGCTTTTGATCGTCCTTGCAAGCTTAAGGAAGAGAGGCGATTTCACCATTCGATCTCCCCCGGCGGAACCGGGGCAGGGTGGGCAACCCAGTTCGCGATCCGGCCACTGCTCATGGTGGCGACCCGCATCCCCATGCCCCCGATAGCGGCGTTATGCGAAACGATGACCACCGTCGTCCCGTAGGTCCGGTTCACCTTTTCCAGGAGCTCGAGAATGAGCCTGCCCGTGGAGCAATCAAGAGAACCCGTCGGTTCGTCGCAAAGGAGGAGGCGTGGATTCTTGACGACGGCCCGGGCAATCGAAACCCGCTGCTGCTCCCCCCCGCTCATCTGGGAAGGGAAGTGATTCATCCGGTCCGCCATGCCCACCTCTTCGAGGACCGTTTCCGGGGAAAGCGGGCTTCGTGCGAGATGCGCCCCCAGGGCTACGTTTTCGAGCGCAGTGAGATCCGGGACCAGGTTGAAAAACTGGAAAACAAAACCGACGACATCCCTGCGGTAGGCAGTCAGGCGCTTTTCGTTTGCCGATTCAAGGCTCTCTCCATCAAAGAAAACCCGGCCGCCTGTCGGCGTGTCCATGCCTCCCAGGAGGTTCAGCAGGGTGGTCTTTCCAGAACCACTTGGACCGAGGATGACCAAGAGTTCCCCTTCATGGATTTCCATGGAGGTCTCCCGGAGGGCCGTCACCTGGACCTGTCCCATCATGTAGGTTTTCGTTACGTTTTCGAGTCTCCAGAGAGCCTGGTTTTCGACCATCCCCCGTTTCCCCCTTCCCTGGGAAAACGCAACCTTCGAAACTCAAGGCAAAGCCAAGCGTAAATATCATATCACGCTAATATCATGAAGTGGGGGGGCTCGCAAAAAAAGCCCCGGTCTCGGCCGGGGCTCATTTCCTCAAGGGAGAAAAAATCTCCTGGCCTCAGGAAACCGCGCTTCGTTCCTTCGGGAATCGCTCGTATTCCCGGTTGTCGATGATCTCTTTCAGGGCATTGGCGACTTCCCAAACCTCCGTGAAGGTGTTGTAAAGGGCAACCGGGGCCACCCGGATGACCCTGGCCGGACGGAAATCCGGGATAATCCCGCGAGATTTCAGGGCACAACAAATCCGCCAGGCTTCGGAGGGATGCTCGATGGCCAGGTGCCCGCCCCGCCTTTCGTGGCCTCGCGGCGTGGCGATGGAATACCCGTAGGGTTCAGCCGAAAGAAAGCCGTCGACCAGCTCGATGAGGAAATCCGTCAACCTGAGCGATTTTTCCCTTATCCGCTCGATAGAGGCCTCTTCCTGCACCTGGAGGGCAGCCTCAAGGGTCGCCCCTGACAGGACGCTGGGCGTGCCGAGCTGCCAGCCCCCCGCGGAACGGGCATGCTCGAAACCCAGTGCCATATCGAACTGCCGGTTCTTCACGTAACCGAACCAGCCCGCCAACCCGGGCTCGCGGTCGAAGTGCCGCTCGTGCAGGAAAAGGAAGGCGGGACTGCCAGGTCCCCCGTTCAGGTGCTTGTAGCTGCACCAGAATGCAAAGTCGACGCCCCAATCGTGGAGTCGGTGCGGTACCGACCCCGCGGAGTGGGCACAATCGAACCCGATGGCAATCCCCTTTCCGTGGGCGGCACGGGTCAACTTCTCCATGTCCAGGAGCTGCCCGCTGCGGTAGAGGACCGAGGGAAGCAGGACCACCGACACGGTTTCGTCCATCAGGGCAATGATGTCCTCCTCGGCCAGGGTGCCGCCATCTCGCGACCTGGCGAGGAGGAGATCCGCAGCCGGGTCTCCCCCCTTGAGGCGGATTTCGCTTGCCAGCGCGTAAAGATCGGACGGGAAGTTGAGTTCGTCGGCCAGGATCTTCCGCCGATTGCCTTCAGGGCGGTAGAAGGTGCTGACGAGGGAATGGAGGTTTGAAGTCGTGGAACCCGACATGACGACTTCTTCGGGCAAAGCCCCGACCAGGGGAGCCATCCTTCGGCCCATTTCCTCCGGCATCGTGAACCAGGGAATCTTGCCCTCAAGCCATCCGTCGATGTTCAGGGTCTTCCATTCCTCCATCACGCGCTGCACGGCCTGAAGGGATTCTTTCGGAGGAAGGCCGAGAGAATTGCCGTCCATGTAGATCCGGCCCGGCGGGATGACAAAGCGCTCCCTGAATTTTCCCAGGGCATCCTGCCCATCCAGCCTCATGGCCGTTGCCTTCATTTCTTCGAGTTTTCCCATCCGCTTCATTCCTCCTCACCTTCCTTGCCTGTCGGCATTTTCAGCCATCCGTACAAGCAGCCTGAGCGCAATTTCCCTCTCCTCCGCGGTGAAGCCCTGGACCAGCAGGCCGTTCCATGCCTCGAGTTCCTGCAGGACCCGCGGCATTATCTCGTGGGCGAGCGGGGCCAGGTAGACCCTGAAAGCGCGGCCATCCCTTCCGTCCCGTTCCTTCCTCAGCCAGCCCGAGTCGGTAAGCCTCTGGACGGCACGGGCGACAGTGCCTTCATCAAAAGCCAGCTCCACGGCAAGCTGGTGCTGGGTCAATCCTTCGTTCCTCGAGAGAAGGGCAAGGTAGAGGTAGAGGCCCTTGCCAAGTCCCATCGGTTCAAAAACCCGGTCCAAGTGGACCCTGCTCCTTCGAAACAGGGTGGCAATCCAGCGACCCGGTGACCGTTGCTGTCGATCCATGCCCACCTTTTCCTCCCTGTTTTTAGTTGCATATGCAAGCTTATACGGATTATAGCCCCCTCTTCTCCCCTCCGCAATAGGGAAAAAAACGGGCCCCTGACCATCAGGGGCCCGAAACTTCGCTTCACCGGCATGCATGCGGCGAGTATCCGGGCTAGCGCTGGAGGCGGACGAGAGAGTTGGCAAAGGGATGGCCGGCCTCCAGGATCTCGAATGCGGCAAGCGCGGCCAGGCGGGCAGCCTCACCGCAGACCTGGGGGCAGGCAAAGTCCATTTTCTCCATCAACGCATGCATCTCGTCACGCTCTTCCTGCCGCGTGAGTTCGTATTCCCGCCCGTAAAGGTCTTTCTGGATATTTCGGCACAGAACGGTCCCGAATCGTTCCTCAAACTCCCGGTAGACCTTGTCGCAGTATCCGAGCCCCCGGGTCGCCTGGTCGCGCATTTCCAGGTCGTCCCGCCCTGCCAAAAGGCCAATGAACATGAGGGCACCGCTCAGGGCACCGCACATGTGCCCACGCCGTACCCCACCTCCGGCAAAAGCGGTGGACGAGCGCAGGACATCCGGGTTATGGATCCCGAAAGCCTGCATCAAGGCAGCCAGCGTTCCCTGGCTGCAGAGGTGGTATTGGGACTCGTTCCGGCAGGCCTCTTCGGCAACTCTTTCCAGGATCGCTTCAGATGAATCCTTCATGTCAGTCCTCCTCCAGTTTGTTGAAATTCTCTTTTCCTTGCATCTGGAGAGTTCACTACCCTGCTTCCCCATCCCTACTTCCTGAAAACCAGGAGGGAACCCAGGACCAGGAACAACACTCCCGCAAGCCTGGGGGTATCCAGCGGCAATTTCTGGAATCCGAAAGCCCCCGTTGAATCCAGCAGCAATCCGGCCGCCAGCTGGGCCGCGATGGCAGCAGCCATGGCGGCCGTGGTCCCGATGCGCGGCATGGCCAGGACCAGGCAGGTGACGTAAAAGGCCCCGAAAACCCCGCCAAGGACCTCCCACGGTGCCGCCCCGGACAGTGCCCTCCAGTTCCCCCTGCCGAAAAACAGGACAACGGCACCCAGGCATAGTGCCCCTCCGGTGAAAGAAACAAAGGCACTTTCCAGGAGCCCGATCCTCTGGGCCAACCGGGCATTCACCGAGGGCTGGAAGGCTGACACCGCCCCGGCCAGGAGCATCAGGACAAAAATCCAGATCCGGGACATGGGCATCCCCCTCCTCGCAATTTCATCATTGGGCCATCCGATGCGGCTCCACAAAAAGGATCCGGTCCAGGAACGAGCGCTTCAGCGAGGGGATAGTCACCGCTTCACTGCTCTTCTGTACCGGATCCATGGCAGTCTTTTGTCCTTTTGTCGTAGCGAGCCGGCGGTCTGCTTTTCTCGCCTAGGAGCCTCAGCACTCCCCCGCGGCTTACATGTATCCTTCGTATTTCGTCGGGACCAGCGTGGAATGGACGTACTTGATCATCGTGATGAAATCGAACACGGGCCGGCCCGTCGCCGCGTGGACCGCAGCCGCATAGGGAGGCAGGTCACTGCACTCCAGAACGATGGCCGCGACTTCGGGATGCTCCCGCACCATCTTCTCCGCGACCCCCACGACTTCCTTTTCAACGAGGTCGGAATCCATCGTCCCCTTTTCCTCCAGGACGCTTGTCCTGAACTCATCCTGCTCTTCCATGCCATAGATAACGACGGGCATATCCTTCGTGATTCCCACGTTCTGGAAATGCTCGTCGGTCAGGCAACTCGCGTTGGCCGTGATGATGCCAACTTTCTGCTTCGAGGTCAGTGTCCGGCAGATAAAGGGAACCTGGAGCAGGCTAGAGAGAAACACGGGGATCTCGACGGACTCGGCGACCTGCTTCTGGAAAAGGGCCATGAAACCGCAGGCCCCGGTGATGGCGCGCACACCCTCCGCTTCCAGTTCCTTCGCCCCTTCGATAAAGGGCTTCAGGAGTTCCGGGTCTCTCTCGTTCAGGAGACGCTCGATGGACGATCCCCGGACTTCCTTGAAGCGAACCGGGAATGGGTAGGTGGTCGCGTTGCCAACGTTCCCCGGGACACAGGGATAAGCGCAATCCAGGATCAGGATGCCGATCGTTTCTCCATCCCAGGACCGAGTTTTGCTCTTGATTCTGTAAACCGTCATCTTGCCGCCCCCTTGGATCGATTTGATAGATAGTTTAATCGAACCGGGGCTTCCTGTAAAAAGGTTTTTTCCTGGAATTTTCCTACCTGAAGACCTCGGCAAAAAAGACCTTCATGTGTTCCCAGGAACGCAACGCCGCCTTCTCGTTGTAAGCCGAACCTCGGCTGGGGTCGTTGCCGGCCGCCGGGTTCGTAAAGGTGTGGACAGCCCCCCCATAGGCGACCATTTGCCAATCCGCCCCGGATTTCCTCATCTCCTCCTGGAAAGCCTGGACATCCGCCGGGGGCACGCTTGGGTCGTCCGCCCCGTGAAGCACGAGGACCTTGGTCCTGATGGCTCCTGCGGAAGCCGGAACAGGGGTCGAAAGCCCTCCGTGGAAACTGACCACCCCCGAAAGCTCGTTCCCGGTCCGGGCCAGTTCCAATACAGCCGTTCCGCCAAAGCAGTACCCGATCGCGGCAATTCTGCGCTTGTCCGCAAGGGAATGCCCCTTCAAGGCTTCGAAGGCCGCAATGACACGTTCCCGGAGAAGCGCCCGGTCGCCGCCCCGGAATTTCCCGGCGAGTTCCCGAGCCTTTGCGGGATCCTTCGTTTCGAACCCCTCCCCGTAAATGTCCGCCGCCAGCGCAAGGTAGCCAAGGGAGGCGAGGGCCTTGGCACGGTCCTTCGCAAAGTCGTTCAACCCCCACCATTCGTGGACAACAAGGACGGCAGGACGGGGTCCCTTGAGCGAATCGTCCCAGGCAACCTGCCCGACCAGCCTTGCATCCCCCTTCCCGTAAACCAAGGGCTCCATCTTGACCGCCGCACCTGCTTCTGAAGCCAACGGGAAAACCATCGCTACGCAGAACAGTAACCCTGCAACAAGCATCTTCATGGCCACACCCTCCTTCTCTCTACATTAGCCTGATGCCTGTTTATTTTATCAGAATACTTGTTTCGCTTCTGCATTCACCAACTCGAGAGAAGTTTTTTCAATGGGTTCTCTATGTCCCTTGAGAGGTCGAGCTTCCGGAGTGTCCCGTTTCGGACCACGAGTTTTCCTCCCACGTAGACATCCCGCACACCGGAAGGACTCACGACCTTCAAGTCCGCCCCCGAACCCGCGGCCAGCCTTCCCACGGGACAATGGGGGAAAGGAAAGCCCCTCCGCCCCAGGCCCCGGATCAAGGCCGGGTCAATTCCGGGGAACTCCCTTTCAAGGAAGCGCCTCTCCCCTTCGACCGAGAGGTCTTCGTTGCTCGCTTCTCCGTCCGTCCCGAGGAAAATGGGGATTTTCCTTTCCAGGTAGGCAGGCAGGTCCGCCCTGCCCGCCTTCACCCGCAGGTTCATCCTCGGGTTCAGGACCAGCCGGACCCCGTGGCTGGCCATCAGGTCTTTTTCCCGGTCATCAGTCCAGATCCCGTCCGAGGCCAGGAGAGCGGAAAGACCGGGAACACGCTTGCGACGGACAAGGTCATCCAGGACTTCCAAGGGGCGCATCGCATACTGCTCCTGGCAAAGGGACACGTCGCCCCTGTCTTCCGAGAGGTGAAACTGGACGCTCCGGCCAAGGCTTTCCCCCAGGCGGATCCCATGGGCAATCGCATCAAGGGTGTTCGCGTGGAAGCTGTGAAGGGCTGGCGCTACCGCCACGAGCGGGGCGCTGCCGACCTCCAGGAAAAGTTCCCTTAAAGCCGCTTCGTATTCGGGGGTCGTTTCGAAATAGGACTCCTGTGAGGCCCTCTTTTCCGGGTAGGCTTCAGTGGAAACGAGGTCGTAATGCATGCGTCCGAAGAAAAGCCGGATTCCCGTGTCCCTTGCGGCCCGGACCACTTCCCGGTCCAGTTCGTTTCTCCTTCTATTGTGGCAGTAAAAGGAAACCGCCGCCGTGGTGACCCCCAGCAGGAGCATGTGGGCAAAGGCGCGGCAGCACCCCAGGTAGATATGCTCCGGGGTCATTTCCACACTGTGCCGGTAGATCGTGTTCCGGCACCACGTCGACAAGTCCCAGGCAGGGTCCACGAAATCCACGTAAAGGGATTGTTCCGGATGGCTGTGTGCGTTCACGTCTCCCGGCAGGAGGCGAAGCGAGGCATCGTACTCGACCTTTTCGCTTCCAGGCGCACCGGGGACTTTCCCTGATGGGGAAACGGAAATGATCACGCCCCGTTCCGGGTCCATCTCGACGTCTACTTGCCGGGGACCCGGCTCGTCATCCACCCATCCCCTGACCAGGAATCGATCTGCAGGCACCTTCGTCTCTCCGATCCTGCGGGAATATCAGTTGAACTCGGAAAGTGTCCGAACCAGTGTGCCGGGGGGAATTTCGGCAATTCGTCCCGCAGCGAGGAAAATCCCATCAAGGTAGATGTCGCTGGTGAAGTCGGAAACAGTGATGCGGATGATCTCGTCCTGGCGGCCAAGGACGATCTCGTGCTCCGAGAAAGGTGCGGGGTAAGGGAGTCTTTCCGAGTGGACGGGGATACCGGCAATCTTCCCACCCAGGACCCCCTCGTAAGTCTCCCTGCTCTGCACTTCTCCTAAGGGGCCTTCCGGAACGGACCGGGCCAGCATGGCGGCGGTCCCGCTGGGAGCGTTGCCCATGGCAGGATGGTGACGGTCCGTGATGGAAACGTACGGGTAAAAGGCCTTCGCCCTGGCCATGAAATCCATGACGAGGTTGATTCCGAGCCCGTAGTTGGAGATGATGGCCCACCGCAGGCCCTTCTCCGACACGGTCGACTGCACCTTGCAAAAATCCTCCTCGGAGAGGCCGGTTGTTCCGATGACCGCATCCAGGCCCAGCTCGGCGTAAACGGCCAGGTGCTCCATCAGCACGCTCACGTGGGTAAAGTCGATGACGAGGTCCGCATGACTTTCGAGGAGACCTCCCCTGAGGTCAGAGCTTGCCAGGACTCCCGCGGAATGCCCGTCGGCCAGTCTGCCCAGGTCCTCGCCGCACTCGCGACAGTAACCGCCCGCCAGTTCGAAACCTTCTCTTTCGATCACCTGCCGGACCACCAGACGGCCGACGTTCCCGGATGCACCCGAGACAAAGATTCTTCTCACTCGAACCCCTCCTTTTCGTTGGAAACACGCACTTTATCATCATAGCCGAAATTGGCGGACGACTCCCAAAAAAGCGCAGCGGCCCGGGGAACGGTTCTCCCCGGGCCGCTGCGCTTTTTCATGGAATCCTCTTTACTCGTCGATTTCGGTCTTGGTGAGAACCATCTTCAGGCAGTAAAGGAGACCTCCAACAATAACCAAGAACGAGATAGCCATGTTAATTTGCCACATGCAGATCCTCTCCTTCCGTCCGGCCCGGGCTAGACTTCCAGGCTGTGGGTCATCCGGTCAGCGAGCCAGTTATTGAGGATGATGGAGACCACGATAACGATAGCCCACTGCCAGAACATAGTCCCCGGCGTGAAGGTGTACTTGCTGATGGGCAGCCACTTGTACCACTCACCCGGGTACCAGGTGATCGCCTGCCAGGTCCACCAGCCGAAAATAGCCGCGAACCACAAGGGGAAAAGCTTGATCGGGCCGAACATCCAATAATGCTTCATCTCGGTGTAGGGCTCGATGTGCTCGTCCCAGATCTTCTTTACGCCGACCTTCATGGCGCCGATGGACATCAGGAGGCCGGAAACAAGCAGGCCGACTCCCCAGACCCAGTCCTGGTTGTCCAGGAAGGTCATGTTCATGGCGGAGGGAAGGCCCAGGGCCAGGGTCACGATGCCGATGCCCCAGGTCGCCTTTTTACGGTTCCATCCCGCATCTTCAAGTAGCCGTGCGCCCATCTCGATCATGGCGATCTCGGAGCTGAGGGCCGCCAGGACCAGTGCGAGGAAGAAACCGATGGCCATGATCGTCCCGCCGGGGATTTCAGCGAAGAGCCTCGTCAGGTGGATGAAGGCCATACCGGTGTTGCCGGCCTTCACCGCGGCCATGGGATCCGGCGCATAGGCAAAGATGGTGGGAATGACGCACATCCCCGCCAGGAAGCCTGCCGTGGAGTCCGCAAAGCAGGTCGTGGTGGCGGCGAGCATGATGTCTTCAGTCTTCTTGACGTACACGAAGTACGTCAGGAAGAGGCCCCAGCCGGCTCCGGTCGACCAGGCCACCTGGGTGAACGCTTCAAGGTAGGTCTTCGGGTTCAGGAAGTCGGACATACGGGCAGTGAAATAGAATTCGTAGCCTTTAACTGCGCCGGGCAGGAAGGCAGCCCGGATCGCGAGGAAAATCAGAAGGATAAAGATAGCGGGAACCATGACCTTGCAGGCCTTCTCAAGGCCGCCGGCCACACCCTTGGAGCAGATGTACATGCAGATGGCGATAACGAGTGCGAAAAGGAGGCTCTGCTGCATCCCGTTGCCTGCGAAAGCCTTCCAAAGGGCCTCAGTGTCGAGCCCGGGCTTGAAAACCCCGGTCAGGGCGTAGACCAGGTAGCGGATGCACCAGCCCACGACCACGCCGTAATAGAAGACGATCCCAAGGACGAAGGCCGCCATGGTCGCTCCCATCCAGGTCCACCCACGTCCGCAGACAACCTTGAAAGAACCGATGATGCCCATGCGGGAAACCTTCCCCCAGACGCCTTCCGCGGCGAGGAGAGGGATTGCCCAAAGGAAAATTGCCACGACGTAGGCGAAGAAGAAAGCTGCACCGCCGTTTGCGGCGGAAACCCGCGGGAACCTCCAGATGTTCCCCGTGCCGACGGCCATCCCGATCGAAGCCAGGATGAGTCCCCAGCGACTGGTCCACATGTTGCCTTCAAGCTTCTTAGCCATAATCATCCTCCTCTCATTTCTGTCCGTTTCTTTCCAATGCTGCTTCCGTCTTTCTGGCTGTCTTTGCCTCCTTTCCCTTTCGTCATGCTTTGGACAAAAGACTTTATGAAGCATAAAAAATACAAACCACAAAACATAAACCTAGAAACCAATACATGAAAATATATTTTGTGCTAGGGTCATGCTAGTTTAGTCCTTTCGCCAAAGCAAGTAGTCTCAAGGTTTATATATTATAAATATATATACTATTTGGATTTTATTTAACCCAACGGCAAAAAAGAACAAACCATCTCAAGCCTATTTACCCGAGTTCAGGGTTATCGGGTAAATTGATAATGGTTTTATCGTAACAATCAAAAGGGCATTTTCCCTTGTTTTCGAAAAAATTCACCATGTTTAGATATTTGTTTATAGGTTCGACCCAATGTTTCAGGTAAAATCGGTTTGGGCTAAAAAAGAATGGGGGATAATCGCATTGGAACTTGCCCCCAATCTCCAGGCAAAGGAGTGCGTCATGATGAAAACACTGATTTTCGACCCTTTCTCCGGGGCAGCCGGCGACATGATCCTTGGAAGCCTCATCGACCTTGGGGCCGATGCGGGAAAGGTTTGTACAGCCATCGAGTCGGCCGTGGAAGTTACCGTAACCCTCTCTTCAGTCTCTAAAAAAGGGGTCAGGTCAACAGACGCCCAGATCCATGTTTCACATCGGCCACATTCCCGTTCCTATCCCGAATTGCTTGAAATCATCGAAAAGGCCCCCCTCCCAGGCAAGGTACGAAAGGACGCACTGGGAGTTTTCGCCCTCCTGGCCGAAGCTGAATCCACGGTCCACGGCGAATCCATCCAGGAGTTGCACTTTCACGAGGTTGGACAGGATGATGCCCTGGCGGATGTTATCGGTTCCTGCTTTGCCATGAACGAACTCGCTCCCGCTTCCGTCCTCTGCACTCCCATCAATGTCGGGGGAGGCCACATCCACGCGGCACACGGGGTTTTCCCTGCCCCTGCCCCCGCGACACTGGAAATCCTGAAAAGGAGCGGCTTGCCCTTCTACGGAGACGGCAAGCATGAACTCCTTACACCTACCGGGGCAGCCCTCCTTGCCCATTTCGCAACGCCTGTTCGGAACCTGCCCCTCGGAAGAGCACTTGCGACGGGATACGGCGCAGGGGATGCGGAAACGGACCGGCCGAACGTTCTTCGCACACTGCTTATGGAACTGCAGGAAGAACCGTGGGGCGACAGGGTCGATATCCTGGAGACCAACGTGGACGACGTCTCGGGGGAAATCCTCGGGAATCTTTTCGACCGGCTCATGGGACTGGGCGCACGAGACGTGAGCATCAGCCCCCTGACCATGAAGAAAGGACGCCCGGGACATCTCGTCCGGGTCGTGACCTTTCCCGAAAACAGCCCTGCCCTCGCTCGCGAGATCATGAGGGAAACCGGTACACTCGGGATCAGGATCCTGCCGGCCGTACACCGCTTCACCGCCGAAAGGTCGATCCGGGCCGTGACCTTGTCCATAGGAAACGATACAGCCGAAATTCCCGTAAAAATCGCTTGTGACCAGGAAGGATCGATCCTCAAGGTCTCGGCCGAGTGCGAAGACTGCAGGGTCTTTGCCGAAAGGACCGGGCTGCCATTGAAAGAGATCCTGCGAAGGGCACAGGAAGAAGCCTGGCGAGTTTTCGGCACCCCCACTCTTTCCTGAAAATGGAGGGAAAAACGATGCTTTACAGGACCCTGCCAAGCAACGGAGACAGGTTGTCAATCCTTGGCTTTGGCTGCATGCGCCTACCCATGGCGGAGGGACGCATCGACGAGGCAAGGAGCACCTGCCAGATCCGGCAGGCCATAGACGAGGGCGTCAACTATATCGACACCGCCTGGCCCTACCATGCGGGCGAAAGCGAGCCCTTTCTCGGGCGAGCCCTCTCGGACGGCTACCGTGAAAAAGTCCGGCTTGCGACCAAGCTACCTTCTTTCCTTGTGGAAATACCCGCGGATATGGACCGTTTTCTCGATGCCCAGCTGTATCGGCTCAAGACACAGCACATCGACTATTACCTCCTTCATTCCCTCACGGGCCCCCTCTGGGACCACCTGGAACGGCTTGGCGTGCTGCGTTTCCTTGACAGGGCAAAGAAGGACGGCCGCATCGTCAACGCCGGTTTTTCCTTCCACGGAACCCCGGGCGATTTCGAGAGGATCGTCGATGCCTACCCGTGGCAGTTCTGCCAGATCCAGTACAACTTCCTGGACGAGGAATACCAGGCCGGCACACGAGGCTTGGAATACGCCGCGTCGCGGGGGCTCGGAGTGATCGTCATGGAACCGCTCCGCGGAGGCAACCTTGCCGTGCCAGAAGCCCCCTCATCCGTCGCCGCAGTCTGGAATGAGGCCCCGGTAAAGCGAACCCCGGCCGAATGGGCCCTTCGCTGGGTCTGGAATCATCCCGAGGTCACCGTGGTCCTGTCGGGAATGAACGACGAGACCCATATCGAGGAAAACCTGTCGATCGCCGGCGAAGCCCTGCCAGGCTCGCTAACGGTCGAGGAACTGGCACTCGTGAAACGGGCTGCCCACAAATACAAGGAACTGATGAAGGTCGGGTGCACCGGTTGCGGCTACTGCATGCCCTGCCCCGCAGGAGTGGCAATCCCCTCCTGCTTCGAGGTCTACAACAAGATGTACCTGTCGGGCAACATCCCGGAAGCCCTGGCCCTTTATGCCATGAGGAACAGCGGCATCCTTCGCAAAGGCGTGCCGAGCTATGCGTCCCAATGTGTCGAGTGTGGGCAATGCCTCGCGAAATGCCCCCAGAACCTGCCGATTCCCGCCCTGCTGAAACAGGTTGCGGCCGAACTGGAAGTGCCGGGGCTCGAAGAGCGTGTGGCCAGGGCCCGCAAGATGCTGAACATGGAATAAAAAAGAGGCGGCGCCGGAAATTCGGCACCGCCTCTCCCTTTTTTTCGGAGCCTGGCTACTCCTTGGTGTACTCGCAGCTGGCCAGGATGCCAAGCTTGACGGGCTTCACGGGGGGCCTGAAGATCCCGGGATCCACGGCAGCCATGGGAATCCCCTTGGCTTTGGCGATCTCCCGCATGATGATCTCGCGGCAGCCGCGGCCCTGGCACGGGCCCATCCCCACGCGCAGCAGGCGCTTCAGCTCGTCGAAGGTATCGTAACCCTTCGCGATCCACTCACGCACCTCGCCCATG
>Ga0068711_1000284_pt1 | contig 51743 bp, 40 predicted proteins | sample MTBAKMMethaMetaG_FD_62224 | JGI IMG/M metagenome (GOLD analysis project Ga0068711, IMG submission 62224) | Enrichment culture microbial communities from Arthur Kill intertidal strait, New Jersey, USA, that are MTBE-degrading - MTBE-AKM (Arthur... | ecosystem: Environmental > Aquatic > Marine >...
CTCGGCATCAACTCCGGTGGTCACTTTACTGGTCAAAGAGCCGTTAGCGTCGTATTCGTAGGTTATGGTGTTGCCAACTTTGCCCCAGGCGAGGGTGGAGATATTGGCATACTGGGTGGCGGCCTCGGCCAGCCGGCTTATCAGGGTTGGACTGATCAGTAGAGCACATGCAGATAAGTTATGCGATTGTCAAAGAGTTTTTCCACAGAGCTGGTCAGGTACTTTTTCTGGGCTTTCCTTTTTGCCTCTGGGGGTCGATCTCTATACTGTCTTGAGTCGGTAATTCTCCCGATAATTCCCCAAGTTCCCTTAACAAGAAAGTACGATAGCACTCCCTGAAAAAAATGAGCAAAATAATAAGCCTTCACGGCTTAAAACGGGGGGTATTTTGTCGTTAAAAACCGGCAATTTATGAGAAAATTTTTCGAAAAAAATTAGGGTTTGGCGTCAAAAAACGGCCCTTTAAAGACAGATTTAACCCGAATTTCCACTATTTTCGTCGCTCAAATTCGCGTTTTTTGCCCGAAATTCGCATTTTTTCGCATGAATTTCAGGGTAAAATAAACAGTTTTGGGGGCAAAAATCAAAATCCGTCCCCCCGACAAATCCGCCTGCTTTTGACCTTACTGATTGACATTAAACATCTTATCGATGCCGTATCGGCGGACGCCTTAATCGTCCGCCGGCCCCGGCGAATTTTGTTATCCGCTCCGTCATATTGACGCCGCGGCTTAGCTGATTGAGACCAAAGAGCTTGCCGGTTTTATCCGGCAGAATTCCATCCGCCAGACAATTGCGCTTATCACCAGGGATAAACGTTATGAAAGTTATCACAGGGATTTACCGCTTCCTGTAGATGAGGTTCGGGGGTATAATTTCGTCATGGCCGATTTTGCTTCCCCGACAACATCCCAACCATCCTTTGCCGTCAAGCCAGCGGAGACATAAATATGCGTATTGCGTTAATCAATCCCGTCGAAGCCCATTTACACGGTTATCAAAGTAACGGCAGTTACATACCCCAGCTTGGCTTACAGGTTTTGGCGCAGCAGACACCGGCGGAACACTCGATTGATATCATTGACGAGATTTTCGGCCGGCATCGTACCCTGGAGCTTCTTCACCCGTCACGGTATGACCTCGTAGGGATCACCGCTTATACCTGTCAAGCCACGCGTGCCTACGAATTGGCCAACCATTGTCGAAGCCTTGGCCTGCCCACAATTATGGGCGGTCCTCATGCATCGGCCATGCCGGATGAAGCGCAAGGATATGTCGATTCGGTGGTGATGGGTGAAGCGGATGAAATATGGCCCCGGATTATTGCCGATGCCGCCGCGGGAAAGCTCAGCAATCTTTACTCTGGTGAACTTGCCGATTTAAGCCGCGGTTTCGGCGCTGCCGCCCAGCATTTGCAGCCGGTTAACGGCCGATATGATGTTGGCAGTATTCAGACATCCCGGGGATGCCCCGTGGGGTGCGAGTATTGCAGTGTTACCTCTTTCAACGGCGCGAAAATCAGACGTCGGCCGATTCCGGATATTGTGGCAGAATGGAACTCAACTATGAAAAAATTCGTCTTCGTGGTTGACGACAATTTCTTTGGTGTAACCTCCACCCATGCCGCCTGGGCCAAAGATTTATTGCTTCACCTGATAAAATACGGCCAGAAGCGGCTGTGGTTCAGCCAGACTACCATCAACATGGGTGACGACCAGGAAGCGGTAAAGTTAGCTTACCAGGCGGGCTGTCGCGGTATGTTAGTAGGCCTGGAAAGCTTTAATCCTAAAAACCTTCAGGACTATCACAAAGGAATCAATTGCCGGAATCTGTCGCGCTATCGCGAATTAGTGGACGGTTTTCACGCGGGGGGGTTAGCCGTTTTCGGTGCTTTTGTCGTCGGTGCGGACCAGGATAATCAGGATACGGTTGCCGATACTCTGCTCCAGGCGGTGCAACTTGGTATAGACATTGTTCAGATTACCAATCTTACTCCCTTGCCGGGCACTAAGCTGTATGACCGGTTTGTTTCTGAAGGTCGCATTTTAGCCACCAGCTATCCCCATGATTGGAAGCGCTTTTCCTTCTTAGAAACCATCTATCGCCCCCGGGGAATGACCTCTCGTCAACTGGATGAAGCGATTTATGAGTTGCGTCATGCCGCCGCCACTCATAGTTGGGTTTGGAAGCGTACCCTGAGAACGATGTTGGAAACCCGGTCGGTAAGTACCGCTTGTTTTGTCCATGCCATAAACCGCAAGTTTGTCAATTTAGCCCGGGCGATTACCGTCGCTGATGATAACCCCGGCAAATTTTGTCCTAAAATCAACCCGCGTACCCAAAAAATCAAACATGCCATGACTTTCTAGGAAGCTTTTGAACTTCCGAATCTTTAACATATATTACTCTAATCCGAGCCTGTGGCGGCAGGCAGATATTTTAGGCGTGGAACCTATTGGGCAAAGGTGCGCCCAAAAACGGCGGATATAACTGCTTGCATTTCAAGGATTTGTCAACTGGGCCCAGAAGGACTCGAACCTTCGACCAATGGATTATGAGTCCACTGCTCTACCAACTGAGCTATGGGCCCTAAGCTGCCGTGAGTAAATAAGATATACGATTTCTCGCTTGTTTTATAGTCGAAAATATGATAACCGCAGGCGATAAATTATGCAAGGATTTTGGTGAAAAAGGCCAAGTTCTTCCCGAGTCACGAAAAGGATAACATTGCCCTGGTAAAAAGGGAAAGCGGATGTTCGGATGGATTAAAAAGCGGCGGCGGCGGCGACTGGCTGCACAAAAATTTCCCGGGCGATGGCAGGAGATTCTGGAAAGGAATGTGCCATACTATAAGATCATGCCGCCAGCGGACCAAAAAGAGCTGCGGAGCAATATACTTATTTTTATGGGAGAAAAACGCTTCGAAGGCTGCGGGGGTCTAAAACTCTCCGAGGAGATCAAAGTGACCATTGCGGCCCAGGCGTGCATTCTGCTGCTGCACCGCCGGACCGACTACTACCCGGGCCTGGCTTCCGTTCTGGTTTACCCTCACAGCTACGTAGCCCATCACAGCGAAAGTATGGGGCCTGGCCTGGTCTGTGAGGGACCGGAGGTTCTGCGAGGAGAATCCTGGCGTCGCGGAACCATAGTATTGTCATGGGATGATGTCCGGCGAGACGCTGAAGATATTCATGATCACCATAATGTTGTGTACCATGAATTCGCTCACCAGTTGGACAGCAGCAGTGGTAAGGGGGACAACTCCCCCGTTCTGCAACGACGTTCGAACTATATCGCCTGGGCCCGTAAACTGCAGAAAGAATATCAGCGGCTCCGACGCGACGTAGCCCGGAATCGGCCTCATATTTTAGATGAGTATGGTGCGGACAATCCCGCCGAATTTTTCGCTGTGGTTACCGAAAGTTTTTTCCAGCAGCCCCAGCAATTGCAAAAACTGCACCCCCAGCTATATCGGGAGATGAAAGACTTTTACCAGCAAGACCCCGCCCTGCTATAAGCAAGAGAAAATTGCCCCATTGGATGATGGCAGGAAAGAAATTTCCCCTTATAAAATCGATTTGGCTTAACGAGGGGCTGGGATTGGATTAAACCGCAAACTCTTCCTGGCTGATGACGCGTACGGTAATAGGCTCCACAACGCCTACACCGCCTACTGAGAAATTGCGCAAACGCTCCAATACGGTAAATGTTACCTCATGGCCCTGGGGCACCAGCAAAACCCCTTTGGCACTTTTGATATGCTCATTGGCGACCATGCCAATTTCCAACTCCCGGACGGTGACCTGCCTGACCTCCACCGCTATGGTGTCTTCCTGATAATCCTCCAGGGCATTGAGAATTTTGGGATTGTACTCTCCTTTTCGTTTGCGGAGAGCGGAAAGAGCTCCTTTGGGCGAGACCGCCCGGGCGACCAACTGGTCAAAATCCAGGGCGATTCGGAGCATCTGGGCGCCCGACTGGATGATTTGCTCATCCGGAGGCAATTCATCAAAGGGAGGCTGATCTTTAAAAGACTGCTGCTGGCCTTCGATCATCTGTGCGATCAGCTCCAGACGGGGGATATTGGCCAATAGTTTACAACCTATGCCGGGATGCGCATTAAACATCTTTCTCTCACGAAAAGTTAGTTCCCGCCGGCCGTAGATTTTGTTGAGCACTATCGGCGGAAGAGTAACACAGCCGATTTGAGAGAGCATAGCCGCCATCTCGAACTGCCACAGTTGAGGCAGCTCCAGTTGCTGAGCCATAAACCGGACATATTGTTTAATGCGGGAAGAGCGGCTAAAAGCGGTCGGATTGATCAAACTGAGGATCTCGGTTAAAACCTTAACACTGCTGCTGAGGGTTTTTTCGAGCAATTCGTGTTCCGCCCGGATGAGGCGATATTGTTCGATTCCGGCCTGGAGAGATTTGACAATGGTCGCCGGCGGGCAGGGCTTGGTGAGAAAACGATAAATGTTACCCTCGTTGACCGCATCGATAGATGTCTGTAAATCAGCGTTGCCGGTGAGCATGATGCGGACCGTATTGGGGGCGCGGTGTTTAACTTCGGCCAGAAACTGAATTCCATCCATACCGGGCATCCGCATATCTGAGACGATTACCGCGAAAGGACCGCTCTTATCGATCAGTTCCAGGGCTTCTTGCCCGCTCTGGGCGGTGGAAATGGGGAACTGCCGTATAAGCTGACGACGGTAAGAGTCCAGCAGGTTGGTATCATCATCGACAAAGAGAATTTTTTCTGCCATGCTTGAATACCTTTATACGGTCGCGGGTAATTTGTCTTGCAAAAACGTTTCCGAGTTTTTTATTTCCGCATCGATTTTTTCGATGAGGGTATTTAAATTGCCCTGGGGTTCATCGGTTATAATGGCCCCAGCATCGTTTCTTTCCACTTTGGTTATTCCAGGGTGTTCTTTCTCCAATTGGTGAAGAAGCGTCGATTGTTGGGCGGCGGCTTTTAACAGGGATCGTGCCTTATCGAGAAGCTGCTTGAATTCCAAGGCCCGGCGAATAGTAATAGCCAAATCCAGTCCGTTGCAGGGCTTGAGCAGGAAACGATAAATGCCGTTTTCGTTAATTGCCCGGACAGCGGTCTCAAGATTGGCATGACCGGTTAAAATTATCCGTACAGTATCGGGATATTGCCGACGGACATGAGCTAAAAACTCTGTCCCCGGCAGACCGGGCATCAATTCGTCGGATACGACCACATCCACGGACTGGTCCCGCAGGAGCCGCAGTGCCTCATCAGCACAGTGGGCTGTTAATATCTCATAAGCTTCTTTACGCAGAACATGTTTACATGCCTGGGTAACATTGGGTTCGTCATCAACAAAAAGCACCTTAGCTGCCATAATATTAATCTCCGCTTTTTAACGGCTAAGAACGACTTTTCCCCGGCAAAGTTCTCTCCAGGACGCCAGGCGTGGCGCCAAGCCGGATTCCTTAAAATATGCCGGATTTTCCTGATCGTCTTCCTGCCCGTTATTATCGGCCGAGAATGCCTCACGGCTTAGAACATTTGCCGCGTAAACCGCGGTTAATGCTGTAAATCCTTTCTGGGTCGCCTCTGTCGGTCGATGATGGAGAGAGACCACTTCGATTATCGTATGGGAAAAGCCCCATAATCCCAGTAGATACGCACCCACTTCCGCATGGGTTACACCGAGGAGCTCTTTTTCCGCCTGGTGGAGGGCGAGATTTTTTTCGCTCGCCAGTGTCAATACTGATTGGTAATCCTGCGGCATTTTGGCGGCCAGCACAAGTTTACCCACATCATGCAACATGCCGGCGATCATAACATAATCAACAAGTACAGGACTTAAATTTTCTGCCTTGCTGATCAATTTGGCCCAGCTGCCCACGGATAAGCTATGCTCCCAGAGAGCACTCAGAGAGAACTTGCTCAGTTGAATCTGGTCAAACTGGGAAAATATTTTTACGGAAAGAACTAAAGCTCTAATAATATCCAGTCCGAGCAGGGTGACCGCCTGAGCAATACTGGAGACACGCTGAGGAACGCCGAAGAAGGCGGAATTCACTAATTGCAAAATCTTGACACTCATCCCCACATCACGAGAGATGATCTCTCCTATTTTGTTGATGGAGGCAACATCAGAATTAAGTTCCTCTATCAACTGGGTATAAAAAGAGGAAATGCAGGGCAGGGATTCAAGTTGTGATATTAGTCCCTGCATTTTTTCATTGGTCAGCAGCGAGCGCAGCGCGCATACTCTGGTAATCGTGTTTTTCAGGTTTTCCGCATCACAGGGTTTGGGCAGATACTGGTGAATAGGACCTACCGAGCGAAGAATAGTATCTTTGGAGGCTTGACCGGAAAGGGCGATGCGTACGGTCCGGGGATATTGCTGTTTGACGGCGTTAAGCAACTGCGCCCCGTTTATTCCCGGCATGCGGATGTCACTGACAATCACATCGAAGGTATTATCGGCCAGGATATCCAATGCTTCCTGACCGCTGGCGGCAAAGGACATTTCCCAGTCATTTCGCATAGAGCGTAACATCCGTCGCAGACCATCCAGAATTTTTGTTTCATCATCGACAAATAATATTTTCTTTTTTTCGCTCAATCGATTACCCTCCCTCTTTCGTTTTTGCCCCCTGAGAATTGATAGGCAGACGAATAATAAAAACGGTGCCCTTGCCTGTTTCGCTCTCAAAAACAATGCTTCCGCCGTGTTTCTTTACGGTGGCATAGGACGTGGTTAAACCCTGGCCGGTCCCCTGGCCTACCCCTTTGGTGGTGAAAAAGGGATCGAATACTTTATCGCGAATATTTTCGGGGATGCCGCAGCCGGTGTCGGATATCCGGATTTCAATCCCCTGATCATCATGGCTGGTATGAATGGTGATGGTTCCTTTGCTTTTGGCGGCGTCGCCCACCATTGCGGCAATAGCATCAGCAGCGTTGAGAATAAGATTCAAGATCACCTGGTTGAATTCCGCGGGCAAACAGAAGATTAAGGGCAGAGCAGGGTCAAACTCCGTGACCATATCGGCGATGTACTTCCATTTATTACTGGAAACGGTGATGGTGCTGGCAATGGCCTGGTTGATATCGATGCACTTTTTGTCTGTCAGTCCTGGATTGGCAAAATCCCTCATGGCATTAACAATACGGGATATATGGTTGATCCCTTCGATAGACTGGCCCAGGGCCTTGGGAATTTCCTCTGACAGGTAATGAATGTCGGTTTTTTCGAGAAGGGCATCGATCTGGGCGATTAGCTCCGGGCTGATAGTTTGGATTCGGTTAGCATCCAATAGTTGAGAATATTTTTCCAGGATTCGATTAAGATCAGCAAATACACCCTGGAGAAACTGGGCGTTATCTCCAATATATTGGATGGGGGTATTGATCTCGTGGGCTATCCCCGAGGCTAATTGTCCAATCGAATCGAGTTTTTGTATCTGGGTTATCTGCGTCTGCAGCATGATGGTCCGCTGACCCACCTTCAATTTAGCCAGTAGTTCTTCCTTGACAAATGGTTTGGTGATATAGTCATTCGCTCCTGCCTGCAAAGCCTCGATAATATTTTTTGTACCTTCTTTAGCCGTCAGTAGAATGATGTAAACCAGTCCTGCCCGGTGTTCCTGCCGCAGTCGGCGGCAGACTTCCACCCCGTCCATGCCGGGCATCATCCAGTCCAGAATGGCCAGATAGATATCCTGTTGACGATGGAGAATCTCCCATGCCTGTTGGCCATTTCCGGTTACCGTCACCTCATATTGGGCCGCTGTCAGTATGTGCTGAAGCAGCTTTTGCGAGATAAGGTCATCATCAGCAATCAAAACTTTAATCACTTTGTTACTTCCTCAGGATTCTAGGAAGAGGAATCATTTTTCTTTCATCCCGGCAGAAGCAGGTTATTCCTGATATCATCTTTTAACCAGGTTTTTATTAATAAGTTCGGTTACACACAGGCAACATTATTACTGGGCAAATCCAAGCCGACCTTCGCCTTGCTTTCCGGACCATGCGGGTCATCGGAAAACTGATTATTAATTAAATCGAATTTCTCGATTAACTTTTCGAAAGCATTAAACACCATCGGGTCGAAATGACCTGTTTCGTTTATCATAATATCCACAGTTTGTTCCCATGAATACGCCGGTTTATAGGGACGCAAGCTGCGCAGGGCATCATAAACATCCGCTAAAGCCACGATCCGTCCCGCCAGAGGGATATCCTCAGCCTGTAAGCCCTTTGGATAACCGCTGCCGTCCCACTTTTCGTGATGACTCAGAGCAATTTGGGCTGCCATTTTCAGGAGGGAATTATCGATTTCATCCAATGTTAAGTAACGATCACAAAAGTTCAGAAATGCTTTCACGTTTTTTGGCTCTTCCAGCAGGATTTCATACCCGATAATACAATGACTTTGCATGGTTTTTCTTTCCGCATCTGAGAGCCTGCCTCTTTTTAAGAGGATGCTGTCTGGGATACCGATTTTTCCGATATCGTGCATGGGACTGGCCAGAAATATCATCTCGTTAAATTCCGGCGTCATTTGCATTTCTTCGGCGAGAGCCTGGCAGTAACACCCTACCCGCAGAATATGATTGCCGGTTTCCTCGTCGCGGTATTCCGCTGCCTTGCCCAGACGCAGGATTATATCCAGCCGGGATTTTTCCAGTTGGGCGGTTCTTTCTCTGACTTTTTGTTCCAGAAGATTCTTTTGGGTTTTTAGCTCGTCCTGATATGATTTCAAGCGCAGGACGCTGCGGACCCGGGCCAGCAAATCTTCCGCATGGACAGGCTTGCTCAACAGGTCAGTCGCTCCTTGCTCCAAGGCGCGTCGCTTGAGATCTAGATCATTTCCGCCTGTCAGGATGATTACGGGAATATCTGCCGTCTTCTCGGACTTCTGCAGTTTGCCGAGCAGGTCAAAGCCGTCCCCGCCCGGCATGGACACATCGGAAATAATGGTGTCGTAGGCGATTTTGCCTACCTTTTCCAGGGCTTGGCCAACACTATTAGCGAAGTGTACCTCCCACTGCAGCCGCTCGCTACGTAGCATCCGGGACAGACCTTCCAAAAAATTTGGCTCATCATCGACAAATAAAATATGCTTTTTCACTTGTTCTGCCTCTTATTTATCTGTATTAAGGGGTAAACGCACAATAAATGTGGTTCCCTTACCCGGTTCAGTTTCGAAAGCGATGGTTCCGTGGTGTTTTTCCACTATCACGTTATGGCATACCGACAGCCCATAACCGGTACTCTTGCCCACCGTTTTGGTGGTGAAAAACGGATCGAATATCCGGTTATGGATTTCCGGCGGAATGCCGGTGCCGGTATCGTTGATATAAATCTCCGCCCAGTCTCCCTGACGGCGGGTGCTGATACTGATGACCCCTTTTGCCTGATCTGTATTAATCAGCTTTTGTAAAATTGCCTGCGCCGCGTTGATAATCAGGTTTAAAATTATCTGGTTGAATTCCCCCGGCAGACACGGCACCAGCGGCATATCCGGATCGAAATCCGTTTGCATTTCGGCTACGTATTTCCATTCGTTTCGGCTGACCGTAATTGTACTGGCCAGCGCCTTGTTTATATCGATGCAGGTTTTGCCGGTTACCCCCGGTTGGGAAAATTCCTTCATTGCCTGCACAATTTCCGCTACCCGACTGATGCCGTCGAGATTTTGCTGCATTGCTTTTGGGATTTCTCCCAGCAGATAGTCGATATCTATCTTTTGGATTATTTCTTCCGCCTCCGCTAGGTATTCGGGCGGGATATTTCCCTGCTGCGCTGCTTTTAGCAAACAGGTATATTTTTCGATAATTTGGATTAGCTCTGCAAAAGATTCCTGCAGGAAACGGCTGTTATCTCCTAGGTATTGTATCGGGGTATTGATTTCATGGGCTATACCTGATGCCAACTGCCCGATGGATTCCAGTTTCTGGGCCTGTAACAACTGTCGCTCCAATTGTCTTCGCTGGGTTATATCTTCTGCCGTTCCCACGATGCTGACAATTTTTCCTTTTTCGAAAAGAGGTGAAAAATTCAGACTAACGAAAACTTTTTTCCCGTCTCCGCGAATTATTTCCGTTTCATAATGTGAGACGGTACCGCCCAGAACCTTGACTTTCGCAAATTGTTTGTTTATTTCCTCGAATATTGTGGGGGTGAATAGCTTTGCAAATGGCTGATCTATCAGTTCCTCCACGGGATAGCCCGTAATTTTCGATCCTGCCGAGCTTACCAGATTGAATTTGCCTTCCAGATCAATCACGTAAATAGCGTGGGAGACGCTTTCCATAATACTTTCAAGAAAATCGTTGGTTGCTTGAAGGTTTTCATCTGAATTTTTCCGGACCAGGCAAATGGCCAGCCGGTCGGTTATATCGTTGAGCAGCGCTTTTTCTTCATCCAGAAAAGCCTTCTCTCCCCCCGCAGGGCATTCTCCCAGATAATATACCTCCACCGCTCCGATTTTTCTGCCCTGGTTTTTAATTTCTCCGACCAGTTTCGTCGGGGTTTCCCGGAAGTTTTTCGTTTGGTAACGATGCTCTTTGTAAATGATACGCACGCCGATGCTTTCCGGTTGTCGTAAACCCGTGGGAATAAGTTCAATCGCTCCCTGCAATAATTCTCCCGGCGGAATATTCGGTTTCCGGACGAGATTCGCCATCGCGTAGAGGCATTTTAATTGCCCTTTGTTCCGGGCTAGCTCCCGCGACTGCTGACGCATCAGCTCCTGGATTTGCCGCGTCTGGTTGATATCCTGCTCAACAGTGTTTTTCAATCCGAATATCCCCAACAAGAAATCTATGTTTATCTTATATATTCAGGAACTTTTATTGCTGCTTCTGGCACGATCGGCAGTCGGATAATGAAAGTGGTCCCTTTGCCCATTTCGGTCTCAAAATCGATGGTCCCCCCGTGTTTATCTACGACGACCGCTCGTGATATTGCCAAGCCCTGTCCGCTGCCCTTGCCCATCTTTTTGGTGGTGAAGAATACATCGAATATTCTGCTGTGGACATTTTTAGGTATTCCGGTCCCCGTATCGCTGATCCTGATTTCCGCCCAAGCGCCCGCCTGGCGGGTCTGGATGGTAATGGTCCCCTTGCCCTGTGCTCCGTCTCCCACCATATCGCGGATGGCGTCTGCGGCATTGATTACCATATTCAATATTACCTGATTAAATTCACCCGGCAGACATGACACCAACGGCAGGTGCGGATCATAATCAGTTTTCATTTCCGCCACATATTTCCATTCATTGCGGGCTACCGTTATGGTGCTGGCAATAGCCTTGTTGATATCTATCGGGGTTTTCTCTTCGCTTCCCGGATGGGCGAATTCCTTCATGGCTTTGACAATGCTGGTTACCCGCTCGATTCCCTCTAAGGACTGCTGAATGGCCCGCGGAATTTCACTGATTAAATATTCCACGTCGATTTTTTCGATAGTGCCTTTGATCTCGGCTATCAATTGTCCGCTGATTTGCCCCTCTTCCGCTGCCGCCAGTAATTGACCGTACTTTTCCAGCAGCCCCAGCAAATCACCGAAACTTTCCCGTAAAAAATAGGTGTTATCGCCGATATATTGCGTCGGCGTATTTATCTCATGAGCGATACCAGATGCCAGTTGACCGATAGCCTCAAGTTTCTGAGATCGGCTTAGCTGTGACTGCATTATTTTGCGTTCGGTGATATCCGCCCCGAATAAAAGCACCTGGCCCGGCTGATCCTTTTCTTTGGTTATCGGATTGATGGTCAATCCCAGAAATCCGTCGCTGCCGTCCGGACGGGTATAACGAACATCATCCACCCGCACTTGACGGTTTTCCTGCTGACAATCAGCAATCGCCTGGTTGATTCTGTCCCATTCCCATTGTATGCCGCTTTTAGCGAATGGCTGACCCAAAATATCTTCTCGGCTTATGCCAAAAGCCGTCCGGGCCACACTATTAAACTGGATTATTTGGTTATCCTGGTCGAGGGTGATAAGAATCGAGGTTATCGCCTCTAATAGCTGCTGATTTTCCGCGTGGGCCTTCAGCAGCTCCGCTGTACTCTGTTCCATCCGCATGACTAACTCTTCGTGAGCCCGCAGAAATGACTCATCTGGCAATTGGTTTTCTTTGGACTGCTCGCGGATGGGATTTTCCGTCGTTTTTTGATATCTTGCCACTATATCCCTCTTTTGGTAAATAATATATCCATAATTGTCTTCGCTGATAACTACCAACCATTGCCCGATCATTTGTGTCGGTATCCCGCGAATCTATCATCGTCATAATCCTGTACCCTGACAACCTGAATGACCGGTTTGCTGATATTTTATTGGCCCAAACGCTCTTTTACGGGCCTGACAGTATTATTATCCGTATTTGCTAAACCGCCCCGCCTTTGGTTTCGCCCGTATCATTTTAATTATAGGACAATAATCCTGCGGTCTTTTTACAACCCAAATGCCGGTATTGAGCTTGGGGAAAGTTGTGATATCTGGGCTTGACGGATATTATGACTGCGGGTATCAACAGAGTGAAATATTATGCCCACCCCTGAAAATGCCGGTATATGGAGTTTACTGCGGTGATAACCTTATAAAATTGAAGATGCCATCTCGAGGGTGCCAAATATTACTGTTCTATTAAGGATATGCCAGGTCTAGCGCTTCTTCATACTCCTTGGCTAAATTCTCCAGGAGATCCGACGAAGCCTTTTCCTTGATCGGCTCATTGACAAAGGAGATATCATCACCCTCGAACGAAGCGACTTTGATATCCTCATGCTCGTCAAGGAAAAACGGTCCTTCGTATTTGTCTTCCGGCAGGGAATTACCCTGTTCGTCAAAGGCGATGATAATTTCCGGCTTAAAGGGATTTTTGCTGTTATGCCTGGTAACCACGGCGATTCTGCCGTTTTCCAGTTTGAGCTTAGCTCCGATGGGGAACGGCTGAATTATTCCGCTGAAGACCCGGAGCACCACCGGGTCATAATAGCGTTTATAATTACCTTGCAGCATTTCATACAGCGCCTGCGCCTGGCTCTTGGCTTTTTTGTATATGGTCTTTGAAATTGCGGCACTGTAAGCATCAGCCACCCGTACGATTCGGGCGAATATGGTGATTTTTTCGCCTTCCAGCCCTTCCGGGTAGCCGCTGCCGTTTTGATTTTCATGATGACAGCGAACCACCAGGCGGGTCATCGCTTCTATTTTGTCCGGCAACATTTCCGAACCGCTTTTAGGATGCGCCTTGATTAGTTCGATATCTTCCTTGCTTAACGGCTCTTTTTTGTGATACAGGCGCTCCAGCGGTACCATACCAATGTCGTGAACCAGGGCCGCGGTCGCCAGCGGCGTTAGATTCATCGCGTCATGAATACTTTTCGCGGCGCTGAGGCGTTCGCGTTCCTGTTTGATATAATTGCGGATGGTATTGCCGATAACCAAACTTAAATAAAATACATTGGCACAGTGCTCCTGCAGGTAATCGTCCCAGCCGCCGCTCTGCTCGATTACCGCCATGGTCACCGGGTTATCCTGCAGATATTGCATCATCTCCTCGACCGTCCTTTGCATACCTGCAATGTTATCGGCCTTTAAGGCGGTGCCGGAGCGGATGATGCCGCTAACCCGCTGAGATACTACCGATACATTACGCCGGATCTCCAGGGATATCTTCTGATCCTGACTATCGTCCTCAAACTCCACCACTCGGTCCAGCAGTGGATCGATTATCTGGACCATTTTATCCGGAAATCGACGCACCAGGGCGGCGATATCATTTTCGGACAGAGTATGACCATGCGGCAGCAATACGCTGAAACGATTGACGATATTGCTCGCCAGGCACATCCCCGGCTCTAATTGTCTGACCGGTATTACTATAGGCATAAAATCTGCCTCATCTTTCCCTCACCGGTAATTAAAAGCCCAATTTATCGGACATTTGTAAGGGCTATTTCATTTAATAGCAAATCGGCAATTTCCCCCCTCGACTCCATCTAAACCGTTTTTTTCCTGCCGGATAATCCTTCTCGTACGCGTAATCGTGCCGCGCTGAATCGTTTGATTACCTCGTCGGCCATCACCCCCAAAAGCAAGACAATTCCGATTACGGTGTATTCCAGTTGGGTGGCAATACCGAGAATATTTATCGAGTTATATAATACCCGCACAATCGCGGTGCCTATGATAACCCCGATAATACTGCCGCTGCCGCCCCGCAGGCTGCACCCGCCCAGTACCGCGCCGGCGATGGCGTACAACTCAAAAAAACTGCCCATGGAGGACGGCTGCACCGAATTCAAATCCAGGGCGAAAAGCATCCCCGCCCATCCCGCCAGAACAGCCGAAATCATATATGCCGCTATGATCATCCGCCCGGTATTTATCCCGCTGTACCGGGCCGCCTGCTCGTTATTACCCAGTGCCCGCAGGTAAAGACCGTAGATCGAGCGATTCAGAAATATCGCTGCCAGTATCGCGATAATTATCAACAATATAAATGGCGCCGGTATCGACAATATGCTCCCGCTGGCCAGATACCGCAGTCCTTGATATCCGTTGCCAAAACCCTGAGTGGCGTCACCTGATATATATCGGGCCAGACCTCGGTAGGCGAATAGTCCGCAGAGTGTTACCACAAAGGGTTGTAATCTCAGCCGGGTTATTAGTAGTCCATGCACCAAACCGATAAGCGCCGAGATTGCCAGCAAAATAATAATCGCCGCCCCCACCGGCAGCGGCGGATGGCTCTGGGTCAAAAACATCGGCAGCAGCGTCCCGGTAAGACCCACTATCGCCCCCACCGAAAGATCGATCCCGCCGGTGATAATCACAAAGGTCATCCCGATGGTCATGATGCCATACATACCCGTCCAGCGGGCGATATTACGGATATTATTCGAGGAGAGAAAATTCGGCTCGATCAGGGTGGTAACCGCTGCCACTGCTATCAATACCGCGAATATACCGGCTATTTTTTTCACGCCCTGCTCCCTGTAGCTAAAGACATAATCGATTCTTCCGTAAGCTGATTTCCCGCCAGCTCACCGGCTATCCCTCCTTCATGCATTACCAAAACCCGGTCCGCCACTGCCAGCACCTCCTGCATCTCGCTGGATATCATCAGCACCGCTATACCCTCGCGGGTCATTTCCTCCATCAGGCGGTAGATTTCCTCCTTGGCTAATACATCCACCCCCCTGGTAGGCTCATCCAGGATCAACACCATCGGCTTAAGGCACAGCCACTTGCTCAGCACCACTTTTTGCTGATTTCCTCCGGAAAGGTACTGCGTCTGCTGATCCGGGCCGGGCGTTCTGATGCGGAGCCTGTCTATCATTTGCCTGGCTGCGGCGCGCTTACGCCGGCGGTGAATCAGCTTAAAAATCTGATATTGCCGGATAGCCGCCAGTACAATATTTTCCTCGACTGTCATCTCCAGAATCAGCCCCTGGAGCTTGCGATCCTCCGGCACCAGCGCCATGCCTGCCGCCACCGCTTCCCGGGGACAATTGATTGTAACCCTTTTACCGGCGATGCGAATGGCTCCGGCGTTTGGCTTATCGATACCGAAAAGCGTCCGGGCCAGCCGGGTCCGCCCGGAACCGACCAGACCCGCCAGACCCACAATTTCACCGGCCCTTACCTTAAAATTTATCTTCTGCCGCCCCTGCCGCGTTACCAGCCCCTCAACCTCCAGTACCACTTTGTCGGTGGTATGATTGCGGTGATGATAAAATTGCTGAACATCTCTGCCCACCATGAGCTTTACCATCTGCTTGCGATTTATTTCTCCAGCCTGCAGCTCGCCGCTGTTGCAGCCATCGCGTAATACCAGCACTCGATCCGCAATCTCTTCGACCTCGCCCAGCCGATGAGAGACATATATAATACTTACGCCGGCGGCGCGAAGCTCTCGCAGCACTGCGAATAAACGAACGGTTTCCGGCCGGCTTAAGCTGCTGGTCGGCTCATCCAGGATAAGAATTCGGCTGTTGATTGCCAGGGCACGGGCGATTTCCACCAACTGCCGCTGACCAATCGAAAGCTGACCCACCAAAGTATTTTCTGAGAAAGGCGCCGCTAGTCGATGCAAAATTTTCCCCGTTTCGCGATAAATCCTGCCCTGATCGATAAGCCCCGGCAGACCTCCCCGGCGAAATTCCCGGCCCAGGAACACATTCTCCGCCACCGTTAGATTTTCCGCCAAATTAAGCTCCTGGTGAATCAGAGCTATACCCGCCCTGGTAGCGGCTGCGGACGAAACCAGTACCGCCTCTCGGCCATTGAGCAGAATGCTACCGTTATCGGGCGAAATAATGCCCCCCAGAATTTTCATCAGCGTGCTTTTGCCCGCCCCGTTTTCTCCGATTACCGCCAGGATTTCTGTCGGATATAATTTTAGCTTTACCTTATCCAGCGCCACGACGCCGGGAAAACGCTTACTAATCCCGCTAACCTCCATGATGGGTTGCGCGTTATTCTGCAATTTGGCAACCGATGGTTCCATCTTTGGCTAAATTCCCTGGGCCGGTTTATTCTGCCCGGCGTTTTGCCCATCATTTCGGTTAGGGGGCGGGCTTTTCGCTTAATTCATCAACAATGCCTCTTCGGCGGTCGATTGCGTTCTGAGCGTCCAGCGAGCCGACGAACAGCATAATTTTCCCGCCGGCCGGCAACACCTGCCGGATGAGTTTTCCCGCCTGTCGGCCTGCTTTATAATTATTGGTTCCCACATAGCACAATCTTTCGCTGTCGGCGGCGTCGCTGTCCTGGGTAATCACGTTCATCTGCTGACAGGCCTGGTTGATCATTTCCTTTTGGTTGGCGGGATCTATCGGGCTGATCGCAACACCACTGACGCCGCGGGCCAGCAGACTTTCAATCAGCCGCTGCTGCTCCTCCGCGGTGCCGGTGGGCGGCATTAAAAACTGGCAGTTAACATTATATTCTTTTTCCGCGTTTCTTACGCCGGCTCGGGCAATCTTCCAAAAGTCGGAGGCGTTATTGGTTAGATAAGCAACCTCCACCTTATCCGGGCTATTTTCACCGGTCGATTGATTTTGCTCCGCCGGCGTATCCGCCAGTAATGCCTGCAAATTATCCCGGAACCAGTGGATGTTGTCCTGATTAATGATTTTTACCGGCACTTCCAGTATGCCGTCCGACGGCAATACGGTTCGGTCGTCCCGCGCTAAAGCGGCTAAAATCCTTATCGATTGATAGCCGAATTCGTATGGCTGTTGGACGACAGTGGCGTAAATGTGCCCGTCCGTCACGCCCTGGAGCACGTCCTGCTCCTCATCGAAGCAGATAATTTTGACTCGGCCGAGTTTGCCGGCATCCTTCACCGCGGAAAGTATTGCGGGACCATTGTAACTCCACAAACCCACCAAGCCGTCGATATCCGGATAGCGTATGAGGGTGTCTTCCACATTCTGCTTGGCCCGGGTGCGATCCGTCTGGTCGGTTCGGGTATCGATGATTATGATATTGCCCGCCTGGGTCTGTCGGGCTATCTGGTCGTCCTGATTTTTTCGGCAGCCGATAAACAAAAAACCGCAAGTACTAATCAAAAATAAGCCTAAAACGCAGGATTTTCCCGCGGTTAATCGCCACCTGGAAAAGTTATCCGCCGGGACCTTTCTCATCAGCTTTCTCCCTTATAAAATGTTACTAACCATATCTCAAGTCAATTAATCCCACGAAAAATACGGGGTTATTATACCCTTTTTCCGTGAAACTAAAAGGACCATTTCCCGGCGATGGCCCACCTTTAGAAGGGCAAATTATTTTTAGCCTTGTCATTACTCCAGCCGACGTCGTATAATGAAAAATACAGATAAATGACCATTCAACGCCATAATTGAATAACAATAATATGGAGGTTAGAATAATGTCTGACAAACAACACCGCATGATCGACATAGCCAAGGACGGCGTGGTACGCTATCATGAAGATCACAGTTACAGTATCATATGTCCCGTGCGGTCCACGGGATATTGTACCAGCAGATGCAGTTGGTTTTCTTATGATAATCAGGACAAGTTAATCCGCTGCCAGAATTCCATTATTGGCCAGGTCAGCCAAGTTGACGATCCCCTGACGGCACCTAAGCCGATGGCTGGACCGGCGACGGCGCCGGCGGGTGAGCCGGCAGGTGGACCAGCGGGCGGAACGGCGATAGGATAAACTCCTGCCTATAAGTTATTGCCTATTATCGGTTATTAAAATATGCGAAGCCGCAACGGCTTAGAAGATCGTTTTTCCCGGCAAATCCGCCCGGTATTTCTTCACAAAACCCACGGGATTATAACTTTCCTTCGCCTGCCGCAGGCCCGGGTCGCCCAGGTCCTGCTCACGATTAATGAACTGGTATTTCTCCGGCAGAACTGCGGCAAAGGCCTGATTGATAAACTGGTAAACCCCCTTGTAGCGCGGCACCGTAATCGCTTTTTCAAAGTGAATGACGTAAGAGTTACCCCCTGCCAGCTCCTCGCCCAAAATATAGCTGACCGGCTTTTCATCCACATAAACAATGCCGCCGCATAATTGCAGGTTTTCCATCTCATGCAGGGCCTGCCGGGCGGCGGAATAATCGGTATCACTGCTGTCGGGCTGATGCGCCTTCCAGGCATCCAGAATCAAAAGAGCGTCCGGCAGATACTGCTCCAAAAGCGGCTTGGCCTGGAAGTGGTTGTTCTTGACGAAAATATTCACCAGATTCTTCTTTTTGTGGAATTTTCTCCCCGTCAAACTCGCCAACTGTGCCCGGGAAAAAAGATAATCGAAATTGTCGCGGTCCTCCATGACCTGATAGCCCATCCGCGTCAAAATCCCGGCTTGCGGCTCGGACACCGCCTTCATAAATCCAACATCGTTAAAAAGGCGATCCAGGTAGTTATTCGAGGGCAGACCCAAAGGCAGCATAAAAAAGCTATTATCCTTATCCCGGCCGATGATTAATAGCAGATCGTCCTCTATCCGGGAAATACGGTAGTTATGCCGACTGCGAAACAAATAAAGATTGGCAAAGGTAAACTCAGATATCCCCTCGAGCAGCCCCTGGAAACGAGGATGGAGCAACGGGCGCAGCTCCAGAGCGATTTCTGAGGTATCAGGATACGGCTTTATCGCCTCTCTGAGGGTATTATTAATAATATTATTTCCCATGTCGCTCTCTGAGGCGACGGCCCCTTTTCCGCAAATGATTGACGGTATAAAAATACCCGGCCAATTTATATTGACCGGGTTTATGATATCAAAGGCAAACCAGCCAAAATCGGCCCTCGCGAAATCTGCCTTCGTTATCATATATTATTGTAGCGCCCAATCTCGATAATTCCACCGACCGGATAGTATAATTCAAAAAGATTTTATAAAATGGACATGCCACCTTAACCTGCCCGATGGTCCGACGGGAGTATCGTCACCAGTTACTACGATTCAAAGTTGCCCTTGCTCTGGACGATCAAGGCCTTCCGCAGCAAGAGGTAATCCCGGCCGCGATACTTGGTAATCTGGCCGGAGACCCGAAATTTGATTTGTCGGACGGACTGGCTGGCTATCTTACCGATATCTTCCAGCAGGCGGCACGGATGCAACGTCACCGGCGGCTCGGCCAGAGATTGCCCATCAGCTTCAAAGGTGAACAAATATCGCTGAGTTTCCTGATTGTATATCACTCGCCCGATACGGTCTATCACCATGAAGCCGTCTTTCCATTTTGACTCATCTGCGGTTTTTTCGTCAGCGCTTTTTTGGGCTGTCGGCTGTTCTTCACTGCTGCCCGGCGTCTGATTTTCCGCGGTCTGCGCGCGGGTTAAATCTTCCGGCAGTTCCAGCATTCGCGGGCGAGGTATAGCCAGCAAGGCGTTACGCAGATTTTCCGTTATGGCGGAGCTGTCCTGTGGTTTTGAGGATGAAGACGGTTGAGGCGATTTCCCCCCGCCGCCGACCGCCGCTTCCAGGGCGGTCAGGCCTTGTTTACCGGATTTGTTCCTGTCCGCCGCTTTCTCACCCGCATCACCGCCAAAAACCGATTCGGTCGTTACCAGGGTGGGCAGGATAAAATTCTGTTGCTGATAAGTTGTAACCTCACCCCAAAGTCGATATGAAATGGATAAATCAATCTTATTATCCGAGAGACTGGTCATTTTTTCCAGCCATTTGCTGGGCAGCACCTGGATGGGTCGGCTGAAGGGATCCTGGCCCTGAAAATCGTCTTTTTCCCGTGTGCTCCCCGACGAAGATATCGTTCCGGAGGTAATGGGTGGTTGTGCTTTAGCTTTATCCGAGCTGCTTTCGAATATTACAAACCACCGCGGATCGTCCGGCAGCTTAACCAGCTTGACGCGAAGGTTGCTGATTTTGAAGCCTTCCGGCAAAAGCAGATGATTCTGCTCGGGTGTCTTTAGCGGCCCAGCGGCAACTTCGTTGCTGACCGGCTGGTTTAACGGCTCCTGGCCCAGCCCTATACCCGTTAATGTCACCAACAGCACCGCAAAAGATAAATATTTCAGGCTTTTCATATTTAATTTAATATAATTTCTTCGAACTAAGGCGATTCAGCGTCTTACCGGAGGCAAAATATTATTAAGCCGGTCCAACAACTCCAGTGGGGTATCGACAAAAAACACCGCTTCATCGTTAGCTTCGCCGCTATTGACCATTGTGTCAACCATCGGTTTCCAATAATCACCCAAACATATTATCGGTCTAGCCGGCAGAAAATGCTTATTTATCATTTCCCAGCAGTAGGCCAATTCCAGCAGAGTCCCCGTTCCGCCCGGTAGCACCACATAAGCGTCTGCTAAATCGACTAGTTTATCGAGTCTTTGGGTCAGGGTTTTGGAATGTATCTCCTTGCTTATCCAAGGGTTAGATTTACCTCGGCCAAATGCCTCACAGGTTACCCCGGTGGTTTTGACGCCGGTTTCCTGTGCCCCGCGAGCCGCCGCCGCCATCGTCCCGCCGTATCCCCCATTGGCAATTTCATAACCGGCCTGGCCTAAGCTTCTGCCCAGTTGATAGGCACACTCATATGCCACACTGCCGGGCTGGGGCTGGGAAGAGCCGAAAATCACTATCGTCTTTTTAACGCCATTTCGCATAACTATCAATAATATAGTGTAATAGGGAATGTCGCCCTGGGCAAGAGGGGAAAATGATACCGGTTTTACCATCTAAATAATCCCGACAAAAACCTGCTTCAATTCCAGAACCTAATTTGTTATAATAATCAGTTAGGAGGTAAGAGAAATTCATGACCCAATCCTATGGGAAAATGTTTGTCCGTCTGTCGGTTGCCCTCGTCACCGCCATGATTTTTCTTATCTTCGCCGTTGTACCTGCTCGTCGCTTTTTTCTGGACGATCAGGTGCTGACCCACCAGTTTCAATTTCAAGTGATTAGCTCCTCGCCCGAGGCGCCCGCTTTATGGGAAAAATTCGCCGTCCGCCAGCAACAAGTTTTACTTAGCCTTGCCCGGGATGAAATGCCCCTCTTAGCGGACAACTTTACCGCCTGCCACCATGGTCATACTCCCGTTATTTACCTTGAGCTGCGCTGCCGGGCTAATTACGAGGTTACCGACTCTTTTCGTGCTATTATTAATCAATATATCGCGGAATATCAGGCGGAAAGAAAAAAAATCCTCTCCCAAGCAGCACCGCCCGCGGCCCGCCTGGATTTAAGCGTACGTAACTTCGGCAGGGTATTTCGCTTCAGTCCGGGCCAATATATTTTTCTCGCCTTGGCCGGTCTGGCAGGAGGGGCTGTCGGATTATTCCTGGCAAACTTTGCCGGTTCTTTCCGCAGTCATGAAGGTAAGCCATCCCTTAAAGATGCCGGCTCTTTTACCCAAGCCCCGTCCGGCATGAGCACAGCACCCGCAAAAGCTCCATCGGCGGAAAAACCGACACTATCCTCTCAACAAGAAGAGGAAAAAACTACCTTGCCATGCTCGGCGCCTTTGATATCCATCGATTTGAACCACGATCACCCTGATGATCAATCATCCCTGCCCGATTCGTCCTGGCATCCAAAATACGACCATCTAGCCGGTCTTGTCGAGCAACTGGGCCAAAACCTTTCCCGCTCCGCAGTGGTTCTCATCAGCGCTGTCAAGCCAGCCGACGCCTCGGTTCGCTTTGTCGTCAATTTGGCCATTACCATGACCCGCCGTCAACTGCGGGTACTGCTCATAGAAACCGATCCGGATAACGGCGATTTAGCCCGACTGTTCGAGTTGCCACCTGAAGCCGGATTTTACGAGTGGCGTCGCGGCCAAGCCTGGACCGGGCAAACTGCCCACGAAACACAACTGCCCAATCTTTTTTTTATGCCCGCCGGCACACCCAGCGAAGAGCAGAAAAAACCCCATCTTGATTTAAGCAAGGAATCACATCGCTGGGCCAATCTCCGCCGTAGTTATGATTTAATTCTGCTTCACTCACCCATTGCCCTTTCCACCGCTGGTGCTGCTGCCGACGATGCCGCACCCGCCGATGCCGGGGCGGTTGCCGGCGATGCCGCTCCCGCCGCTCAATTGCTCGATCTTGCCGACGGGATTTTCGCTCTTGCCAGACCGACCAAAGCTGTCGGCTTATTAAAAGTGCACAAATCCCCCACTTTACCCAGCCTGTCAAAAATCGCCGCTATCCTGACCGGCCATACCGCCCAATTGCTGGGGCTGATTCAGATAGAAGGCTAATCACTGTTCTTCCAAAGGCTAAACTCCGATTCGGCAGATAACCACCTTCGACACCGGCTGGTTTTCAGCCTTGACAGATTTACGTCAATCTGTTATCCTTAACCTTTTAATCACGGATCGATTCTGCCGGCGTTTAGCCTCAAGGTTGAGGGTAAGTCAGTGTTTCTGGCAAAAGAAGCTCCGCCGGTCATATAGCCTGTCAGATACGCCAAGGAGGGCGCCCATGCGTAAACAAACAGGATAAAGTAAGTTTATAGGACAAGGGAGAAAAAGATGAACGAACCTGATTTTCACACCATCATTGGACCGGATGCCCGCTTCAAAGGTGAGCTTACCTTCGAAGATGGCGTCAAAATTTTGGGCGGTTTCGAAGGTCGCATCAGCACCAAGGGCAGTTTATTTATCGCTGCGGAGGGAAAATTGCAGGCTGATGTCGAAGCCGGCACCGTCGTCGTCGAAGGAGAAATAAACGGTAACGTAGCGGCTGCGGATCTTATCGAGTTGAAGAATACCGCTCGGCTGCAGGGCGACCTTCGCTGTGAACGCCTCATTGTCGTTGACGGAGCCTGCTTTGTCGGGCATTGCAATGTGGGCAAGGATTCCGCCGATAAAACCGCTGCGGGCAAAAAGATTCCTTCAGCCAAAGCTGCTGCCAAACAGAATCTGTCGGAAAACCCTCCTGCCGATCTTAAGATGGCCCAGTAGTACCGCCGAAAGGCAGAATCTCCGCTTCTTTTGTTTACAGGTATAAAGTATCGGCAGCCGGCCTTTCTTGCTCGTCCGAGGGGCTGTCAGAGTAGGCTCATTCTACTTCCATGCGGCAGAAAAAAGTTTATTGTCACCATTGCCAGGCGGAATTGCTCGTCAGCCAGCGAGCCTTCAGCGTCAATTGCTCGCATTGCCACCGTCGTGTCAGCGTGGAAGATTTCTACATTTCCAGCTATCACAACACCGGCCAGATAGAGACCTGCGGCTCGCTTCTCGTCGGTCCCGCAGGTGACTTGCGGGCCTGTTTAATGGTTCAGGACCTTCAGGTCCAGGGTCAGCTTCACGGCAATGTCTTTGCCCGCGGCAAAGTCTCCCTCGCTCGCAGCGGTCGCCTTTTCGGCAACATCACCGCTTCCCGCCTGGAGGTAGCCTGTGGTGCTGTCGTCAAGGGCTTTTGCCGCATTGAACCCAATCCGATGGAAACCAGTGAAGAAATCCTTTAAAAAAGAATCTATCCCGACTTTTGTTATGATTTTATCGTATATTCTTTTATCCTTGATTTATATTCCTCCCCGATTTAGCATACATTAACTATTTTTAACGAGTGTTAAGCATGAGAAATCCTATATCTGGATCTTTCGCTGAGTTTCGCATTTGTTTTTTTCCCATACGTTGCTTGTTTACCGCTTCGCTAACAGGAGATTAAATTATGTCCGCTCATCAGATCACGAGACGCCAGTTTATCAAACGCAGCGGTAGTATTGCCGCCGGGGCGATTGGCTTGCCATATCTGATAAGTGCTTCCGCCCTGGGTCGATCCGGCACCGCGGCCCCCAGTAATCGCATCGTCATGGGTTGTATTGGCGTAGGCGGCCAGGGTATGGTCAATTTGAAAAATTTCCTTCTCCAGCCGGATGTTCAGGTAGTCGCTGTCTGTGATGTCTGCCGTATCAGCAGCGATTATTACGGCGGTCAGACCTGCGGCTGGGAAAAGGCCCAAAAGCTCGTGCAGGATCATTACGCCGACCAAAAAAATTCCTCTTCTTTCAAAGGCTGTGAGGTCTATACCGATTTTCGTCAACTGCTGGCCCGTTCTGATATCGATGCGGTCACCGTCTGTAGCCCGGACCACTGGCATGGCCTAATCTCGATCTTGGCCGCCCGGGCGGGCAAGGATATTTACTGTGAAAAGCCCCTGACCAATACCATCGCTGAAGGCCGGGCCGTCTGTGATGCGGTGAGTCGTTTCCACCGTGTTCTGCAGACCGGTAGTCACGAGCGCTCCCGACCCAATGCGCGCTACGCCTGTGAACTGGTCCGCAACGGTTACATCGGCAAACTCCACACCATTCGCGTCAACATGCCCTGCAGCGACGATCACCACCATCAGATTCTGCGGAACAACTCTCCCCAGCCGACGATGCCCATACCCGATGGACTGGATTATAATATGTGGGTGGGACCCGCCTGCTGGATGCCTTATACGCAATTGGACTGCCACTTCTGGTGGCGATTCATCCTGAACTATGGCGGAGGCGAAATGACCGACCGCGGCGCTCATATCATTGACCTGGCTCAATTGGGCAACGGCACTGACGATTCCGGTCCGATTGAGATTTTTGCCCAAGGCAGTCGGCCCGGCGACGGTATTTATGATACTTTTATGGATTATCGCTTCGAATTTCAATACGCCAATGGTGTTCGTCTGCTCGGCAGCACGGATAGTCCCCGCGGCCTGCGTTTTGAAGGTACCGACGGCTGGATTTTTATCCATATTCACGGCGGCAATCTGGAGGCTAAGCCTGCCTCACTTTTAAATATCTCAATCAAACCGAATGAAATCCACCTGGGCCGCAGCGACGGCCATCATGCTAATTTCATTGATGCGGTCAAGCGGCGTAAAGACCCCTTTGCCCCGGCAGAGGTCGGCCATCGCTCCGCGAGCATCTGCCATTTGACCAATATCGCCATGCTCCTGGGCCGCCGGCTCCGCTGGGATCCGGTTAAGGAAATGGTCCTCGGTGACGATGAGGCTAATTGCATGCTCGCTCGTCCCATGCGCAGCCCATGGACTTTATAATCCGCTCTGCCATTGTTTCGCCGGTTTATGCCGAGGGAAGATAATTCAACAACGCGGGAATCAAAGCAATGACGGGAAAAATCCGATTGGCGGCGGTGGGTGATCTGCTCCTTCCCGTCGATCCCAACAGCAAAATATCCCCTCGTAATACGGCAAATATCTTCCAAAACGTAATGTCGGTTTTTGCGCAGAGTGATATCGTTTGGGGCAACCTCGAATGCTCGCTGGACGGAGGCTGCGGTACAATTCCTACTGAGCCGCGCGTAATATCCAATCCTGAGCTTATCCGCGGCATAAAGACCGCCGGTTTTGATATTGTGTCGCTGGCGAACAATCACACCTTCGATTGCCTACGGGAAGGCTTCCAGCGGACAAAGGGGCAGCTCGAAGGGCTGGGCATCAGATATTTTGGAGCGGGAGATAACCTTGACGAAGCGGCAGCGCCTGCCCTTATGGAAGTTGCAGGAATTCGTTTAGGCTTTATCGGTGCAGTTGACACCGGCACCGGCCCGAACCAATTTGCCGCTTCCAACCAATATGGAGTGGCTCCTCTGGTATTGGATCGTATGGTAGCCCAAATTCGCCGCTTCAGCGGTATAGTAAATCATATTATTGTATCTCTCCACTGGGGCAAGGAAAGATTTCTTATTCCGTCACCCGAACAGGTGCGGCAGGCGCATGCCTTAGTCGATGCCGGCGCTGCGATAATTCTGGGCCATCACCCCCATGTTGTACAAGGACTGGAAATGTATCGCGGCTCGCCCATTATTTATTCGTTGGGCAACTTCGTGTCGAGCGAGGTATATTTCACCGACGGGGATAAAGTTTGCTGGAACCGCACGGAACGAACCGGATGTATTCTGATGGTGGAAATGGACTCTAAAAAGGTAATCAGTGTAAACCAAATTCCAACCTACGATTCAGGTCGTCACATCGAGATTGACCAGACAGTTTTCGGGCAGAGATTTTTCGCCCGCGTCAACAAAATGATAGAACGGGGAGTAACTCCCCATCGATATCGATGGGAGCATCTGCGCGTTAATACGCTTAAACCTATCCTGAACTATTTGCGGTGGTCCAAATTGAAATCCTTACGCCTCCGTAAAATCAGGGACGCGCTCCGCAGGATATTTTGTTCGGCTAAGACAAAACAAAACCGGGGGTAATCTAATAATTTTCCCCCGATGAAAACCAAACTCAACGTCAGGTCAGAGACAAGTACAAGTTTTCATATTGCCTGACCATCTGGTAAAAAGAATGTGATTGGCGGGTTACCTCTTGGCCGGCCTGGGCGAGTTTTTGAGCCAAGACTCGGTCATTCAACAGGACAGATAGCTTTTGTGACCAGGACATTACATCACCTGGGCCGGCCAATAGACCGGTTTTGCCCTCTTCAACCAAATCAACCAGGCCAGCCACCCGGCTGGCGATAATCGGCAGTCCCGCAGCCATAGCCTCCAGCACAGACATGGAGCAGCCCTCCCACAGGCTCGGCTGGACATAGATATCCGCGGTCTTAAGCAGTTGACCTATGTCCCGGCGAAAACCCAGGAAAATCACTCGCTCGCGTATAGACAACTGATCTACCAGATTTTCCAACCGGGGCCGATCAGGACCGTCACCCACTATTAAAAGCTGCCATTCGGGGGCTAAGCTAAATTTTGACAAGGCCAGCAAAAGAGTATCAAGCGACTTAACAGGATCGAGCCTGCCCACGAATACAATCGTCCGGTACCCCGATTTTAACCATAATTCCTGTAATTGTAAGGGCTTAGCGTCGGCAAAGTGGTCATAATCTACTCCATTTGGTATAACCTTTAGGAGGGAGGCGGGAACATGGCTATAGCGCCGAACATGCTGATAAACCGACCTGGAATTGCATAAACTAAATTGGCTTAATCGGCAGGTAAGGTTTTCCAGGATCAAATGCCAGTTGTTGCCCTGCTCAGCGGTACGGATGGAGGCGATGATACAAGGCACTTGCAGCAGATTTCCGACGATTCGCCCGACAAAATTGGCATGGACCAGAAAACAATGCAATATCTGGGGTTTTAATTTGAAAATAAGAGCAGCCAGACGTGGTATGACCCGCAGGTCCCAGATTCCGCAGGCCCCCAGGGCATAGGTAGGAATTGAGTTTTGTCGTAATTCCTGTACAACCGGGCCGGCAGGAGCGAGGCAGGCAATATGTACGTCGAATTTATCCCGGTCGAGGGCGCAGGCTAATCGCTTAATCGCCAGCGGGGTACCACCGATCTCCAGATCGGTTATCAGGATAAGGATTCGGATTCGCATATTACCGGCAATAGTAACATATCTCGGCAATCAAGAGCAGTGAAAATCCGGGCATGAAAAGGGGACTTTAGAACCAATTCAGGTTTGACGATTGGAAATAAACTATAAGCAAAACTCAAATCAGGGACGCCGGGACTTAAAATATCGTCTAACTAGTAGTCCTCCCAGGAACACATAGGCAAGACTTATCGGTTCCGGCGTATGGGTGATATATAACTGCCAATTATCCAGAGTACCGGTGTTATAATAGGCCCTGTCGCATATCCGCAGCGTCCAGATGCCATAGGGATCATAACCATTGAAACCAGCGAGGGAATAGCCAGTCACTACCTGAAAAATACCGGTATAGGGCGGCTGACCCTTATCAAGCGGCACCAGGGCGTCGTCATCGAATATGGTACCGTACATATTGCATTGCGGGTCGCGAAAAGGCGTGGGCCAGTCTTCCTTCAGGACAATCGCTCCGCCCCAGGGGGCTGACAGCTCTATCTTCAGGTCGCTAACACTACTATGAGTAATATCCAGATAAACATCGATATCCGAAATAATACCATGTTGTCCGACCGGCAGGTATGCCTCGACCACGCCGGACACACCCGCGGCTTTGTCAGGTATGGGTAAATGGTGAAAATCGCCCCCAACAATAAGCTGATCAGCGGACAGCACCCCCGCTCCTGCCCAATAACAGCAACATGCCGTTATTATAGCGGCAAATTTCATTTCTCGCTCTCTCTCCCACGTGTATGCCTGTCTTATAACATAGTCTCCCCTTTTCAAGCAAACAAATATTTTATAAATTTACCTTCAGTCCATCATAAGCCAGTCGGATATCCGCCGGCATGAGTTCTTCCTGCTGACGATGGCTGACCTGATGAGCCAGGTGTACCAGATAAGTCCGCTCGGCCCCAATCCGCTGGGCCAATTCCTGGGCCTGAGTCAGTGACAGATGGGCGGGATGTGGTTCCTGCCGCAGAGCGGACAGGATTAGTAGCTCCACACCAGTCAGCTTGCGGAAGACATCTTCCGGCATGGCACTCAGGTCTGTACAATAAGCCAGGGGTCCCATACGAAAACCCGTACTGAGGGACCGGCCGTGCGGTAAAGTCAAGGGTATGATATCGCAGCCCCAAAGGGAAAACCGGTCGATTTTCATGTCGATGGCATTAAAAATCAAGCGGGGAAGGTCGGGATTTTGGCCCGCCCGGTCCGCCTGGGCATAACCGAATACCTTTTCCAGTACGGCAAGGTGCCGCGGAGTGGCATAGAGATTGATAGGCTCGTCCTGGATCTGGTTGAATCGGCGGACGTCATCCAGGCCGAAGATATGATCGGCATGGGTATGGGTAATCAGAATCGCGTCCAGCCGACGCACATCATTTTTTAGACACTGCAGGCGAAGCTCAGGGGTGGCATCAATCAGGACGTTATGGCCGTCAAGACCTACCAACACGCTGGTGCGGGTCCTTTGGTCGCAGGGATCATCACTGCGGCAAACCGCACAATCACAACCGATTATGGGAATCCCCTGGCTGGTACCGGTACCCAGGAATGTAATCTCAATACCCATATTTTTAATTAGTATGACAAAAGAATATCATTAAAGTCAAAACTGTCTTGCGAAGAATATAAATTCTTCATTTACAGCATGTTAGAACGTTTTAAATAATAGATTTCACGGGATTTTTTAAACATTTCGCTTAAAATAACCATGCAATTTTGGGTTATCCATAAATTGACCAAACAAAATAAAGCCGATATACGTAAGTCTTTCTTCTGCACGATAAGACATTATGCTATCATAAATTAGAATGAATAATCCTGAAAGTTCAAAATCACAGGCCGATCCCCTTTCGCCGGAGCCTAAGCTGTTCCATCTGGTAGTGAAAGGCGGCGTGTGGGTATTTCTTTTAAAAGTCACCCAGTACCTGCTTACCACCGTTCGATTGATTGTTTTATGGCGACTGCTGCAGGTGGAAGACTTTGGCCTGATTGGTATTGCAACCTTAGCTATCGCGACGATAGAGACCTTCACCAAAACCGGTTTTCAGGACGCCTTGATTCAAAAAAAGGAAGATATCCGCTCTTTCCTTGACAGTGCCTGGACGGTAGGTCTTATCCGGGGGACAATCCTTTTCCTGTTTTTGTATATAATCGCTCCTTATGCCGCCGCTATCAAAACCCCACCGGATAGAATTGGTATCGCTACCGGCATAATTCAACTGGTCGGTTTTTCCTTTTTCCTGCAGGGCCTGAGCAATATTGGGATTATTTACCTGCAAAAGGAGATGGATTTCCGCAAACAATATATTTTTCAAATCTTTGCCACGCTGGCGGATGTAATCGTGTCGGTGGCCATAGCCCTGATGCATAGAAGTGCCTGGGCTTTGGCTTGGGGACTGCTGGCGGGCAATATTGTCCGTTGTGGGTTTAGCTATGCCATCCATCCCTATCGGCCGCGTTTTAAACTCAACTGGAGCCAGGCTCGATCCCTGTTTCGCTACGGCAGATGGATCTTCGCGTCAACTATCCTGGTATTTCTTCTCAGTCAGGGGAACGACTATTTTGTTTGGGTGTATTTGGGAATAACCGCGCTGGGGTACTACCAAATCGCATATAAAATATCCAATTCACCCGCTACGGAAATAACCAATGTAATCTCGCAGGTAATTTTCCCCGCTTACGCCAAAATGCAGGATGATATACCCCGGTTAAGGGACGCTTACCTAAAGGTCCTGCAGTTAATTGCCTTTTTATCTTTTCCGTTAGCCGGTTTGATATTTATCATGGCCCCGGATTTTATCACCTTGTTCTTTAAAGAGAAGGGCTTGCCCTTGATTGTCCTGGTGCAAATACTGGCCATAAAAGGTCTTATGCGTTCTTTCGGAGCGACCATCGGGCCTTTATTCCAGGCTATCGGAAAACCTCAATTAAATACCATATTACAGGTTGGTCTATTTATATTACTCGCTTCCTTGATATATCCCTTTAGCAGAACCTGGGGAATAGCTGGTACTGCCTGGGCAACGGCAATCAGCGGCCTGATAATCCAGCCATTTAGCATATATCTTACCATAAAAAACCTACATTGCCGTACCTGGCATATGTTGAAAGTACTTTTCTATCCCCTGGCAGGAACCATAATAATGTTGGCGATTATAGGCGTGATGAAACATGGTATTTTTACTCAGCCGACCTATATCTCGTTTTTTTTGCTTTCCCTGCTGGGAACTCTGATTTATATAATTATGATACTTTTTTGCGATCGAGTCTTTGGCTATGGGATGAAAAAAATATTGCAGGAACAATTAGCGACTATTTATTCTCGCCAATAAACGCCGTTGTAATAAACAGAATCACAAGCAAACCATAAGCAAACAAACATACAAAAGAAATTAGCAGAGTAATCACCTATGACTAAAAAAGCTCTTTTGATCGGCATCGACGGGGGAACATGGACGATTCTTAAACCCGCCCTGGCTGATGGTTTTATGCCTTTTCTCAAGAGCCTGGTTGCCGGGTCCGCGTCAGGGATACTGCAATCGACGCTGCCGGCGATTACCCCGGCAGCCTGGAGCAGTTTTCAGACCGGCAGAAATCCCGGAACCTGCGGGGTGTACGATTTTATGTATTTCAATAAAAAATCAAAATCCTCCCACTTTGTAAATTCTCGTCAGCTAAAAAATTCCTTCTGGGACATCGCATCAGCGGCGGGCAAACGCGTGGGGATCATCAACGTGCCCATGACCTATCCGCCCAAGCCGGTTAACGGTTATATGATTACCGGGATTCTTACCCCCTCGATGGATAGCGAGTTTACCTGGCCGCGGGAATTTAAGAAGGAGTTGCTGGCGGCGGTCCCGCAATACCACATCATTCAGCTGGGCAAGGTCAAGTTGGTAACCACGGACGAGCAGGTAGATGACTTTTTGCAACAAATGATCGATGTGGTGGAAAATCGCAAAAAAGCGGCGCTGCTGCTGTTGAATAAAGAACCTTTCGACTTGTTCATGGTGCATTTTCAGGCGGTGGACATAATCCAGCACGCCCTTTGGGGATATCTGGATGAGAAATCCGGCCGATACGACGCGCGGATACGCCGGCTGATTTTCGAACGCTTTTTTGGGCATTTGGATAAAACCATCGAGGAGGTCCGCAGGACATTTGCCCAAACCGCGGGCGATGATTTTCTCACTCTGATTATCTCCGATCATGGCTTTCAAAATCATCGGACAAGATTTAATCTGGGTAACTGGTTATATCAGCAAGGCTATACCATATTTCATTCGATGCCGCAAAAGCAGCCTCGACTGAAGAAAATAACGAAATTTTTGCGGATAGGCAAATTCTTGAGTTGTTTTTTCGCACCGGATCGATTGGCTGGTTGGCAGGAGAAATTTAAATTAAACACCTCCCAAATCGACTGGGAGCGCAGCCGGGCTTACGCTACCGGGCGGAGCAACGAAGGCTTTGTCTATCTGGTTCAGGAGCAGCAGGCCCAGCAACAGGCGACAGCCGAGGAATTGATAGGGAAACTATCCGCCATCCGGGACCCGCAGAATGGCCGGCCGATTGTCCGGAAAGTACACCGCAAAGCTGCCATATTTGCCGGCGAATTTATGGACATCATGCCGGATCTCGTTATTGAACCGCAGGATGGGTATTCCTTTACCGGGTCATACCTGGAAAAAGAGGGGCTTTTTCAGGAGGTTCGGCCGGAAACTGATTTTCACCTGGGCAAGCATCACCAGGACGGCATATTGATAGCTGCGGGAAAAGACATTCAACCACAGCATGACATTTTCGCCCGGATAATGGATATGGCGCCGACAATACTATATTATCTGGGATTGCCCGTCGATACCCGGATAGAAGGCCGGGTGTTGAATAATCTATTTAAACAGTCAGGTAATCAACAGGATTTATTAAAGATATCGGGGCAGGCGTCGTCCGCGGAATCCGTATCCTCAACCGAGGACGTTTATTCCCGTGAGGAAGAAAAAGAAATCACCCAGCGGTTAAAAGATCTTGGGTATATGTAAATGAAATTACCGGCATTTTCGACCACGCTAAAATAAGACGATCATGAAAATAGCTTTTCTTGTTAATGAATTTCCTGTTCTCTCGGAAACTTTTATTTTGAATCAGATCACCGGGCTTTTGGATTTGGGTCATGAAATAGGGATTTTTGCCCAATCCCATCCCGGCCAGGTCCTGACGCATCCCGAAGTTGAAAAATACCGCTTGCCTGATATAACCCATTATCCGCCCCGGATGCCCCGTAACAAAATATTATGCCTTTTCCTGGCCCTTTTCCTGATAATTATCTATCTGCCCCGATACCCGATACCCATGATGCGATTTATCTGGATGTTTATTCAGCGGAGAAAAGACCTTTCGCTGGGACGTCTTTACTTATTAATCGAATTTTTAAAAGAACGGTTTGATATAATTCACTGTCATTACGGTTATATCGGGCTAATCGGTGCATTTATTAAGAAGCAAGGCGTCAAAGTCAAGGTCGGCACAGTCTTTCACGGATATGATATATCGCAGTATCTCGCCCATCACGGGCCGGATGTTTACGGTGAACTTTTTCAAGGAGGGGATGTTTTTTTGCCTATCAGCGACTTTTGGGGAAACAAACTAATCAAACTGGGTTGTGACCCTCAAAAAATAATTGTTCATCACATGGGGCTCGACCTGGAGAAATTCATCTACCTTGCCCGAAGCAGACTGCCCACAGATGCGATTAAGCTTTTAACGATAGGCCGATTATGTGAAAAAAAAGGGCAGGAATATACTATCCGAGCAACAGCGAAGTTAATCACGAAATATCCCCGGATCGAATTAACCATCGCGGGTGACGGCCCTCTGAAAAATGACCTGCTTGGCCTGGTTAGGCAGTTGCAGATTGAAAAATATGTTACCTTTACGGGACCGATTAATCAGGATGAAATAATCGCCCTTTATAATAAAGCTCATTTATTTATTCTGCCAAGTGTAACCGCGCCAAACGGCGACCAGGAAGGCATTCCTGTTGTCCTCATGGAGGCTCAGGCCAGCGGCATACCCGTGGTCGCCACGCGACATACGGGGATTCCGGAGGTGGTGCTAGACGGCCAATCGGGTTTTTTGGTGCCGGAGAGAGATGTGGATGCCCTGGCGGAGAAAATCGGCTATCTTATCGAACATCCGGAAATCTGGCCTCGGATGGGCAGAAACGGGCGAGAGCATGTTGAAAAGCATTTCGCTATCACTCTGCTGAATCAAAGACTGGTGGAAATATATCAAGACCTGCTTAAAAAAGAATAATTTTCCTTCCGCCGGCAGTTACCTTCGCAACGCTTGGGCATTAAAATTCGCCATTGGGTCATGGATCATTTACCAGCAGACTATTTATTTATCGCCGACTCCAGTTTATGCAGGAGAAAAGAGATTTTCATCTGGCGTCTGCCGGTGTCGGTCTCCCAGGCGACGGTATTATCCTGATCCTTGAGCATACTCTGAATTTTCCGGCAAGCTTGAATAACCGTGGCGTGATTTTTGTTGCCCATGAACCGGCCGATCTCCGGAAATGACATGGTGGTGTGTTTGCGAGCCAGATACATCGCGACGGACCGGGCCAGGCTGATTAGGCGTGTCTTGCGGGAGGAATGCACATCCGCGGGATTTAAGCCAAAAAAAGTGGTGACTACCGCTTCGATATCTGACAGATGCACAATCGGATCGGTCCGGCTGATGTGATCTTCCAAAGCTTCCCGGGCCATCGCCACGGTAATAGGAACCCTGCTCAGCGACGCGTAAGCCACCAGCTTAAGCAGCGCCCCTTCCAGTTCCCGAACATTGGCACGGATATTATCCGCGATATATTCAATGACGGGATTGGGGATTTCCTTTTTCATCTCCGCTGCCCGCTGACAAAGTATGGCACAGCGGGTAGCGTATTCCGGTGGTTCAATTCCCACCACCATTCCGGAGATAAAGCGGTTTACCAGACTGTCAGATAGTTGACCGATTAGTTTGGGATGTACATCGCAAGCCAGGACCACCTGTTTGCTGGCGGTATCGATAGCGTTGAATGTATGGAGGAATTCTTCCTGGGTAGCTTTTTTGCTGGCCAGGAAATGAATGTCATCGACTACCAATAAATCCAATTGTCGGAACCAATTACGAAAAACATCGAGTTTGCCGCCTTTTAAGGCCAGCACAAACTGATTAGTAAATTCTTCACCTGATACGTATCCATATTGAGTCTGGGGTCGCGTCTCGCGTACCGCGTTACATATTCCCTGGAGTAAATGGGTCTTTCCCAGACCACAGCCGCCATGAATGAAAAGCGGATTAAAATGGGTTCTCGGCTCCTCTACTACCGTTTTAGCGGCATTAAAGGCCAGCCGATTGGACGGTCCCACCAGAAAGTTATCCAGTCTAAAACGCAGATTTTCTTTCAGTGGTATCAACGTGTTATGGCGCTGTCTGCCGTTGGGATTTGTGCTTTGAGCAACGGAGCGGGCCTGGCAATCAAGCTGATGTCGCCGCTGACTGCCGAACAGTTGCGGATCGATGGTGAAAATCACCTTCATCGGACGCTTGGCCGCCTCCCTGACCGCCGAGCTGATTTGTTCCGCAAAATGATTTTCTATCCATCCCCCCACAAACAGATTGGGCACGCCGATTTTGACATAATCTCCCTCGATCATAATGCGAGTGGAATTTTTAAACCAGATTTTATAGCGCTGCTGGCCGACTTTCTGGGCAATTACTTCGTCGATCTTGCCGATTACATCCATACATTCTGTATTCACTATGGACTCCATAATTCACCTTATTCGATCAATATGAATAACAAAATCCCTTACCGACACAATGACATGAAAAATCCTTTTAAAAAATCAACCGTGATGTTTCAATTTTAGATCCGTGGGCACAATATTATGTTATGGGCAAATGAATTTAAATAGAAATAATCATTTTTCTTATCAACAAATGCCAGCTAACGCTATGACAATCAGTTAGAAGCGAAAAATATTTTATATCCACATCTTTTGCACCACCTAAATAGCCTTGTGGATAACCTGTGTATCTTATTTACCCTCTCTGCCGAGTGGAAATTGGGAAATTGGTCTTGATGACGGAGAAAATATTTGTTTTTTAGGGGAAATCGAGCCATGGGACAACAAAATGCTGGTTCAGGAGGAAGCTTTTTTTGTAGCCGACTAGCCCCACCTTGATGAGTACCAGAATACGATTCGGCTCAAAAAAATGGAAAAGCCGCAGTGTAGATATAGACGGTAAGCAATATTATTACGTTTGTCCACCGCCAGTGTCAATTGCCGGGCACCGCTGTCTCTGGCGACGGAGACAGCCTCTTTCACTAATACTTTGCCCAAATTTTTCCCCCGAAATTCAGGGCATAGCCCCATGTAGGTCAGCTCCATCGCTGTGGTGCCCCGCAGGGGGATCATTAACAGCACGCCCGCCGGCTGATTCTCGAACAGCAATATCTTCCACCAGCGGGGCTCAAACTGTCCCGCCGTCTGATGGCTTTTGATAACATCTTCGATATCCCGCTGGCCCTCCAGTTCCGGGCAGTCAAGACTGTCATGATATGTCTGGAGGATGACGCTTTTAAACAGTTCATGGTGTTTGGCCTCATAGTTCTGCCAGCTTATTCCTGCCGGGCTGATGTCGGCTGGTGCCGGGCTGTCCAGGCTGCGGGCCAAATACATTAATTCCGTCAACCGTTTAAAACCACAACGCCGATAAAGCTCCTCGCGCGCCGCATCCTGTGGCTCCAGCAATACCTGCAGGAGCTTGCCCCCTTCCGCCATAGCCCACTGCATCAGACGCTGCGTCGCCTGAACCACTGCCGTAAAAACCTCATCGTCGCCCGGATGGCTTTGGGCCGGATTAGCGGTGAGGATAAACGTTGTTCCACCTTCCTGTAGCGTAAAAAGACCGGAATATATCATTTCGCCCTGCCGCCAGCCAATTATCTGGCGGGACAAATCATAACCTTCTCTTACCGCCAACTGCTTGAAATTATTCACCTTTTGCGCGAGCTGCTTCCTTGTACCGGCAGCATCGGCAAAAAGCAGCTCCAGGGCCTGATCTATCTCATCAGTTCTGACTGGCCGTATTTCCACTGCCATAATTGAAATCTCTTTTATTGCCCGACGCCAGCCTCAGGCCATTACCTTGAAAACCTGGTATTACCTGGCGGAAAACTTGTATATTGTAACTTGGCTGTATTTTTCGCCCGGCTGCAGTATAACCAAGGGGAAACCCGGCTGATTACATGAATCAGGAAAATGCTCTGCTTCCAGGCAAAAACCCTGGTATTTATTTTGGTAACTTATCCCACCTTTGCCTTTGACGGGAAGCGTCAGGAAAAAATTCTCTGTAAAAAACTGCATTCCCGGCTCGGTGGTAAAAACCTCGAGCACCCGCCCGCTTTGCGGCTCATATACTGTTGCCGCCGGCGCCGGTGATATCGCGCTCTTGTTAACAACGTAGCAAATATCGTAACACTGATCGGGCAAATTCTGGATGCGTAGGCCTATCGGATGGAACGTGGTAAAATCATAATCCGTGCCCTTGACCGGCCGGATTGGGCCGGTGGGTATCAGATCCGACGTCGTGGGAATATATTCATCCGCATTGATAAAAATCTCGTGCTTTAAGACGTCCGTCGCCGCCTTTCCCGTCAGATTAAAATAGCTGTGATGGGTTAAATTTAGGGGGGTGGGTTTATCGGTTTCGGCTTCGTAGCTGATTTTCAATTCATTATCATCGGTTAAAACATAAGTTACGCGGCAGTGCAGATTACCGGGATAGCCCTCTTCACCATCCTTGCTGAGATAGCTAAATTTTACCCCCCGCTCGTTGCCGCTTTCGAAACCCTCTCCCTGCCAGACCGCCTTGTTGAATCCCTTGATACCTCCATGTAAATGATTTTCCCCGTCATTAATAGCTAATTTATATTCGACCTTATTAAGTGTAAATCGGCCCCGGGCGATCCGGTTGGCGAAGCGACCCACGATGGCTCCCTGATAAGCCGTATCGTCAATATATTCCTGCAGGCTGTCATAGCCCAGGACCACATCCGACCTTTTTCCTTGCCGGTCCGGGGCCTCCAGGGACACCATAATAGCTCCCCAATTGATTAATTTGGCTTTAACACCATGTTTATTGGTCAAGGTGTAAATATCTATTTGCCTGCCGTCGCCGGTTTCACCGAAAATGGCCTTCTGTAAACCGGCTTTTTGTCCCCGCGGCATAATCGCTCCCTTCTGGTCATAGCAACCCAACGATAATACCATTACCGCCCATATAAGATTCCATTTGTGCATTTTCGTTTTTTCTCCCATCGCTTAGAGCCACCTTTCATCGCCGGAAATGTGCTGACCCCTATTGTTATTCCATAATGATATTCCGCTGCCGTAATTATCTAATAATTCACTAATGGTTCACGCGGGAAAATATCGCGTTTTATGTCATTGCGACTTCGGCGAGCTTAGTCGAGTCGAGGAGCGCAGCGACGCGGCAATCTCAAACTTTCGCCTGCTCTCCGAAGATGATTCCCTGCCGCGAATCGACAGAACTAATTTTCTATTGGCCGGAAAAGTCACGCCGCTGCTCCTGGGGCTTTTGCAGCTCCTGCATTACCCGGTCATACATTTCCGGATCGTTGATTTTCAGCCGAGCCAGCAATAACTCCTTAATCGCCTGATCCACCAGGGGATCGTTTAAAAAGTTCTGCATCGCCAACCAGCGTAACTGGCCGAAGTCCAGCAGATTCAAACGCGACGTCTTGTCTTCTTGTTCGGGGTATTCTTCCTTGACAATTTGCATCACCTGCTGGGCCCATCTTTCCCGAATGACCGCCTGCTCATCGTCTCCCATGGCATATCGGCCGTAAGCGTCACGCAAAAGATCGACAATGTAATTGCTCGCGTATTTCGGGCTGACTTCGCTGATTTGCAGTTTCATCTGATTGCGGACAAAATTATCCAGCGTTACATGGTAATCCGTATTTTCGGGAAAGCGCTCTCGCAAACTATCCAAATATTTCAAAGCCAGCTTACGATGACCCGCCAGATATAAGTCCACAACTCCGGACCGTCCCAGATTATTGGAACCGGCTATTATTCCGCCGGATACCCTTCCCGTTTCATCCATATACGATTTAATCAGATCCAATGTTGCCTGGTAGGCGATGGGGAACATTCGCAGGTCCTGGCTGTTGTAAAGCCTAAGTCTGATTATTTGCTGCGGCTCCAGGATTTCCTGGCCGGGCTGGCGGGCCGTCGCCTCCGCCGGCGGTGCCGCTGCTAATATCTGCATGAATCCATATTCAAACATCCCCTGCAGACTCTGATAAACCACCCGATGCAGGTTGGTCTCGTCAACATCTTTCTTTTTCGCATACGGCAAACCCTGCATCCCCCAGTAAATAGCGTGGGGAAAAGGCTGACGCCAATCCAGGCTGAAATGTTTATCCTCGTTCTCGTAATCGATTGGTCCGTACATATTGTTGATTTTGAGCATCATGCCGGGTTCCATTTTCCACTGCTGTCTTAAAGCTCGGCTGCGGATAAACAAATCCAGCTTCCGCAGGGCCGGGGAAGTGACATTTTCCAGGACGAATCGCCGCAAATCCCCGCTATATTTGGGTTCGGTTCTTTGATATCCCAGGACTCCCTGCAGAATTATTTCCCGTATGTCCAGCAGGCCAGCCAGCATATCTTCGATATTATTAAATTTGGGTTCTAGCTGGATAAGCTTTTGGGCGAATTCTGCCACCTGCGGGTCCTGCGCCAGTTCCTCCCAGTTCCGGGGGCTGTCCCGAAGGGCGGTGAGCTCTTCATTAGTCACCACCGACGGTCCCAGCAGGATCATCATTTCATAGGCCAGCCTCTCCTTGTAATAGCGATGATAATCATCCGAAATCCCGCCGATCTTGTGCTGGAAAATCCAGGCGAGTGAGCGGTACAGCTTAAGACTATGGGGATTATAGACCAGTCCCTCGTCCCGCAATAATTTAATGGCGCTCATAATCCACTGCCAGCGTTCCGGGCCGGTCCGCATGGCGTAGGATATATTATATGCCATATTCCAGGCCTGAAAGTCCCACACCGCCGCTAGATTCGGCTGTAAGGTGCAGATTAAACGCGCCAGATGCAGGGCGTCAAAATACTGGCCGGCTATCTTGAGTTTATCGGCTCTGATCCACAGGTAATCAATGGCCAGGCTGCGAAAAGTAAAAAGCGCCGCCGTCGGCAGACGAAGTTCGGAAGTAACCGCGCTGTCTTTGAGGGGATTGGCAATTTCGATTTTATACTCTCGCCGCAGGTCGTTGATGATATCCAGACGCCACAGTCCCGCTGCCAGCGAAAGGACGCTCATCATAATTAATATCAAGGATATTCCGTAATTTTTGCCCATCTCGTCCTTATACGATAACGCGGGCTAACTCGCGAAACTTAAATACCAAATAACCGAATAAACCTACGATCCCCCCTTTAAACACTATCAGAAATAAACCGCATTCGCTCAGTTTTTGGAAAGGGACTAACTGACCCGTTTCCATTTGCGGCACCGGATCATACCGGGCAAAATTGGGCAGAATTGACTGTAAAATCGCCGTGAAAGACATCAGAAAAGCTGTGCCTTCATACTTCATGGACTCGGCTATGAATTCTCCGCTTACGCCCAGGACATAGATAACCATCACAAACAACGCTGCCACCGGAAAGCTCAGCCATCCCCCCATCGCCACCGACAAAATAACGAGGAATAGCAGCGTCAGATACATCAGCATCGCTCCCCGCAGTAAATTGCCTTCGAAGCTGCCCGCCTCATAGAGTACTTCAATGCCCGTATCCTGGGGAAAAATAATGGTAATGTATTGATTTTGCGTGGGATTGCGATAAACCACGTACAGTTCGCCTTCCGGCGAGATGACGCTTACCGGGACGGCAAACTCATGGACGGTGCGAATAGTATCCCGGGTTAACAGTTGTGTTCCCCCATAGTTCAGGGGGTCTCGCGGGCCGTAGGTCCATTCGCCGAACGTTGTTGAATCCGCAGGATTCTGGGAAACATCCTGCTTATAACGGATGTAAACCATACCTTTTTCCCGATCGATTGGTTTGATCCCCGTAAAATGCCAGGCGATATGTTGTCCCGGCGAAACGGAACCAGCCTGCATAGTCAGCTCATTGGTAAACTCTTCGGTCAAACTTTGCCGCATTTCCGCCACCAGGGCCGGATTATTCTTATAAAATACTGATTCCTCCCGTAATTTTCGCTCGACCACCGCTTCGACTTTTCGCTTGACTTCCTCGCTGAAATCTTTAACTTGTGGTTTTACTGACAGACGCGCGATCAGAACCAGTTCTTTTAGTCTTTCCCGTTCATCTTCCGTCGCGGATGAGCTGGTTTGCATCCACCGCGCCAGGCCGTAGATCATACTGCAGGAAATCAGCAGCATAAACAAATTCAGCAGCGCGATGCCCAAAATTTTCCCGATAAGAAACTGACCTCGGCTGACGGGCTTGGTGGTAATGGAAAATATCTCTTTATATTTAATATCGCGGGTTATGCTGGCGATGGCAATGAAGATCGTCAAAAACGCCAGGAAAACCGCCGTGCTGCTGAGGCTGTAACTTAAAAAGGTCTGGACTTTTTGATCCACCCGCCCTGCGTGGCTTTGCAGCCAATAGGCAAAAAACATCGTATAACTGGCGGTCATCAGCACTACAAACAGCAATAAAAACCGCATTCGCAGTACTTCTTTAATCAGATTGCGTGCTATCGCCCAGATTCCCAACATTGCTGTCCTTGCCTATTTATTATGCTTAATTTATTTGGCGTCATCCTCTTGCTGCGGTGAATCCTCCTGTGCTGTCGGCTTTGGCTCTGGCCCGCCCATAGTCAAGCGGTCGATTATCGAACGATTTATTATTTCTGAATCGTCGGCGGGCTTATCCGGCGTATCTACCGATGTCGTTGCGGATATTTCCTCCTTCGCCGGTTGCGCATCGGGTTTTTTTACCTCCACCGCCGTTGTTGACACATCCAGCAGTGACTGGATAACTTCTTGTCGTATATCATCCTGCAGGTTAGCTGGTGTTGCCCCTTCCTTGCTTGCTGCCGGCGTCTCCTCCCTGTCGCTAGACATATCCTTTTGGGCCTCGTGCCCCGCGACTAATTCTTCGATTATCGCTTCGGCCTCGTCACCAGCCGGCTGACCTGCTCCGAGAAACTCGCTTACTTCTCCGCCCATTACCACCCCGGAGGTCTCCAGTTTTTGGGCCTGGGCCTGGCTGACAATACGCAAAAAGTAATCTTCCAGCCGATCCCGCGGCGTTTGCACCTCTACCGCGTAGCCGGCATGTTGCGTGTGAATCAGGTCCTCGATTTTTGCGATGGTGTCCGCTTCCAGTCGGCCGCTGCATATTTGGGTCATTTCCCGGCGGGCCAGCAATTCCTCTACCGAGCCTTCCGCCTGCACTTTGCCGCCGTAAAGAATACTGATCCGATCGCAGACATCTTCCACATCTGCCAGCAGATGGCTGCACATCAACACGGTTTTGCCCCGCCTAGCCAGCTCGCGAATGAGGTCTTTGATCTGCCGGGTGCCGATGGGGTCTAGGCCGGATGTCGGCTCATCCAGAATCAGCACTTCGGGATCGTTGATTAATGCCTGGGCCAGTCCGATTCGCCGGGCCATGCCCTTTGAGTATTCTCCCACCAGCCGATGTGTTACTCCGGAAAGTCCCACCATCTCCAGGAGACTATCAATCCGTCGCCGCCTTTCACCCGCGTTTAAATTGAATAATCTGCCGTAAAAATCCAGCGTCTCGCGGGCATCCAGAAAGGAATAGAGGTGTGAATCTTCCGGCAGATAACCGAGATGAAAATTGGTCTTGATATCACCTGGCGGCCGGTCCAGCACTTTTGCCCAGCCGCGTGTAGGAAACAGCAGGCCCATCAGCATTTTAATGGTGGTGCTTTTGCCGGAGCCGTTCGGCCCCAGCAGCCCGAATACTTCATGCCTTCTCACTTTAAGATTGAGGTTATCGACGGCTAATACCTTTTGGTGTCCCCAGAAATCACGAAATATCTTGGTTAGCCCTGTCGTCTCGATTGCCAGATTGTTTGTATCGCCAGCCATATTTACTTACCAATTTGAATAAAAAATCAGCCCACCGCCGGTGCCGCTTGTCCTTCGGAACGAACTTTCGGGGTCTGGCCGGCATCTTCGCGTTCCATTGCTGTCGGTTCCATTCCCAGTTCCTCTCCGAAACGTACCAGACGGGCGCTATTGAACACAATCACCAGAGACATTATCAAATGTAATACCACCGCCAGAACCGGAGGAATCCAGCCTTTGAAGCTGAAGATCAGTCCCAAAATAATAAACATCACGCCGACGCCGATATTCTCCCACACCACTTTACGGGTGATCCGCGACAGCCGAATCAAAAAAGGCAGGCGATTGAGATTATTACTCATCAGGGCGATGGAGCAGCTATTGATAGCGATATCGCTGCCCGCCGCTCCCATTGCCACTCCCAGATCTCCTGCCGCCAGCGCGGGCGCGTCATTTACCCCGTCGCCCACAACGGCCACGGTATGTCCGCCGCTTTGCAGCCCTTTCACCAGGTGCAGTTTCTCATGCGGCAGACAATGGGCTTTAACTTCACTGCACCCCATTTCCGCTGCTACTCGCTGAGCGACCGCTTGCCTATCCCCGGTTACCATTATCAGGCGTTTCATCCCCAGCTCAACCAGTTCATCAACTGCGGACCGGGCATCGTCCCGGGTGCGGTCTTCCATCCCGATCCAGCCGATGCATTTGCCGTCCTGGGCCACATACAGGAGACTAACGCCTTCCGGCGGGGTCATTTCCTCTTTGGCCAGGGCCGACATATCTACGCCCTGACCTTGCAGGTAAATATCCCGGCCGACATATACCTTTTTATCCTCAACAACTGCCTGAACCCCTCGGCCGGGTGTTTCTTCGAACCCCTGCGGCTTAATTAACGTAATTTTTGCCTTTTTCGCCACCTCCAGCAAGGCCCGGGCTGCGGGGTGTTTACTGTATTGTTCCACCGACGCTGCCAGCGACAGCATGGTCGCCGCGTCCACTCCCTGTGCCGGCGTTAATTTTGTCACTGCCAATTGACCGGTAGTTAGTGTGCCTGTCTTGTCGAAAACAATAGCGTTGATTTTGCCCGCCGCTTCCAGGTCGGTAACCTTTTTGACCAGTATTCCCAGTCGGGCCGCGCAGCTCAGGGCCGCCACCATCGCGGTCGGCGTCGCCAGGATCAGGGCACACGGACAGGATATTATTAGCGCCGAGATCGCGGTGCGGATATCTTTGGTAAAGTAAAAAAACAGGCCCGCGATCATCAGCATCGTTGGCGTGTACCAGTAAATATACCGATCGATGATCCGCATAATGGGGATTTTCGTCTGTTCCGCCTGCATTATCAGCGATTGCACTTTTCCCAGGGTGGTATCTCTGCCGGCGCTGGCCACTTCCACTTCTAGCATTCCCGTCAGATTGCTGGTCCCGGCAAAAACCTTATTGCCCGTCACCTTGTCCGCCGGTATGGACTCGCCCGTAATGGTCGCCTCATTGACAATTGATTCGCCGGCGATTACCGTGCCGTCCGCGGGGATATTATCTCCCGGTCGAACACGTATCTTTTGGCCCGGCAGCAGTTGGCTGACTTCCGTCTCGGTTTCGCTGCCGTCCGGCTGGAGCAGGTGTGCTTTCGTCGGGGTGATGCGAATCAATGATTCGATGGAGGCTCGTGCCCCCAGGGCCGTCCGCGTCTCCACCAGTTCCGCCAGCAGCATGAAGAACGCCACCGCTCCCGCCACGCGATAATCCTTAATAGCGAACGCCGCGATAATCGCCAGGGCCACCAGTTCGTCCATATGGCTGTGCCCTCGCAATAGACACGACAGGGCATGCCACACCACCGGCGCCGCCAGCAGCACTGCCCCCACCATCGCCATCAACTGGGCCTGGAGTTTGCTGTTCGAGAAAAAATATTCCGCGATCAGGCTATTTATCAGCAGTGCCCCCCCCAGCAGGGTGCCCAGCAGACTCAGGCTCACGCGAAAGGTTCGCGACTGGATATTGCCTTCCGTCGCCACTTCCTGTTCCAGTAATTTATGTTGACTATGAGGACTCATTTTTTTCCCTGTCTTTTCGATACATTAACTTTCACCGTTTTTTTTTTGTCGCCTCGCGCCTATTAAGATTGCTTCTTCCTTTTCTCACTTTCCCGCCTTCTCACTTTCCCGCCTTCTCACTTTCCCGCCTTCTCACTTTCCCGCCTTCTCACTTTCCCACCTTCTCACTTTCCCACCTTCTTACCTTTCATACTTTTCGTTTTAATCGCCGACAGACCCGGTTTCTTTCGCTTCACCTCGCTCCGGTTTAATGGTTGGATCCCTGCTCAGGTATATGCGCCATTCCATAGGTTGGCCGCCGTCGGCCGTCGGCACAAATACCTCGGCTGCTTGGCCGACCACTTCTCGTATTGTTTCCTGATATAATTCATCCACCGTCACTCCCAGCAGCTCCGCGAACACCTGCTGACGCTTCTTTTGCCATTCCGGTTCGCTTGCTGGAACTTTTTCTTCCACCGTCTTGTTAATCTTGCCCAGAACTTCCTCGAGATATTCGCTATCCGCCTTGGCCGCCTGTACGACATTTTCCTTATACGCCTGGGCGCTGGCTATCAGCAGTCGCGCATCACTATCAGACTGGTTGATAATTTCGTTGTATCCTGCCTGGGCTTCGTTCAGCAGTTTCTTCGCCTCCAGGCTGGCGCTCGCCGCCAGATCAAAGGCCGCCTTCACCTGCCGCGGCGTCTTGATCTCCAATAGTTCCAGTTTGGCCGTCATTCCGACATTCAATCCCTCGAGTTTATGTTTCAAACGGTCTTCCACCTCATCTTTAAACTGCCTGGGGTTTTCCCAGATCATCCACTCGATATCCCGGCTGGCGCTGGTGATATTGATGGCGTCGGACAATACGCTCTGCAGGAACTGTTCCACCGCGTACCAGCCGTTGCCGCTGGTTATTTCGTCTGTTGTGCCGTCCCATAGCTCTGCCACAAAAGCGATTGGCTCGGAAATAAAATAGCGAATTCGCCAGCGGCTGTGTACCACGTTATAATCCGTCACCGCCGTGGAGACCACTGCCGGGCTTATCCCTGCTTCCGTCAGGAGATAATCCGTCGCCTCCGCCACGCTGCGGGACGCGGTTAGACTATAGCCGTCGCGTACAAACTGCAGGGTTTGTCCACCCATCGAGGGCTTGGGATTGACCTTTTCCTGCTCCGTCTGATAATACCAGAAGGAATCTACATTTAATTCCCGTACCGCCGTGCTGGCCGGGATCTTGATAACCTCTTCGATCGGGTAAGGAAACGCCCAGTGCCAGCCCGGCTGATTAATCGCCTTTACGCCCATTCCCTTGAGCTTGCCGAATCGCAGTTCTACTGCCAGCTCGTTTTGCTCTACCTTGTACGCCCCGCTGTAGATAAACAAACCAATCACGCATATCATGATTACCTTTAAGACGATAAAACACAGCCGCAGTGCCTCGATCAGTGCCTTGTTGGCGGGATCCAGCGCCTCCGCTTCACTGCCGCCCTTCGGCTCAGAATTATTATGATAGTGTTCCAGCTCATTCCGCCGCTTGTGTTCTTGGCTCATATCATCAATCTCCACCCTTCAACTGCCCCTCTCATTAACAACTTTAGCTAACCTCCGCTATGTCATTGCGACCAGCGTCGCCTTCCCACTTTCCCACCTTCTCACCTTCCCACCTTCTCACTTTCACACCTTCTTACCTTCTTACTTTCCCACTCTTACATCACTTATTCTGCGGGCTGCCTGCTGCCTGGTTTTTATTTTCATTCTGCAGGATCTCCGGACCGGTTATCATCATTTTGTAGGGCGGAGTATCTTTATCCAGTACCATGGTTGTCCGCTTGCTGAGGGTCTTGCGCAGCGTTTCCAGTTTCCGCAGGAAATTGGCCAGTTCCGGGTGGTCCAAAAATTTGGCGTAATACTGGGCTGCTTCCGCGTCGCCTTTGCCTTCGATCTCCTTGGCCTTGGCCTGGGCCTGGGCCTTGATGATGGTTGCCTTGCTTTCCGCTTCGCCCACCAGGCTGGCCGCCTGGCTCATGCCCTCCGATACCAGCGTCTTGACCACCGCCTGACGCTCTTCACGCATCCGGGCAAACACCGATTCGCTCACCGAATCCGGTATCCCCAGCCGTTTGATCCCGACATCGATAATATCTATCCCGTAGCCGCCTTCCGCCAGCGATTTGTCTTGGATTCGCTCCAGCATCCCGCCCACCTGCCCGTTCCCACCTTTTTCCAGGGCGACCAGCTTGAATTTACTCTGATCTGCGGTTACCAGTTCTCCAAGGTTATATTCCGCGAACACATTGGTCGCCTCGGATATCCAGGCCCGTATATTTTTTTCCGCGTTGATTATCACATCTTCCCCGCTGCCGGCGCCTTCCGTGCGGAACCTTTCATAGAAAACCCGCGGGTCGGATATCCGCCAGTTGATGTAAGCGACTACCAGCACGGTCTGCTTGTCTTTCGTCTGGATTTCACTGGCCTGCTGTTCCAACGTACGGATTCGACCGTCGAACTTCACCACGCTCTGCCAGGGCCATACCAGGTGCAAACCCGGCTTATCCATCTGTCGGCTGATTTTACCGAAGGTCAGCACAAATCCCTTTTCCTGCCAACGCAGCGTAAAAGTTGTCATATAGATCAACAAAATGGCAATGATGATTAATCCGATGCTAATTAGGCCGATATGCTTTCTCACTTGTTACTCTCCTGTTCTGGTTTTTTGGCCAGGTCCAAACCCTCGAAGAGATCGGGTTGCAGTTTTTCTTTCAAGTCCAGCTCGTATATCCAGCTATTAACGTTTTGCGATGAGATAAAATATTTCCGCAGTGGCGTCAGCGTCTCATCCAGCACTGTCAGGTATTCCCGCCACAGGTAAACATCCTTACCTTTGGCATAGGCCTGCATCTGCTGGTCGAACCGCTGGGCCGTCGCCTGGGTTACCAGGGAACGCTGCGTCTTATAGGCCTGGGCTTTATTTAATAAGACCGAGCTTGCTCCTTCCGCCGTCGCCATGATTTCATGTGCCTGACCCTGGGCGTTGAGTACTTCCGCCTGCTTTTCCTGCAGGGCCGAGACCACCTTTTCAAACGCCTCCGCCACATTTATCGCCGGATGCACCGACGCCAGGCCCGTGAAGATTATTTTCACCCCCAGTTGCTGTTCATCCGCCCTTTTCTGCAGGAAATTCTTCAACGCTTGCGTCGCCTGGTGTCGGCCCGGGCCCATTAATTCATCAATATTGGATTGCGCGCAAAAATGTACTACTTCACGATTACATAGCGCCTCTAACAATCCACGCGGATCGGAATAACATTTATCTTCTCCATAAGCGTACTTGCCCACGTCAACTATGCGGTAGTGAATCGTAAGGGCGTAAACCAGCATATCATATATATTAATATGGCGCGATATTGCCTGATCCGTCGTCTCCTGCGGACCGGCGACGGTGGTGCCGGCCGGGCTTATGGTCCCGGCTGCCGGTACCGCCACCATCATAGGATATTCCTCTTTCCAGTGGGGCTTGGTCCACAGGATCGGGGTATAATCTAACATTTCCCGACCATCGGGATGATAAACCGGGTCGTTTCTTTTGAAGCCCACATCGATTACCTGAACCTGTTCCACGGGAAACAATCGAACCATATCCATCGGCCAGGGCAGTTTCACATGTAATCCGCTGCTGTAGGGTTGTTCGACATTTATCGGCGCTCCGAACCGTTCCAATACCCCTACACTGCCCGGCGGCACGATGGCGATGCAGGTCAACAAATATAACGCTGTTACTTGTACCAGGATCAGCGGCGCCAGCGCCCTTTCCAATAACCGATAAAACCAGGTCTCCGAGACCCGAAAGCCGAACTGATAATCTATAGCATGGGCCGCCGTCCGTAATAGTCCCCCAGGCTCGCTGAACAGTCCCAGGATCCGCGATTCAAACGCCGCCCGCCGGTACTGGCCTTTGATCCGCGGTCGATAGGCATCCAGCACCAGATTCAGTACTATTTCGACCCCGATGACAAACATCAGACAGGTCAGCGCATATGCCATTACCCCATCTGCCTTGAAATACTCAAATTTACCTGCCATCAGCGACCCCGCCAGGAGGAAGCTGGCCAGGGCATTGCTTAATAAATAGCTGCCCCCCGCCCTCAGCGGCCGCCATTGGCTCTGCTGGCTCATCCCGGAGGCATAACGCGAGAAGAGAAAGCTCACCAGGGCAATCACCGCCATAAACGCCGCCGACTCCAGCAGGACGCTTTCGCCCGGCGATACAAGTACCGGCACCGTTTGAAGCAGCCGGTACAGCCAATAGCCCATACCCAGCAGATAACCAGCCGTTAAAAACCCAAAGATCGGCAGCAGGTATTTTTCCAGCCAGACCAGCCGGCGCCCCGCCAGTTGGAAACTCTGCTCTACCGCTGAGCCCTCGAATACCGACGTGTCTTTACCTTCCCGCCGTAACTGCTCATATTGCCGGGCGTCCAACTGCTCCTCCTGAGCCAAACGCCGCTGCCGAAACTGCAAGAGCAGTACCAGCCAGATTAAACACCCGCCCAGGAAATGCCACGCCTCCACCCCCAATCCCAGGGAACTGGCGCGCCTGGAGATAAATAAGACCAGCAGAAAGCTCATCAGTTGCAGTACCAGTGCTGCCAGGGAAAGCCGTTCCGCTCGTTGCGGTGTTATTTGCATATTTGTACCCATCCCACCTTTTGTTAACTTTCGCAGATTATTTTACCATAATTTTCACTCAAACTGGCCCTTGTCTATTACGTACTACTTTTATGTTTAATCGCATTAGCATAGCGAAAAACCCGCCTGATTGCAAACTGAGATTTTTATTGCAATTAAGCCTTATAATGGTAAAGATTTAGGTTAAGTCAGCCTAAATTTACCTAAGTTATGGCTTTTTTGAGTTTTAAGTAGGAAGGCGCTCATGTGGGCACGTTTGTTTGCTGTGGTTTCCAATACCTTCACGGAAACGCTCCGTCAGCCGATATACGGCGTGGTCGTCGGCATTGCCATCTTGTTTTTGGCTCTTAGTCCGTCGCTGGTGATGTTTACCCTGGACGACGACAACCAGTTGCTCAAGGACATCAACCTATCGACCTTGCTGGTCGCCGGCTTGTTCCTGGCGATTTTCTCCGCTGCCGGCGTGGTTACCGAAGAAATCGACAATAAAACCATATTAACAGTTATATCCAAAACCGTTAGCCGGCCGTTGTTTATCGTGGGCAAGTTTCTCGGCCTGGCGGGGGCGGTTATTCTGGCCCTGTATTTACTTTCGTTGGTATTTTTAATGACCGTGCGGCACGGCGTACTCATGCGGAGCGGCGATAAAACTGATTACGTGGTAATCACCTTCGGCTACGCCGCCGGCCTGATAACGGTGCTGGTGGGTCTGGCGGGCAACTATTTCTATCGCTGGAGATTCACCTCCACCGCCGCCTTGTTGGGCAGTATTCTCGCTACCCTGGTTATCATCTTGCTCTTTTGCATCGATTCCAAATGGCAATACCACCCTGCCGCCCAAAATCTCAATCTGGAATTAATCGGGCCGATCCTGTTGATTATGATTGCCTCTCTCATTTTTACCGCTATCGCCGTCGCCGTTGCCACCCGCCTGGGCCTGGTTTTGACCTTAATTATCTGTATATTACTCTTTGTGCTGGGTAATGTTGTCAATTTCTGGCTCGGCCCCATAGCCGCCCAGTCCGGAATCAGCAGTTATCTCGCCTGGATTGCACTGGCGGTGGTGCCCGCTATCAATATCTTCGTGGTAACCAACGCCATCTACGAGGGCACGGCGATTCCGCTGTCCTATATCGGCCAAACTGCCTTATATGCCTTTATTTACGTTTCGGCTGCTCTATTGTTCGCCATCGCCTTATTCCGCCGACGAGAAATCGGCTAAATATTAATAAACTACCCATCTTAACATTTGGCAAGATAAATAAGTGGCATTTCTTGGCTAAAATTGGCAAAAAATGGTATCCGGCTGGCAAAAAATGCGAAAATTTGTGTAAATTCTGGCATTTTCTGACGCAAACCGGGTGCTTTTAGCCCCAAAAATCGCATATAAACATGAATATCTGCTTATTTTTTTCCCTTATTTTTATTCATTTTTTGCTATGATTTTCCGGGGTTTCAGGGAGTTTTTTTCTAGCCCAGCGGCAAGGCGAAGCTTTGCGGGGCAACGGAGTAAGATATGAAAATCAACGTGAACGGCAAGGAGCATCAGGTCGCGGAAGGGACCTCGGTGGAAAAACTCTTGCGGGATTTTAATATCACCGGGCCGGTGGCGGTGGAGCTAAACCGCCAGATTTGCCCCAAAAAACTGCATGGTACTACAGTACTCCATCCCGCTGATACGCTGGAAATCGTCACCATCGTCGGCGGCGGATAATTACCACCCCCCGCCGCCTGCGGCGGAGATCAGGAGAACCGATGAGCAGGAGAACCAGTCTTCGCTCCCGCCTACACTAAAGTTCCGGCGAGGCTGGAAGAAAGCTACGACGAGACGAGTCGACGAGGCAAGCAGGATATATTATTAACCGCGAATGGACGCGAATAAACGCGAAACAGTTAAGATAGTAATATTGCACAGAGACACAAAGACCACAGCGCGGCAGAGCCGCAACCAAATAATGAGGAAGAAGGTCTATTTTGAAAGGGGCTCTGCCCCTTAAACCCCGCCATTTAACCTCCAGCCTTTGTGCGAGGTGAAGGCTGCAAAAAA
>Ga0068711_1000288_pt1 | contig 51502 bp, 47 predicted proteins | sample MTBAKMMethaMetaG_FD_62224 | JGI IMG/M metagenome (GOLD analysis project Ga0068711, IMG submission 62224) | Enrichment culture microbial communities from Arthur Kill intertidal strait, New Jersey, USA, that are MTBE-degrading - MTBE-AKM (Arthur... | ecosystem: Environmental > Aquatic > Marine >...
GCGCCCGAGTACAAGTGGAAGTTCGCCCAGACCACCGTCCGTCCGACCCAGGCCATGTCCATGCGCCTCTTCGTAGACCTGGTCAAGAAGTACTCGAACGGCCGCATGGAGATCAAGTTCTATCCCGACGGCCTCATGGGCAGCCACGATGAAATCTTCCATGCCGTCCAGGAAGGCAGCATCGAAATCGGAAACTTCGCGCCCTACGTAAACCTCGTTCCCGGCGGCATGTTCAACTGGATGCCCTGGACCATCTCCTCCTGGGAAGAGGCCCAGCTCGCTTTCGGGCGGCCGAACGGCATCCTCTACAAGGTCCTAGAGAAAGCCTACAACGAGATCGGCATGCACACCCTGTACACGAACAGCCAGGGCCCCTACGGCCTGGGGAACAACGTTCGCGAGATCAAGACCCCGGCCGACCTCAAGAACCTGAAGTTCCGCGTTTCCTCCTCCCTCGGCAGCGTGAAGGGACTCGTGAACATGGGCAAGGGAACCGGCATGACGGTGGAAACGATCGCTTGGGGCGAGCTGTACAACGCCCTTAGCCGCGGCGTGGTCGACGGCTGCTGGGATATGTGGCCCTCCCTGATCGAGGAGAGGCACGCCGAAGTCCTGAAGTATTACACCTCCCTCGACTGGATGTGGGACGGCAACCAGATCGCCGTGAACAAGGCGAAGTACGACGCCCTGCCGAAGGACATCCAGGCTGCCATCACGCGGGCGGCCAAGGAAGCCGAAATCCACCAGTACAAGCTGGCAAAGGCCGCGGTGAACGACATGGAAGCCCGGCTGAAGAAGCAGGCCAACTTCAAGATCTACTACCCGACCGAGAAGGAAAAGGACGTGTTCCGCCAGAAGGCCCAGGCCCTTTCCATCTGGGACGAACTCTGCAAGCCCTGGCTCGACAAGGCCTACCCCGGCCAGAACATGACGAAGCAGATCCTGAAGGAGCTCGAAGCGATCCGCGCCCAGGTTCACAAAAAGTAGTCTGTTCCAAAACCGAATGGAAAGTGGCCAGGGCTCCCCGGAAACCCGTTCCGGGGAGCCCTGGCCCCAAAAGTGAGAAAAAGACGCCGTAGCCAAGGGCGCATTTGGAATAGATGGGGAGCAGGGGGGAGGCCTCCTGCCCTTGAAGGGTCCAAAGGAGCGTGAGTCTCGTGTTCAATTTCCTGCAGCAAGGAGTAACCGCAGTGGAAAAATGGATCTGCTCGGTTGGACTCCTCGTTTCGACCATCCTGGTTTTTGCCCAGGTCATCAACCGCTACTGGCTGCACTACGAGGTCATGTGGATCGGGGATATGGCCCTGTATATCTTTGTCATCACGTACATCCTGGCCATCGCCCTGGCTGCGTCCCAGAAGGGACACATTGCCGTAGAGATGCTCTCGGACCATCTTTTCGGCAAGAAGCCGTCCTCCAAGGCCGTTTACACCCTGGTGATGGATGTCATCACCCTCGTTTCCATTCTTGTTTTCCTCAAGCCTGTCACCGGTTTCTTTCTCATGTCGCTAAAGTATCCCGAGTACGGAACCCTGATCCGCTGGTTCAACACGGGCTGGCTCGTCCAGGTGATGTTCGCCACCATGGTCCTGTCGGCCGTCCACATGGCTTTCCACGTGACCAGTGATATTTTCGAGATCCGGAAACAGGCCTGGCTAAAGTCTCAGGAAGGGGAGAGCAAGTAAGATGGAAAGCGGAGTCGTCATTTCCCTGTTCCTGTTCCTTGGCCTGATCATCGTGGGAATGCCCCTTGGCTGGGTCTTCATCGCCAGTACGGCAGCAGGCCTTTTCCTGATCGACACGCCGCTGGCCTTCATGGCGGGGACCTTCTTCCACTCCCTTTTCACGCCCGTCGTCATGGCTATCGGCTTCTTCGTTTTTGCCGGCGGGCTCATTTCCGAGGCGGGACTAGCCGACCGGATCGTCCGCTTTTCCTATGCCCTCGTGGGGAAGGCCAAGGGCGGGCTTATCGTGGTGGGCATCGTCGCCACGCTCTTCATGAGCGCCCTCACCGGTTCTTCCGTTCCCTGCATCTCGGCTCTCATCCCGCTTCTGGTGCCGCGGCTGGAGAAATACGGCTACCAGAAGCGCTACACGACGGCGGTGCTCTGTTCCTCCAGCTTCCTGGGCTACCTCATTCCCCCGAGCGTCCCCGCCCTGATTTACTGCCTGGTGGCCCAGCAGTCCGTTGCGGCACTCTTCCTGGCCACGGTTTTCCCGGGCCTGCTCCTCGCCATCGGGTACTGTGTCCTTAACTATTTCATCGTCGACAAGTACACTTTCCCAAGCGCCGAAAAACCCGTGCTTCCGGAAACCTTCCGTGAATCGATGAAAGAACTGGGTTCGGCAACCTGGGCAGCGTTGCCCGCCCTGGGATGTCCGCTGCTCATCCTCGTCGGGATCTACGGGGGCATCTGCACCCCCAACGAAGCGGGAGCCATCGCGGTCATCTACTGCATGATCGTCGGTTTCTTCGTCTACCGGGAGCTGAAGTTCGGCAACTTCTCACGGGCCATCGTCAACACCTGCGTCACCCTGGGGATGATCGCCCTGCTTCTCGGCGGGGGAACCGTCCTGACGCGTTTCCTGACACGGGAAGGCGTGGCCCAGGCCCTTGCCTCGGGCATGCTAGGGCTTTTCCACAGCAAGTTCATGATCCTGATCTCCATCAACCTCTTCCTGCTCCTCCTGGGCATGTTCCTCGACGGCATCCCCATCCTCATCCTGGCGGTGCCCCTCATCCTGCCCCTGGCGAACCAGCTGGGCATCAACCTGGTCCACCTGGGATCCATGATGATCGTCAACATCGGCCTGGGTGTCATGACGCCTCCCTTCGCCATGTCGATCTTCGTCGGGTCGAGGCTGTCAGGCGTGCCGGCGGGCGAGCTGATCCCGCCGATGATGATGTACCTTTTCTGCGTGGGGATACCGGTGCTTCTCCTGACCACTTACATTCCCTTCCTTTCCTGCTGGCTGCCGACCCTCGCGCTGGGAACCCAGATCGTCGGTCCATGGTAAGCTTGAAATCGTGATGGCGGATTGCCGGGAGGGTGCTTCCAGATGACGGCAGGGGTGCTTGACGGAAAGAAAGTCGCTTCGGGGATCAGGGAAGACGTCACGAAAAAGACGGCGGAACTGAAGGCCTGCGGCGTGACGCCAGGGCTTACGGTCATTCTCGTCGGTGTTGACCCGGCTTCGAAAGTGTACGTGGGACAGAAGGAAAAAGCTTGCCGCGAGGCGGGTTTCAACTCGGTCCTGCTGGAAATGCCGGGAACCGCGACGCAGGAAGAACTCGTGGAAGCCATTGCCAGGCTCAACGCCGACCCTTCCGTTCACGGGATCCTGGTCCAGCTCCCCCTGCCGGGACAGATCGACCCGGATTCGGTCATCGCGGCCATCGACCCGGCCAAGGACGTGGACGGGTTCCACCCCGTGAACGTCGGGCACCTCGTGGCAGGGCTGCCCTGCATGGTTCCCTGCACTCCGCTCGGAATCATCCGGATGCTGGAAACCTACGCGGTCCCGATGGCGGGGAAGCATGCCGTTATCGTGGGGCGGAGTGCTATCGTGGGCAAGCCCATGGCCCACCTGCTCCTGGCGAAAGACTGCACCGTTACGATCTGCCACAGCCGCACGCCGGACCTCGCAAGCTTCACGCGGCAGGCCGACATCCTCGTGGCCGCGGTCGGACGCCCGAAGATGATCACGGCCGACATGGTCAAGCCCGGGGCGGTCGTGGTGGACGTCGGGATCAACCGGCTGGAAACCGGGCTCGTCGGCGACGTGGATTTCGAAGCCGTGCGCGAGGTCGCCGCCTGGATCACCCCCGTACCCGGCGGTGTCGGCCCCCTCACCATCGCCATGCTCCTGGAAAACACCCTTTCCGCCGCAATTCGGGACAGGCACTAATTCATTGCGTTCACATTCACAAGCCAGGGCTCCTTCGGGGGCTCTGGCTTTTTTTTTATATGTAAACATATAAATAAACCAATGTTTATGTTATAATATCCTGGAAATGTAAAAAATATAACGTAATAAAAGATATAACGTAATAGTTCTAACATTCCGATTGAGCCTTCCCTTTCAAGAAAGGAGTTGGACGCGTGTCCCAACCCCTAATGGCTGCTCTGCTTCGTCATATCTACCTGGTGGGAGTCGCCGTTTCGCTTGCCGTGCTGTGTGCCGTCCCGCTGGGCATTGCCTGCAGCGGCAGGCCCAGGCTGGCGGCAGGCCTTCTCTACGTGAACGGCCTCATCATGACGATCCCTTCGGTTGCCCTGTACGGGCTCATGATGCCCATCCTTGCTCTCATCGGACGGGGGATCGGCATTTTGCCGGCCATTATCGCCCTGTTCCTCTATTCCCAGCTTCCCATGCTGCGGAACACGATCGTGGGGCTGAGAACAGTCGACCCGGCCATCGTCGACGCAGCCCAGGGCATGGGGATGAACCGGGTGAGGATCCTTTTCACCGTCAGGCTTCCCCTGGCCTTTCCACTCATCATGGCCGGGATCCGCTCTTCGGCGGTCATGGGCGTGGGCGTTGCGGCCATCGCGGCCTATATCGGGGCGGGCGGCCTGGGCACCTATATCATGCTGGGAATCTCGAACAGCAACCGCGAACTGATCCTGACCGGAGCCATTGCCACGACCCTGATGGCGCTGGCACTGGATATTTCCCTGGGGTCGCTCCAGAGGATTCTCGAGCGAAGGGTGGGACTGCCCAAGTGACGGAACCGATTTCGAGAGAACCTCATATCGTGCTGGAAAACGTCTGGAAACGTTTCGGAAACGAGTCCGTGGCAGTCAGGGACCTGAGCCTTGAAGTGTTTCGGGGCGAAACCCTGGTGCTGATCGGGCCGTCGGGGTGCGGAAAGACCACCACGCTGCGCCTGGTCAACCGCCTGGTCGAGCCTACGGAGGGCCGGATTCTCTTCGATGGCGAAAACACGCTGGACATGAACCCGGACCAGCTTCGGCAGAGGATGGGATACGTCATCCAGGGAATCGGCCTCTTTCCCCACATGACCGTCGAGGACAACGTCGCGGTCGTTCCGAGGCTGAAGAAACTGGACCGGCAGACGGTACGCGAAACAGCGGCCCGTTGCCTCGAGCTGGTCGGGCTTCCCGTCCAGGCGTGGGGCAAGAGGTGGCCAAGGGAGCTTTCGGGCGGACAGCGCCAAAGGGTCGGTGTCGCACGGGCCCTGGCGGGCGACCCGGAGGTCATCCTCATGGACGAGCCCTTCGGAGCACTGGATCCTCTAACCCGCGAGGTTCTCCAGGACGAACTTCTGGCCTTGAAGGAAAGGCTGGGGAAAACCATCCTGTTCGTCACCCACGATATTCACGAGGCCATGAAGATGGGGGATCGCGTCGCCATCATGAAGGGAGGCGAACTGGTCCAGGTTGCCGAACCCCTGGCGCTGCTCGCCTGCCCGGCCGACAACTTTGTCGCCGATTTCGTCGGGGCAGACAATCACCTGGCGATGTTCTCCTTCGTGAAAGTGAAGGACGTTCCCCTCCGGACTGAAAACCTGCCCGTGGTGACAGGCGAGGCAACCTTTGCGGAGGCCCTTTCCCTCGTGGAAAAAACGGGGCTCCAATACGGCAGGAGGCGTTTCGTCTACGTCCTTGACAGTACGGGGAAGGTGTTGGGCTACGTAGATATTGAGGGTTTCAGGAACCCTTCCGATCCTGTGCGCATTGGGTTGAAACCGGCCCCGATGGTTGCCCAGGAGAGCAGCGTCCACGATGCCCTGCTCCGCATGGTCGAAAATGGGGTCATCAACCTGCTCGTGGTCGATGAAAGCCGGCGCATGAAAGGGCTCCTGACGTTCGGGGACCTGAACGACCTCATCGAGAGCCAGAGGAGGGGCGAGGGATGTATCTCGAGACCCTGAGCTTCGACGTGATTTTCCAACTGACTCTCCAGCACCTCAAGCTTGTCGTGAGCGCATGCCTGATCGCGTTCCTGCTTGCCCTGTCGATCGGGATCTGGGTCACGCGGCCGCATCTGAACGGGAAATGGGTTCCGAAAATCGTCACGCAGTTCCTGTTCCTCGGGCAGGCGGTACCAAGCCTGGCGATCATCGGGCTCGTCATGGCGCTCCTCGGGACCGGGGCTCCCACGGCGATCTTCGCGCTGACCCTGGGTTCTCTTGTCCCGATGCTTCGCAACGTCATCGTCGGATTGAAGGGGGTCTCCGAGCCCGTCCTCGACGCGGCCCGCGGAAACGGGATGTCCCCGTTGACGGTGCTGTGGAAGGTGGAGCTGCCGCTTGCGCTGCCGGCGATCTTTGCCGGGATCCGGACCGCTGTCGTCATCGCTATCGGCACGGCGGCCCTCAGCTCCCAGATTGGCGCTGGAGGCCTTGGAAGCCTGATTTTCACAGGCATGGCGATGTTCGACATGCCTCTCATGCTGGCGGGAGCGATCCCGACGGCCCTGCTTGCCGTAGGGGCCGACAGGTTCCTGGGCGCAGCGGAAACGCACTTTCGCGGGAAGTGGTAGGCTGGCTGGTTTGCTTGACATGGAAGGGAGAGTGACTCGATGAAGAAAAGGATTTTTGCTCTTTTGCTGGTCGTGCTGTTTGCGTCGATGCCTGCCTGGGGTGCGGAAAAGTTCGCGGTCGGCAGCAAGACGTTCGCGGAGCAGCTTGTCCTCGGGAAGATGGGCGTCGCGATCATGAAGGACCTGGGTTACCAGGTCGAGGACCGGGTCCCCCTCGGGGGAACGGCGATCCTGAGGCAGGCGCTGACCTCGAACCAGATCCAGGGCTATTTCGAGTACACCGGGACCGCGGCCACCGTGTTCTTCAAGGAAAAGACCGCTTTTCCCTCACCCGAGGCCACCTACGACTTCGTCAAGGCGACGGATGACAAAAACGGGCTGGCCTGGCTTGCCAGGCTTCCGCTGAACAACACCTATTGCCTCATGATGCGAGCCGTCGATGCTGAAAAGCACGGGATCCGCTCCATTTCGGACCTGGCCGCGCTGGTGGAGAAAAACCCCAGTGCCCTGAAACTCGGGGTCACGCCCGAATTCCTCGTCCGGCCGGATGGCCTGCCGAAGCTGAGGACGACCTACAGCCTGAAACTTGACGCAAAGAAGGTCGTCCAGATGGAGCCGGGGCTGATCTACCTCGCCCTCAAGGACGGCTCGCTGGATATCGGGATCGGATTCTCCACGGACGGGCGAATCCGAGCCTATGACCTCCTGGTCCTTGAAGACGACAAGATCATGTTCCCGTCCTACAACCCGGCCTTTGTGGTCCGCAAGGAACTCCTGGAGAAAAACCCGGCAATGGCCGTGCCTTTCGAGAAACTGGCAAAGGTCCTGGACGACGAAGCCATCACCGGGCTGAACTTCCTGGTGGCGGAAAAGAAGCAGGACCCGACCGCCGTGGCGGAAGCCTTCCTGAAGCAGCACGGGATCATCCGCTAATTCGGGACAGGACCAAATTCATTGCGTTCACATTCACAAGAAGAGAGGCCCCCCTTGGTGGGGGCCTCTCTTCTGTTTTCACACCCAGGGCTCGAGGGCCAGCCGTGCCAGGAAGGTTTCCTGGAATCGCGGATCGGCGTGGAGAGGAACGTGCACGGCCCGCTCAAGGATTTCATTGTGGCGTTCCCGTGCCGCCCCGGGGGCGGCGAGATACTGGGCGGCCCCTTCCAGGGCCGCGTTCCCGACTCCCCGTGCCGGGGTCCGGGTTTTCGGGACCAGGCCGATGCGGACCGCGTTTTTGGGATCGAGGGCGGTTCCGAAGGCCCCCGCCAGCAGGACGTCCTCGAGGTCGGACGCCCGCAGTCCCGCCTCCTCGAGCAGGATGGAAACGGCCGCCGCGATGGCTCCCTTGGCAAGCTGCAGGGCCCGGACGTCGGGCTGGGACAGGGGGAAGAAGCCGGGAAAGAGGGCGAAGGCCTTCATACGCCCCTGCGTTTCGCAACGCTCGCTGATGGCCTGGGGGCATCCCGCCGGGCAAAGCGTCCCGGAGGGGTTGATCCCGCCCATTTCCAGGAGCAGGGAGACGAAGTCGACGATGCCGCTTCCGCAGATCCCCATGGGGGTCGACTCGCCGATCACCGAGGGGACGATGCGGCCGCCTTCGAGGCGGAAGGCGTGAATGGCCCCTTTCCCGGCCACCATCCCGCAGGAGAGGTTCCCGCCTTCCAGCGCGGGGCCTGCCGCGGCTGACGCACAGAGAATCCGCCCGCGCGTCGCAAGCAGGATTTCGCTGTTGGTTCCCGTGTCGACCAGCAAAAACGGAAGGTGGGTGCCGGACGCGGCCAGGGTCCCGTCCAGGGCGCACAGGGCGTCCGAGCCGATGTAGCCCCCAACAAGGGGCGGCCAGTAAATCCGGGCCTCGGAAAGGCCCGGCATGCCCAGTTCCCTGCAGGAAGCCTCTTTGGAGGCAGCGTTGGCCGGCTCGAAAGGCGCACGGGCGAGTTGGTCGGCCGGAAGCCCCCAGAACAGGCTATGCATGGCCGAGTTGCCCACCGCCACGATTTCGGCTGTTTCCCGGGGGAAGTACCCCTCCGATTCGGCCATTTCTGAAACGAGTATCCCGATCCGTTTCCTGAGCGCCCGCGCCATCTCTGCGGACTTCTCCGGCCGGGCCGCTTCCCCCAGCCTCCGCACGACGTCCACGCCCCAGCGCCTCGTGGGGTTGGGAACGGTTTGTTCCGCCAGGGTTTCGCCCGAGGAGAGGTCGAGCAGGCGGGCCGAGATGTTCGTGCTTCCTACGTCGACGGCCGCCCCGATGCCGTCCCTGCGTTCGAGTGCTCTCATTGGGTGCCCAGTTCCTTCTCGATCTTTGCGATGTCGAGGTAGGCGAAGGACGAGCGGATGTGGACCCTCATGGCGGCCTCCGCCCAGGAGGGGTCCCGGGCCTGCAGGGCTTCGATGAGCAGCCTGTGCTCCCAGTTTGACCGGGATTCCTCGACCCGGACGTCGTAAAAGGGATCGAAAAAAGCGAGGCAGACGTTCGTCAGGGACAGGCAGCCCTGGATCGCCGAATGGAGGGGCTTGTTCCCCGACATATCGGCGACCGCGAGGTGAAAGTCGTTGTTGGCCTCGATGTATTCCGAGAGGTTGCGTTCCCGCAGGGTCTGCACTTCCTTTTCAGCCGCCGCGCGCAGACGGTCCAGGTTCGCTTCCGTGGCCGAATCGACGGCCAGTCGTGCGGCGAGGGCCTCCAGGGGTTCACGCGTCACGTAGGCATCACGGATATCCTTTGCGGAAGGGGTTGACACCACGGCTCCCTGGTTCGGGGTGATCGTCACGAATCCCTCCGCGGCCAGGCGCCTGAGGGCACCCCGGACTGGAGTCCGGCTCATGTCGATCATCCGGGCAAGGGTCGGCTCGGCCAGCCGGGCCCCGGGTCCCAGGGTCCGTGCCAGGATCGCGCTTCGAATCCGCTTGTAGGCAAGGTCTTCGAGGTTGCCTCGGCGTTCCATTGGTTGGGCTCCTTTCCGTTGGAGGGGGCGTTGGGAAATGGCTGCCCCTTATTTTCTCACGAGCCGGGCAGGGTCGCGAGCCACGCTGAAAGGGCCCGGGGAAAAATTCCCCGGGCCCTTTTGGCTAGTTCCTGGTGAATTCCCGTATATTCCCTACTCCATGGGCATGGCGGCCAGGTGCTTGTAAAGCCGCCACTTTACCTTGATGTCGGCTTCGGCTTCGGCCAGCAGCTTTGCCGCTTCCGCCGGGTTGCTCAGGGTCAGCATCTTGTAGCGGGTCTCGCTGTAGATGTAGTCCTTGAGTGGGAGGCTCGGCTCCTTGGAATCGAGAACCAGGGGGTTCTTGCCCTCGGCCGCGAGCATCGGGTTGTAGCGCATCAGGATCCAGGCGCCGGAGTTGACGGCGGCCTTCTGGTGCTCCAGGCCCATCTTCAGGTCGAACCCGTGGGCGATGCAGTGGGAATAGGCGATGATGAGCGAGGCACCCGGGTAGGCTTCCGCTTCCTGGAAGGCCTTGACGACCTGGGCGTCGTTTGCGCCGAGGGAAACGCGGGCCACGTAGACGTTGCCGTAGCTCATGGCCATCATGGCCAGGTCCTTCTTGCCGGCCGGTTTTCCGCCCGCGGCAAACTTGGCGACGGCGCCGCGCGGTGTGGCCTTGGACATCTGGCCGCCCGTGTTGGAGTAGACCTCGGTGTCGAGGACGAGCACGTTGACGTTCTTGCCGGAAGCCAGCACGTGGTCGAGGCCGCCGTAGCCGATGTCGTAGGCCCAGCCGTCGCCGCCGAGGATCCAGACCGACTTCTTGACCAGGACGTCGGCCAGGCTGAGGAGGTCCTTGGCCTCGTTGCCCGGCATCCCGGCGAGTTTCGCCTTCAGGGCGGCAACCCGGTCGCGCTGGGCGGCGATGCCGGCTTCCGTTCCCTGGTCGGCGGTCATAAGCCCTTCAACCAGTTCGGTCCCGACTTCGGGGGCCAGCTTCTTCAGGAGTTCGACAGCATACTCGTTCTGCTTGTCCACGGCCAGGCGCATGCCCATCCCGAACTCGGCGTTGTCCTCGAAGAGGGAGTTCGACCAGGCCGGGCCGCGTCCGTCGGCGTTGACCGCCCACGGGGTGGTCGGCAGGTTGCCGCCGTAGATGGAGGAGCAGCCCGTGGCGTTGGCGACGAGTGCGCGATCGCCGTAGAGCGTGCTGATGAGCTTGACGTAAGGGGTTTCGCCGCAGCCGGCGCAGGCTCCCGAGAACTCGAAGAGCGGGCGGAGCAGCTGGATGTCCTTCACCATGCCCTTGTTCAGCTTCTCGCGGCCCATCTCCGGCAGGGAGAGGAAGAACTTCCAGTTTTCGTTCTCGGGTTCGCGAAGCGGGAGCTGCGGGACCATGTTGATGGCCTTCTTGCTGGCGTCGGCCTTGTTCTTGGCCGGGCAGTTCTGGACGCAAAGGCCGCAGCCGGTGCAGTCGGAAACGGAAACCTGGATCGTGTACTTCATTCCCGGGAAGTCCTTCCACTTGGCCTCGGTGGACTTGAAGGTGGCGGGGGCGTTCTCCAGGAGCTTGGGATCGTAGACCTTCGAGCGGATGACGGCGTGGGGGCAGACCAGGACGCACTTGCCGCACTGGATGCAGGTGTCGGGATCCCAGGAGGGGACTTCCAGGGCGACGTTCCGCTTCTCCCACTGGGTGGTGGCCGTCGGGAAGGTGCCGTCGATCGGCATGGCGCTCACGGGGAGGGAGTCACCCTCGCCGGCGATGATCTTTGCCGTGACCTTCTGCACGAACTCGGGGGCCTCGGCAGGGACGGCCGGCCGGATGTCGAACGTGCTGGTGACCTTCGCGGGGACCTTCACCTCGTGCAGGTTGGCCAGGGAGGAATCGACCGCTTCGAAGTTCTTCTTCACGATCTCGGGGCCGCGCTTGCCGTAAGTCTTCTCGATGCTGTGCTTGATGGCCGCGATGGCCTCGTCCTTCGGCAGGACGCCGCTGATGGCGAAGAAGCAGGTCTGCATGACGGTGTTGATGCGGCCGCCCATGCCGGCCTTCTGGGCCACGTCGATGGCGTCGATGACGTAGAACTTCAGGTTCTTGTCGATGATCTCCTGCTGGATCGTCTTCGGCATGTGGTCCCAGACTTCTTCCGGCCCGTAGGGGCTGTTGAGGAGGAAGGTCCCGCCCTTATCGGCGGATTTCAGGACGTTGTACTGCTCCAGGAAGGTGAACTGGTGGCAGGCCACGAAGTTGGCCCGGTCGATGAGGTAGATCGCCCGGATCGGGTTGGGGCCGAAGCGCAGGTGCGACACGGTCATGGAGCCGGACTTCTTGGAGTCGTAGACGAAGTAGCCCTGGGCATAGTTCGGGGTGTCCTCGCCGATGATCTTGATGGAGTTCTTGTTGGCGCCCACGGTTCCGTCGGCACCCAGGCCGTAGAACAGGCAACGGACGGCCTTCGGGTCCTCGGTCGAGAAGGACGGGTCGTAGGGCAGGCTCGTGTAGGAAACGTCGTCGTCGATGCCGATGGTGAAGCTGTTCTTCGGCTCGAGTTTGCCGGCCTCGTCGATGACGGCCTTGACCATGGCGGCGGTGAAGTCCTTGGAGGACAGCCCGTAGCGTCCGCCGAAGATCTTGACGTCGGAACGTCCCTTGAAGGCGGACACGACGTCGAGGTAGAGCGGCTCGCCGGTGGACCCGGATTCCTTCGTGCGGTCGAGGACGACGATGGTCTTCACGCTCTTCGGGAGGGTCTCCAGGAAATGCTTCATGGAGAACGGCCGGTAGAGGCGGACCTTCAGCAGGCCGACCTTCTCGCCCTGGCCGACGAGGTAGTCGACGGTTTCATGGGCGGTCTCGGCGCCGGAACCCATCATGACCAGGACGCGCTCGGCATCGGGGGCCCCGACGTAGTCGAAGAGGTGGTAGTGACGGCCGACGACGGCGGCGAAATTGTCCATGGCGCGCTGGACGATTTCGGGGGCCTTGTCGTAGAAGAGGTTGGCCGCCTCGCGGGCCTGGAAGAAGACGTCCGGGTTCTGGGCGGTGCCGCGGAGGACCGGGCGGTCGGGGGAGAGTCCGCGGGCCCTGTGGGCCTGCACCAGTTCGTCGTCGATCAGGGCCCGGATGTCGTCATCGGTGAGCATCTCGACCTTGCTGACTTCGTGTGAGGTGCGGAAGCCGTCGAAGAAGTGGATGAAGGGGATGCGGGCCTCGAGGGTCGCCGCCTGGGCGATGAGGGCCATGTCCATGACTTCCTGCACGGAGTTCGAGGACAGAAGGCCGAAGCCGGAAGCCCGGCAGGCCATGACGTCGCTGTGGTCTCCGAAGATGGAAAGGGCGTGGGTGGAAATGGTGCGGGCCGCCACGTGGAAAACGGTGCTGGTCAGCTCGCCGGCGATCTTGTACAGGTTCGGGATCATGAGGAACAGGCCCTGGGAAGCGGTGAAGGTGGTGGTGAGGGCCCCGGCGGTCAGCGCGCCGTGGACCGCGCCGCTGGCTCCGCCTTCAGACTGCAGTTCCGAAACGAGGGGCACCGAGCCCCAGATGTTCTTAACGCCCTTGGCGGACCATTCGTCCGCCCATTCACCCATCGGGGATGATGGGGTGATGGGGTAGATGGCGATGACCTCGTTGGTCTTGTGCGCCACGTACGCCGCTGCTTCGTTGCCGTCCAGGGTATGCATTGGCCTTGCCATTGAATCGGACCTCCTTTGGGAGTCGCGCTCCCGTGTTTTTCAAATCGGTTCCCAACGGGACCGGATTGTTTCATGAAATTCTGCGTTTTGTGGACGATATACCGCAAGCCGTTCTATGTTATCACAAATTTTCAAAATTACCGGCAAATGTTTCCTAAATCGTTATAAATTTCATCTCATGAAAAAAATAGCCGGCTGCGGCTCGGGGGGGGAAAAGCGTTCTGAAGGGTAATGCGGCCCCCCGGCGGATGCCGGGGGGCCTGCTTTTGGCGGGTCGGTTCGGCAGTTACTTGTCCGAGCGGTAGGTTCCGGTCAGGCGGGTTTCCTCCAGCACATGGCCATCGATTGCCTTCGTGAGTTCGTATCGCTCGGCTCCCAGGTCCAGGTCAAGCAGCGTATCCAGGGCCATCAGGCGGAAAGTGTAGCGGTGGACTCCCGAAGGGGGACAGGGTCCCCCGTAGCCGATCTCCCCGAAATCGTTCATCCCCTGCCGTGTCCCGTCCGGAAGCTTTGCGGATCTCGGGACTCCTTCCGGCAGCCCGTGGGCCGTGTAGGGAATGTTCCAGGCAATCCAGTGAACCCACCCCCGGGCATCGGGGTCTTCGACGAGAAGCGCGAAACTCCTTGTCCCCGAGGGAGGCAGGCTCCAGGCAAGGGCCGGCGAGACGTTGCCCTTCTTGTACCCGCAAATCGACGGGATGGTTCCCCCGTCTAAGAAGGCAGGACTTTCCAGGGTCAGGTTGCCCCCCATGGTGATCACCTCCCGGTTGGGATCACCTCTATTGTGCGTGTAAACTAAAGATTTTTCAATAGTCCGGTAATTTTATCCAGTTCATTCACTCCCCGGATATCGGTATCCAGGAAGGGGATCTCGGTGATGGGCAGGTCCGAAAAGGTTTCGTGGATCGTTTGCAGGTATCCCTGCTGGGCCTGGCGGTGCTGCTCCATGAACGCCCCGGCCCCCTCGGGGATGACCCGGTTCACGAGCACCCCCCCGATGGGGATGCCGTATTTCCTCAGGAGGCGGATGGCCCGCTCGGTCTCCAGGATGGGCAGCTTCTCGGCGTTCAGGACGAAGTAGAAGGCGCACAACGCGGGGTCCGTGAGGATCCTCCGGGCTATCTCGAACTTTTCCTTCCGCCGGCCGAGGATGTCGGTGATGGGATCCGTTTCCATCTTCTGGCGGACCTCCCTGTCGTACTTGGCCACCATGCTCATCAGCTCGACGGCCCTGGCGCGTTTTTCGATCAGGTGCTGGAGCCAGGCCCCCAGGATCTCGGGAAGGGTCATCAGGCGCAGGGTGTGCCCGGTCGGAGCCGTGTCGAAGACGATCGCCTCGTAGGGGTCTCCCATGTGTTCCATCAGCTCGATGAACTTGTCGAAGATGGCCGCTTCCTCCGCTCCCGGGGAGTTGTAGGCGATCTCGATCTGTCGCTTGATCTCTTCGACGATCACGGGGCTCACGATATGGAGCATCTTCTCCTGGATGCCCTTCATGTACTTCTGGGCCTCGATCTCCGCGTCGATCTCGATGGCCCAGAGGTTCGGGGCGATCAGGCCGATCTCCTCGCTGATGGGGATGTCGAAGGCGTCAGCCAGGGAGTGGGCGGGGTCGGTGGAAACGACGAGGGTCTTGATGCCTTCCTCGGCGAGGGCGAGGGCGCGGGCGGCCGCACAGGTCGTCTTTCCCGTGCCTCCCTTGCCGCCGAAGAAGCTGAAGGGGCGAAAAGCAGGTCGCGTCATGGGGGCCTCCTTAACCGAAATCGTACTGGCCGGCCTTTTCGGCCACGATGGTCTTGCGGTTCTGCATGCGCCTTTCCCAGGGCACGAGTTCATCGGCCAAGTAGGGCAGCAGTTCCAGGGTATAGTAGGAAATCGGGTTGGGGATCCCGAGGAAATCCCCGAACAGCAGCAGCATCAGGTTGTCGTTGACGTCGAAGGCCTCCTTCCGGATTGCCTGCGTCCCGATCTCGACAAAGGAGCCGAAAAGCAACCCTGAGGCCCACTCCTTGATGGTCTCGAGCGCAGTCTGTTTCACTTCCCCGTTTTCGTCCGTTTCCTTTTCTTCCTGCTTGTCATTCCCGTCGAGGGACATGGAGTTTCCCTCCCTTCCGAAAGTTCCGTCACGGAAATTCTACTCCCAAAAACCCGTCCCCGGGATTGAATGGGAGGCTCTTGCCCCGCATAATAGGATTCGCGTGGATTTTGGAAATGAGGGATGAACTTGAGGAAGAAGCGCAGGTCCGAGGCGGCCCGCCTGGGTTGCTTCAAGCAACTCATGCTGATGGGACTTTTGTGGGGCATTTTCGTGGGTTTCAACACCGTGGTCCGCAAGTACGCCCCTCACCTCGAATTTCGCATCGGCCAGGTGTCCGTGTTGGGTTTTGCCCTTGCCGCGGCGGAACTTTTCGTCGCCTGGTGGGTGAGCCTGAGATTCACGAACTGGCTCCTGGGGGAAAAGCTTGCCCGGGCAATCGCCAAAGAGGAAGAAGAACTGGAAAGGCTCGAAGCCGAAGAGGCGGCGAGAAAGGCTGCGGCTGCGGCTGTCGTTGTCGAGACGGAAACGGCAAAAGAGGAGCAATAGGGAAGAACGTTTGAAAAAGAGGAGCCCGGCCGACTCGGCCGGGCTCCTCTTTTGTTCACGGGTTGCCGCCGAAGTCGTTGTGCGAAGCGATCCGGGCGGCAGGCCTCCACCCTGAAAGCCAGTCGAAGAAATCCCGGTATTCCTCCGAGGCGTCTTCGAATCGATCCCTCGCCAACGATGCCATTTCCGGCCAGTAGTAGGTATCGAACAGTGTGCATTCCAGGCCAAGACACCTTTCCCTGACGGTACGGAAAACGGGCTGCGGCAGGGAAAACCCGTAATCGTTGGGGTCTTCCCCGAAAAGGAGCAGGGCGGTAGCCCTCCGCAGGCACTTCACGCAACGCCCGCAGTTTTCCGTGGAATCGCCGGACATCTCGTTGAGGCAAACCCGTATAAAGGGTTTGCCAAGCTTCGGGTTTTCCCTGTAGAAGCGGGCGATGGCCTCGGTTTTCCGGATCCAGTCCAGGTCGGCGCCTATGGAGCGGACCACGATACCCGCGGCGCGAATCCGCGGCTCGAGGAGGCCGTGCGCGCCCCAAGGCAGATGCGCAACGATCGCATCGTTGGACGAGGAAAACCCGATTTCCGGGATCCCCCCGTAAGAAGCCAGGGGGAACGCAAGCCCTGCCAGGCTGAGCGCGTGCTGGATCGTTCCATACCACGGTTTCAGTTTCGGGAAGCGTTCGTGAAGCGGCGTATACCGCAGGAATCGGAAGACGTTGGCGCTGACCGTTGCGGTCCTGAAACCGAGGTCGTCGGCGAACCGGCTGATCCTGCCCATGGCCTTTTCCCAGGCGGCATCGTTATCCAGGGCGATGTCGTGGCCTCGGACCGTCAGGAGGGTCGTTTCCTCCGGAACGGACTCAAGGGCCGAGAAAGTCGAATCGATCCCACCTGAAAAGAAAAGGATCCTGCCGGTGTTGTTTCGGCGAGCCCTGGAATTGCCCTCGACAAGGTTCCCGGGTTCGATGCTGCCCAGCCACCCGTATTCCGGGTAGAGGGTCCGGTACCCGCTTTTGATCTCCTCAAGCGCTTCGAAAAAGGACCGGTCCATGGAAGGGACCGTGTAATGGAGGCCGAGGGCCCAAACCGCAGGTGCGGCGTTGAGGATGAAAGGCACGGCAAGGACGGAAGGATCGACTTCCCTGAGGTCGATGCTTCCTGCCGCGTAGGATACGGACAGTTCTCCCCGGATGAAACTGTCGAGCCCTTCTCCCGGGAAAACCGTGAAATTGTCCTTTTCGACGACCGTTTTCGCGATAAGCGGATTCAACATGCGGTTTTTCACCCCCGGGAGGCTGTTCCCAACTCGAGGTACGGCTTCAAATGGGAAGCGACGATCCCGGCATTGCGGCCGTCCAGGACTTCGGAATGCGGGCCCGGGATGAAGCGGATGTCGATCCCCGACTCGACATGGCCTTTCCAGCCGTAGGTTTCGTCGAGCCCGCGATCCGCGGGCCCGGTTCCCTCCTGCCTCAGCAGGACCATTTTGCCCCCGAGTCTCGATTTCGGGCGGTAGAACGCCATCATCTGGAGCGCTGCAGCCTTCATGATTTTCCTGGTATCCGGAACCCTTGCGTTCTCTTTCCACCTCTTGCCGCCCTTCGCCAGGCGGACCTGTGTTTTTACCCATCTTGTCGTCCAGTTCCAGTGAGCGTCGATTTTCCCGGCAAGAGACAGGTGTCCCGGGACCAGGGCCGAGGGGCAGACCATCCCTCCCATCACTCTTTCCCCTGCAATGGGGCAACTCCTGTCGAGCATGGCGAGGATGGCGATCGTCTCCCCTTCCGCCTCCAGCTGGATGGCGGCCTCGAAAGCCAGGAGGCCCCCAAAGGAATAGCCCCCCAGGAAATAGGGGCCTTTCGCCTGGATCGAGCGGATCTCGCCGACAAAACGGCTTGCCAGTTCCGGCATGGAAAAAATCGGTCGCTGCCGCTTGTCGAGCCCTGGAATCTCCAGTCCCCAAACCGTGCAGCAGTTCCCGAGTTCGGCCGCCAGGGGCCTGTACCAGATCGAGTTTCCGTCCAGCGGGGGAAAGAGGAAAAAATGCCTGTCCTCCGGCCCCTCCTCGAGTTTTACGGCCAGGGGCCATTCAAGGTCCCGGGCTTCCGCCAAAAACGCGGCGAGTTCCCGGATCGTCGGGTATTTCACCAGCAGCGAAAGGGGAATATCTCGTCCCAGGAGGCGCTCCATCCCTGACCTTGCCCGAAGCGCAAGAATGCCTGCCGACCCCTCGCCCGCGAGCCTGAAAAAATCATCGTCAAGGCTGACGGGGCGTCCCGGGAAAAGGGTGGACCAGGCCTGCTGCAGCTGACTTTCAATCCAGAGACTGGAAACGGGCATGAAGGCTTATCCTCCTGGAATGGCTTGTTGACGATGATACCTCATGAATCCGTAACCGGGCCTGCCAGCACCGGCCTCCATAGGAAATGCCAGGCCCCGGCGGCCCCGGCCAGCATGAGGGCCCCGTAGCCCCCGAAGGCTGCAACGTTGCCGAAAACCGGGCTCAGGAGCCCGAAGATGAAGGGCGTCACGGCCCAGCCCGAGTCCATGGCGAACCACACCATGGCGGTGGCCTTCGGGCGCAGCCGCTCGGGCGTCATGTCCCCCACCATGGCCAGGTGGGCGGGAAAGCCCATCCCCACTCCAAGACCGAAAAACACGCCGCAGAGGGCCACCCCGAAATTTGACTTCATGAGGCTGAGCGCGACCATGGCCGCGGCCATGAGGCCGAAGCAGGGGGCCGCGACCCGGGGCCGGGGAATCCTGTCCACGGAGCGCAGGGTCGCGACCCGGATGGAGAGGGCAGCCACGGCGCTCGACACGAGGAAGGCCGAGGGCACGAGCCCCTGGGAGACGAGCAGGGCCCCCAGGCAGAGGGTCAGGGAATCGGTGAGGGAAAGCAGGAACATGGAACCCAGAAGAGCCCGGACGGGAGGGAGGCGGAAAAGTTCCCCGTAGGTTCCCCACGTATCCCGCCGGAGGGTCCCCGGGGCGATCGTGGCTTTCCCGAAGGACCACCCGATCCCGGCACAAAAGAGGGCCATGATCGGCGAAATGGAAAGGTAGGCAGCGACGTGCCCGTGGCGGAGGAGCCAGTCCGCCAGCGGGATCACGGAAACGTGGGGCGTCATCAGCCCGATGGTCAGGAGGGCAAAGGCAAAGCCTCTCCGTTCCGCGGGGACAAAGAGGTTCTGGTAGGCGGTGAAGGCGACGATGAACACGCTGTAGCCGATCCCCATGAGGAACCGGCAGAAAAGGACGAGCGGAAGGTTCGCCCCGGCCAGGGCCAGGCCGACGCTCCCGGCGAAGGCCACCGCGGCCGCGCCGACCAGCGTTGGCCGCAGGCCGAAGCCTTCCACGAGCCACCCCCCCGCGGGGCGGAAGAGGGTCGTCGCCACGTAGAAGAGGCTGACCGCGATCCCTGCGGCCTGGGGAGAGACCCCCCGGGTGCCCAGCAGGTTGGCCAGGAAGTAGTAGACGTTCGAATAGGCGAAAATGCCGAAGCCGGCAGCGATGAGAAGGGAGAGGCTCCGGGCGAAGCGGGTCACTACAGGGCCTCTATGCCGATGGCGATGCGGTCCGTGTCGCGGGTGGCGAAGCCTTCGGGGGCATGCGCCAAAGGCTCCAGGGGCAGCCCCGACTGGGCGGTCCGGAGACGAAGGCTTTCCACGTCATCCTGCGTCGGCAGGACCAGTGAGAAACTCCTCAGGCCCGCCGTTCCCGCCGGTGCAGGCTGTGCGTTGCGGCTGTCCCAGATGTTCGCCCCGACGTGGTGGTGATATTCGCCCGCCGCGAAAAAGAGGGCTCCCGGGTATCCCTTCTGGGTCACCGCGAGTCCCAGGTGCCCCGAGTAGAAGGCCTTGGCCTTGTCCAGGTTCGACACCTTCAGGTGGATATGCCCGGCCGTCGTGCCGACGGGCATCCCGGCCCACGCGGTGCCTTCCGCCTCGGCCAGGAGGCGCCGGCTTTCGAGGTCCTTCGTGACCATGATGATCTGCCCTCTCTTGATGGTCCAGTCCTCCCTCGGGCGGTCAACGTAGAACTTCACCCCGAACCCGTCGGGAGCTTTCAGGTAGAGGGCCTCGCTGACGCCGTGGTCGCTCAGGCTCTCCGGAGGGATGTTCCCCTCCTCCAGGCGGAGGATCAGGCGTCCCAGGTCCGCCCTTGAGGGAAGGCGGATTGCCAGGTGGTAAAGCCCCGTTTTCCCGAACGCCTGCGGGAGAGTTGCGTCTTCCCTCAGGCTAACCACCCATTCCTCTCCCTCCTGCGGGAAAAGCAGGGCGGTCTTTGCCCCTTCCAGCACCTCGGCCCGGAACCCCAGGAGGTCTTTCCAGAACGCCAGAGACTCCGCGAGGCTTGTGACGCCAAGTGCGATATGTCCGATACGGGTCTTTTCGGGTAAACGGAATGCAGCCATGGGAAACGACCTCCAGTTTGGATTTTCTCCTGCCAGTTTACAACGTAATAAAAGTTGTGCCGAGCCCTTAACCCGGCTGTTACCGCCTGGAACTTATAAATAGCCTGAAAGAAGAGAATCCCACAAGGAGGTCGAAGGTTGATGAGATCCAATCGTTTGTCGCGTGGCCTGTTCCTCGTAATCCTGGCGGCGGTGCTTGTGTTCGCAACTGTCGGCGGGGCTTTCGCGGAGACCGTCAACAACTGGTCCGGGAAACCGGCAAAGTACGTTTTCCTCTTCATCGGGGACGGCATGGGGATGCCCCAGATCAACGCGGCCGAGGCCACCCTGCAGGCAAAGTCCGGCTCGAAGAAGCCGGGAGTCGAGCGTCTTTCCCTCAGTACCCTCCCGGTGCAGGGCATGACCACGACCTACTCGGCCAACTCCTACATCACCGATTCCGCCCCGGCAGCCACGTCACTTGCCTCCGGCTACAAGACCGACAACGGGGTCATCGGCATGGATCCCACGAAGCGCGTCCGCTTCAAGACGATCTCCGAGATGGCCCGCGAGAGGGGCCTGAAGGTCGGCATCGTTTCCAGCGTTTCAATCGACCATGCCACGCCGGCGTCCTTTTACGCCCACCAGCCCTCGCGCAAGGACTATTACGAGATCTCGAAACAGCTCGCGGACTCCGGGTTCGATTACTTCGCCGGCGGCGGCTTCCTCCAGCCAACGGGCAAGAAGAAGGACAAGCCCAGCAGCATCGAGTACGCAAAGTCGAAGGGGTACCTTTTCGTCGACAACAAGCGGGACTTCTTCAACCTGAAAAAGGGAACGAGCCGCGTCCTCGTGTTCAACCCCGACCTCGACAAAGACGCCGCGATGCCCTACGCGATGGACCGGAACGGAGGCGACATGTCCCTCGCCGAGCTGACCGAGAAGGGCATCGAGCTGCTGGATAATCCCAGGGGCTTCTTTATGATGGTGGAAGGCGGCAAGATCGACTGGGCCTGCCACGCCAACGACGCGGCCGCTTCCATCAGGGACACCCTGGCTTTTGACGAGGCCGTCCGCAAGGGCCTGGCCTTCGCGGCGAAGCATCCCGGCGAAACCCTTGTCATCGTGACGGGGGACCACGAATGCGGCGGCATGACCCTCGGCTTCGCCGGAACCCAATACAACAGTTTCTTTGAAAAACTCCTGGCCCAGAAGGGATCCTACCAGGCCTTCGACGCGAAGTTCGCCGCCTACAAGAAAAGCCGCAACGCTTCCAACGGCAGGCTTGAGGACGTCCTTCCCCTGGTCGAGTCGTTCTTCGGCCTGAAGAAGCTGGACGGGGCCCGCATGAAAACGGTGGAAAAACTCGCGGCGCTGGGCGACCGGACCTCCAGGGACGAACTGGCGCTGGCCCTTTCCCCCAGGGAGCTAAAGGCCCTCGACGACGCTTTCAGGGCCAGCCTGGCCGGTGAGCAGGTCAAGGCGAACGACGAGAACACCTACCTCATCTATGGCGGCTACGAACCTTTCACCATCGCCCTGACCCACATCCTGAACAACAAGGCCGGCATCGCCTGGACCTCCTACTCGCATACCGGCGTCCCGGTTCCCGTCTTCGTGGCCGGCCAGGGGCAGCAGATCTTCAGCGGCTACTACGACAACACCGACGTGGCCAGGAAGATGATGGCCGTGATGGGCTTCAACCCGGCCTTCGCGTCGAAATAACCCCCAGGTTCCAGAAAGACATCCCCGGAGGGGCGGGGGAGCCTGCCAGGCTTCCCCCGCCCCCCGGACTTTCCCGGGAGACTCGATAAAAATGAAAGACAAACGTCATGCTCTTCTTGCCCTGTTCCTTTCCCTGGCCAGCCTGGTGCTCTTCTTCCTTCCCAGCGGTTTCGAACGCCGCGACGCCGCCTTCTCTGCCCGGGCGAAAGGAGTCGTCCTCGAGGTGGACGATTCCCGGGTTTTCCGGTTCGGCATCGTCAGGGAAGGGGTCCAGGAAGTGAAGCTCCGCATCCTCCGGGGGCCCTACAAGGGCCTCGAGGTGGAAGCCTCCAACCAGCTCATCGGGAAGATGGAACTCGACAAGCTCTTCGCCCCCGGGGACAAAGCCCTCGTGGTCCTCGACCTGGACGGGAAGCGTGTCGTTCACGCGAACGTCGTGGACCACTATCGCCTTGACACGGAGCTGCTGCTTTTCGGGCTTTTCTCGGTTCTCCTCGTGGCTTTCGCCGGCTGGACCGGCTTTTCGGCACTCCTTTCCTTTGTCTTTTCGGCCCTGGCGATCTGGAAAGTCCTCCTCCCGGGCTTCCTCAAGGGAGTGGATCCCCTTGCCCTGACCTTCGGGGTCGTGGGCGTCCTGACCGCGGTCGTCATCTTCCTGGTGGCAGGCCTGACCCGCAAGGGACTCACCGCCTTCGCCGGTGCCATGGCGGGGCTCGCGGTCACGGCTGTCCTTTCCGTCGTTTTCGGGCAGGCATTCCGGATCCATGGCGCCGTGAAGCCCTTCTCCGAGACCCTCCTGTATTGCGGTTTTCCCGACCTCGACCTGGGCAAGGTTTTTCTCGGCGGCATATTCCTGGCCGCCTCCGGGGCGGTCATGGACCTGGCCATGGACATCGCCGCCGCGATGGACGAGATGAAGGAACGGCATCCCGGGCTCACCGCGGCCCAGGCCGTCGCTTCGGGCCTGGCCGTCGGGAGGTCCGTCATCGGCACCATGACCACGACGCTGCTATTGGCCTACTCGGGCGGCTTCAGCGCGATGCTCATGGTCTTCATCGCCCAGGGCACCCCCATCGAGAACGTCCTCAACCTCCAGTACGTCGCGTCCGAGATCCTCCATACCCTCGTGGGCAGCTTCGGCCTCGTGACCGTTGCCCCGCTCACGGCGCTGTTTGGCGGGTGGGTCTATTTCGGCAGGGGTATCGAGGAAAAAACGGCAGTTCCTGAAGCTCTCCCCCGGGGATAGAATTAGAGCCAGGATGTCCCCTCGAGAAGGGGCCTGGAGGGAGGGATCGCCTTGCTGCTCGAAAAGGAAAGGACCCTCGTTGCCGAGTTCGGCCGGAAGCTTCTGGCGGAAGGCCTGACCCGGGGAACGGGCGGAAACCTGAGCATCATCGACCGTGAACGCCGCTTCGTGGCCGTCAAGCCCAGCGCCGTCGAGTACATGGAAACCGCCGCGGCCGACATCGCCGTGGTCGACCTCGAAGGGCGGCAGGTCGACGGGCCCTGGAAGGCCTCCAGCGAGACCCCGATGCACCTGGCGCTCTACCGCGGGCGCCCCGACGTGGGGGCGGTCGTCCATGCCCATTCCCCCTTCGCCACGACCCTGGCCTGCCTCGAGCGGGAAATCCCGCCCGTCCACTACCTCGTCGCGCTGGCCGGGCCCAGCGTTCCCTGCACTCCCTACGTGCCCTTCGGCTCGCAGGAACTGGCCGAGAGCGCCCTCGCGGGGATCGGGCGGGGCAAGGCCGTCCTGCTGGGGCACCATGGCCTCGTCACCGTGGGAGCCGACATGGAGGAAGCCTTTGCCGTTGCCTCTGCGGTCGAATTTGCCGCGGAAATCACCTGGAGGGCCTGCTGCGTCGAAACGCCCCCGGTCCTTTCGCCGGAACAGGTCGCGGATGCCGTGAAACGGATGGCCCGCTACGGCCGGTCCTCACCGGTCCCCGGGGAGGGTTCCTGATGGCCATCCAACCCGGCAACCCCGAGATCGCGGCTCTTTTCGAAAGGATCGCCGACCTGCTGGAAATCCAGGGGGAAAACGTTTTCAAGGTGAACGCCTACCGGCGGGCGGCCGAGAACATCCGCGAGACCGGCCGCCCCCTGGCGGAGATCCGGGCCGAGGGAACCCTCCGGCAGGTCCCCGGCGTGGGGGAGGCCATCGCGGAAAAAATCGAGGAACTCCTCGACACCGGCAAGCTCGGGTTTTACGAACGGCTCAGGGGTAAGGTGCCGGAAAGCCTGCTGGACCTCCTGGAAGTGCCGGACATGGGCCCGAAGCGCGTCGGCCTGGTGTGGAAGGGGTTGGGGGTCACGGATCTTGGTGGGCTTGCCGCGGCGGCGGCCGACGGCCGCCTGAAGGACCTGCCCGGTCTCGGCGCAAAGTCCGAGGCGAAAATAAGGAAGGGTTTGGAAGACTTGGCGTCCCGAAAGATCACCTTCCGCACCCCCCTGGGCGTGGCCTGGGAATTGGCCGCGAAGGTCCGAAGCACCCTCCTGGAAGCGCCGGGGGTGGAGCGCCTGGAAGCGGGCGGATCCCTCCGGCGGATGAAGGAAACGGTGGGAGACCTCGATTTCCTGACCGCGGCTTCCGATGCGGGGCCCGTCATGGACCGGCTCGCGGAAAGCCCCCTGGTGGAGGAAGTCCTCCTGCGCGGCCCCACCAAGATGAGCGTCCGATTCCAGGGGGGCATGCAGGGCGACCTCCGGGTGGTGGAGCGGGCCCGCTGGGGCACCGCCTGGCAGTATTTCACCGGCAGCCAGGCCCATAACGTGCTCCTGCGGGAACTGGCCCTGAAGAAGGGGTACAGCCTGAGCGAATATGCCCTGAAGCGCACGGACGGGAGCGAGCTTCTCTGTGCCGAGGAGGATGAGGTTTACCGGGCCCTGGGGATGTCCTGGATCCCTCCCGAGATGAGGGAAGGCCGGGGAGAGATCGAGGCCGCCCTCAAGGGGGAACTCCCGCGCGTGGTCGAGGAAACGGACCTCAGGGGAGACCTGCAGAGCCACACGACGGCAAGCGACGGCCGGGCCTCCCTCGAGGAGATGGCCGCGGCGGCCCGGAAGAAGGGACTGGGTTACCTCCTCGTGACCGACCATTCCCAGGGGCTCGGGATCGCGGGCGGGCTGTCGCCCGAAGACCTCGTGCGGCAGTGCTCCGGGATCCGGGCCCTGGACCTGGCTTTCGGCGGGGATTTCAGACTCCTTTGCGGGACGGAAGTGGAGGTCCGGTCGGACGGCAGCCTCGATTTTCCCGACGAGCTCCTGTCGAAGATGGATATCGTCGTCGCCGCCGTCCATTCCGCCCTTTCGGGCGACCGGGAAAAAGTCACCGGCCGTTTCCTTTCGGCGGTGCGGCATCCCCTCGTCCATGTCCTGGCGCACCCCACGGGGCGCCTCCTGACGGGGAAGGGGCGGTCCGGGGCCGACGCCGACTGGGACCGGGTCTTTTCCGAAGCGGCCGCCACGGGAACCGCCCTGGAGATCAACGCGTCCCCCATGCGCCTCGACCTTCCCGACACCCTGGCGAGGCGGGCCCTGGAACTGGGCTGCCTCTTTGCCGTGAGTACGGATGCCCACGCGCCGGAGCAGTTCGGCTACGCCCGGTTCGGCGTGGCCGTCGCGAAAAGGGCGTGGATTCCCCCCGAGCGCGTGGTGAACACCTGGGAACCCGACAGGCTGCTGGAATGGGCTCACGGCAAGCCCGCGAGGGTCGCAGCCCTTGGCTGAGGCTCGCTTCAGGGCCCATGCGCGGGGACGGGTCGTTCGGGGAACCTTCAGGGCCCGGCTCAATCGTTTCGTGGTGGAGGTCGAATCGGGCGGGGAAACGCTGCAGGCCCACCTCCCGAACCCCGGCCGGCTCTGGGAGATCCTGTTTCCGGGAACGGAACTGGCCCTCCTTCCCACGCCCTGGAGCCCGAAGCTGCGCTTCAAGGCGGTGGCGGCCCGCCGAAACGGGCGCTGGGTGAACCTCGACACGATCCGGACGAACGCCCTGGCGCGCTTCCTTCTCGAGCGGGAGGCCGTGCCGGGCCTCGAAGGGTGGCGCATCCTTTCAAGCGAGGTCCCCGTGGGCCGAAGCCGGTTCGATTTCCTGCTGGAACGCGGGGGTGAAAGGCTTTTCCTGGAGGTGAAGTCCTGCACCCTCTTCCAGGGGGCCCTGTCGATGTTCCCCGATGCCGTGACGGAACGGGGGCGCCGGCACCTCCTCGAACTGGCGGCACTTGGGGAAACCGGCTCCCGGGGGGCCGTCCTCGTGATCTCCCAGGGGCCCGAAAGCCGTTTCTTCCTGCCCGACTACCACACGGACCCGGCCTTTGCACGGGCTTTCATGGACGTGCGCGGGAAGGTCGGGCTTTTTGCCGTTTCGATCGGGTGGGAAGAGGACCTGTCCCTCGTTCCCGGGGTTCGGCCCCTCGAAATCCCGTGGGGTGTCCTCGAAAAGATCGATTTCGATTCCGGGGCCTGGCTCGCGATCCTCGACAGGAGAGCGGAGCCGGGCCTGCCGCCCTTTTCGGTTTTGGCGGGGGTGGAAGCTTCGGGGCTCGACCGGAAAATAAGGGCCCTCGCCAGGGAGCTGGCCCCCCAGGCCCTGAAAATCCTGCCCATACGGGGGTTCAAGGGCGGCCTGCCCCTCCTGGAAGAAGCCCTCGCCGGCTCGGCCATGACGGTGGAAGCCGGGCCGGTTCCGGGTGAGGGGAAGATCTTCGGGTACGCCTGCCATCCCCTCGCAAATCCCGCATTCGTCAAAAGCCTCCTGGATTTTCGGATGATCCTTCAACCCTCGGGTAAGATGCTTTAAAATATCCGGGGACTATCGGCCGGAGCCTTGGACTTTTAAGGGCAAATGGTCCGAATGTTGAACAATCCAATTCTTATGGGGGCAAACGACATGAACCGATCCCGCATCCTTCTCGGCCTCAACGCGTCCGTATTCGTCATGATGCTGGGTGTCGGGCTCATCGTGGCCATCCTCCCGGGGAAGATCCTGGCACTGACGGGAAACCCGGCCATGGTGGGGATGCTGGCCTCCACCTTCGCGGCTTCCTACATCCTCCTGCAGGTTCCCGTGGGAAACCTGGCGGACCGCTACGGTTTCCGGCCTTTCCTTCTCGGGGGGTATGCCCTCTGCGCCCTCGTGGGGCTGGGGTATGCCTTTGCCCCCACGGCGGCCCTGATTTTCATCGGGCGTGTTTTCCAGGGAGTGGGAGAAGCGCCCGTTTGGGCTCTCGGACCCGCCGTGCTCTCCATCGCCTACCCGGAGAAGAAAGGCGCGGCCATCGGATTCTACAACGCCGCAAGCCACCTCGGCCTCACGTTCGGCCCCCTCCTGGGGGTGCTCCTGGCCGGCCGGTGGACGGGCAACGAGCCTTTCCTTTTCTACGCTGCGACCTGCGCGGTCGGTGCCGGGATCGTGGGATTTTCCCTCGGCAGGGTCAAGCCCGACCCGAACCAGGTCCGCGCAAAGCTCAACACGAAAACCCTCAGGGCTCTCACCCGGGAAACGGGCGTCCTGAAGGCGTTCGTCGGGATTGCCCTGCACGGCGTGGCCTACGGGGTCGTTCTCACCGTCATCCCGGCCTACGTCATCGGTTTCAGGCATTTCTCCCAGGTCGCCGTGAACGTGTACTTCTCGCTCTTCTACATCACGGTCTGCGCGTCCCAGTTCCTGACGGGCCCCCTGTCGGACCGCAGGGGACGGCGCCCCCTGATGGTGGGCGGGCTTGCCCTGACGGCCGCCGGCGTGGTCGCGATCCCGCTTTTGCCGAATCCCTGGATTTTCGGGGCCTTTGCCGTCGTGAGCTTTGGCCTCGGGACTTTCTACCTGTCTTCCATGGCTTTCCTGAACGAGACGGTTCCCGATACCCTCAAGGGCACGATTTCAGGGGCCTATTTCCTCTTCTGGGGGATCGGGAACTTCGCGGGGCCACCCCTTATCGGGCTTGTTGCGCAAACCCTCGGGCAGAACACGGGTTTCGCGTTTTTCGGGGCGTTGCTGGCGGGCCAGGCTGTCCTGGTCGCCATGAATAGGAAGAAGGAGGCATGAAAAGAATGGAAAGATCGCTTGAAAGACTTTTCGAACCGGTCGAGGCCGGCGGTATCCGTTTTCGCAACCGTTTTCTCCGGTCGGCCACCTGGCTGGCCGCCTGTGAAGATGTTTCCGGGGCGGTGACGGAGCCGCTTCGGTCGCGCTACGCCGAATTGGCCGCGGGAGGGCTGGGGGGCATCATCTCGGGCTACGCCAACGTTTCCTCCGACGGGCGGGCCCAGGTTCGCCAGATGAACGTCGACACGGACGAGCGCATCGAGGATGTCAGGAAGATCGCCCAGGCCGTGCAGCCCCTGGGGGCCCGCCTGCTCGTCCAGGTGGCCTTCGGGGGGGCGGTCTCAAACCCGGCGGCCGTGAGGCAGGGAAGCATCAAGGGACCCTCGGCCATGAAGAAGGACCCGGTCTTCGGCAACGAGGTCGAGGCCATGACGGTCTCCGATATCGAGCGGGTCATCCGGGATTTCGGCGCCGCGGCCCAGCGGGTGAAGGAAGGCGGGGCAGACGGGGTCCAGCTCCACGGGGCCCACGGCTACCTGCTCATGCAGTTTTTGTCGACGGTTTTCAACCAGCGCACGGACCGGTGGGGCGGGGATTTCGATTCCCGGTCGGCAATCCTGCTGGCGGTCCAGGAAGAGGTCCGCTCCTGCGTGGGGGCCGATTTCCCGGTCTGGTGGAAGCTCAGCGTTTCGGAGGAAAGGGACGGGGGGTACACGGCGGAAGACGGCTCCCGCCTGGCGGAGCGGCTTGTCGAGAGGGGCGCGAACGGGATCGAGGTTTCCGGCGGGGCCCGGTACGTCGGGATCGAGCGGACGAACTCCCGGCTTGGAACCCGTGCGGGCGTCGACGAGGGATACTTCGCGGCCCACGCGGCCATGGTGAAGGCCCGTGTCGGCCATCGCGCCGCGGTGGCCCTCGTGGGCGGGCTGAAGAGCCCCCACACGATCGCGAAGTTCCTGGAGGACGGGGTTGCGGACCTTTTCTCGCTTTGCCGCCCCCTCATCGCGGAATGCGACCTCGTGAACCGCTGGTCGGAGGGCGACCTCAGGCCGGCGGAGTGCATCTCCTGCAACGCCTGCTTCAAGACCGTCTCCGACGGGATGATCCATTGCCCGGTGATGAAGTCCTTCCACGAAGGAGCCTGGGATCCCCTGCCGGAATGCTAGAATGGGGATCGGTTTGATCGATTCCGCCCTTGGGGCGGGTTAGGAGAGGAAACCCTTGATTTCACATTTCTTCATCCCTTTAATCAGCACGGCATTCCTGTTCGGGATCGCCTACGTCCGCCTGCTGATCCCGGTCGTCAAGGCGGCGGAAGAAGCCTTTTCCCAGGGGGAAAGCGAAAAGCCCGTCCTCCTGAAAAGGGCCGTCCAGGGACTCTTTATCGTCTCCGAGACCTACATCCAGGGGGCCTGGTCCGCCTACTGCGCCACGGTCACCATCCTGGCCATGCACAATTACGAAGCGGGCTACCGGTGGTTCTTCTACCTTTTCGCCTTCGCGCTCTGCGAGGGCGTGCTGGGCTTCATCGCCCGGCGGGAACCGGCCGAGAACTTCTTCATGACCCTCCGCTCGGTGATGCCGATGGGGGCCTTCGTGATCTTCATCATGCGGCCGCCGTTCCTGGTTTCGGTCTACGGCTGGCTCGCGCACATCGTATCGAAGGGGCTTCTCTAGGAAGGGGTTTACCGGGTTCTTGCGGAGGCCGGCTCGCATTCCTGCGGGCCGGCCTTCCTGTTTCCGAAGCCGAGCAGGAGAACCGAGATGACGATGAGCGCGCCTCCGGCAGCCACCTCACGGGAGGGTACCTCCCGGAAGAGCAGCCAGGCCCAGCCCGCGGCGAAGGCAATTTCGCTCATGGAAACGATGGAAGCGACGTTTCCCGGGATGAACTGCAGGGAGGCCATGAGGAGGCCGTAGACACCGACGGTGCAGACGACGGCCAGGATGGCGAGGGAAATCCATCCGGCAGGTGTCGTGTGCAGGAGGGTTTTTGCCTCTCCGGTGACGAGGGCTGCCCCGGAAACCACTAGGCTCCCCCAGAGGAAGGCCTGGAGGTAGGCCGTAAATGGGTCCTTCCTGCCGACGCCGTACCGGCCGCCCAAAATGTAGCAGGCGTAGCCCATCCCGCCGGCGATGGCGCAGGCCAGCCCGACCGGGTCCGGCAGGCTTCCCGAAACGCCGCCCACGGCGACCCAGGTTCCCGCGAGGGCCAGCAGTAGGCATGCCGCCTGCAGGGACGTGACGGGTTCCTTCCAGAAAAGCCGGGCCCCGAGCATGACCCAGAAGGGGGCCAGGTAGAAAAGCATCATCGCCAGGCCCACCGGGATTCGGACAAAGGCGGCATTGGTGGCGACATAGGTCACCCCGATGCCCACGGTCCCGTTCAGGAGGTGCCAGGGCAGGTCCTCCCGTTCGGGCAGGAGGGATTCCTTGCGGTAAACGGCCGCGTACAGGACGATCAGGGCGGTGGAAAGTACGAGGCGGGCTGCGTTGATGGAAAGCGGGGTCAGGCCTGCATGGAAGGCGAACCTTTCAATCGGGCCCGTGGCGCCGCCGAAAAGCCCTACCAGGACCACGAGGAAGAAGCCGAAAAGGGTACGCTGCATCGGATCAGCCGTTTTCGGCGTCCGGCGGTTCCAGGTCCTTGCGCTCCAGGTCTTCCGCAGCCTGCCCGATATGGTGGTTCATCAGGCGCACGGTTTCTTCCTCGTCATGGGCCCGCAGCGCGGCGAGGATGGCTCGGTGCTCCTCCAGGCTGGGGTTCGTGTCGAAGTCGAAAAAGCGTTCGAAGAAAACCATGTAGACGAAGGTCCGGGCGAGGTAATTCTCGATCGAGTCGGCCAGGACCAGGTTCCCGCTGGCCTCCGCAATGATCCGGTGAAAGGCGTTGTTGATCTCGATGTAGGCCTCCAGGTCCCGCAGGGCGAAGATCTCGGCTTCCTCCTCGATTTTTTCCTCCAGGCGCGCCAGCTGCACGGCCGTGATGCGGCCGGCGGCTTTCCGGACCGCCAGGCACTCCAGCACGTTCCGGACCTCGTAGGTATCCAGCATCTCCTGTCGCGTCGGCGTCACGACGCTGGCCCCCACGTTCGGCATGAGAACGACGAGCCCCTCGTTAGCCAGCCGCCTCAAAGCTTCCCTGACCGGGGTGCGGCTGACCTCCAGCTGCTCGGCGAGGAGCACCTCCGGGAGGCGCTGGCCGGACCTGAGCTGCTTGGAGAAGATCATGTGCAGGAGCTTGCGGTAGACTGCCTCGGCGGACGTGGAATAGATTTCCGGATCCCTCAAGGGGGGTTCCTCCTTTTGTCGATTTCGTTTGCCAGGCCAACCTTGCGCTAAGGGAGAAGAGGTCTCCGTCAGGACAGGAGAAGCCCTTCCGGCAGGTCGCCGGTCCGGTCCCAGGTCAAATGGCCGCCGGCAAAGGTCCCTTCCACGATGACCTTGTGCAGGTCTTCGCTCGGGATGGAGAACGGGTCGCGGTCCAGGATGCAGAAATCGGCGGACATGCCGGGTGCGATCCGCCCGATCCGTTTGCCCTGGCCGATGACGCGGTAGGGGTTGACCGTGAAGAGGCGCAGGGCCGAGTCCAGGCCCAGCTTTTCGTTTTCCTTCCAAACCTGGCCGGTGCCGTCCAGTTTGCGGCGGTTGACCGCGGCGTCGACGGAGATCCAGAGGTTCGCGGTGTCGACCGGACCGTCGCTCGAGCCGGTCATCAAGAGGCCCAGGTTCTCGAGCGAGTTCCAGGCGTAGGCGCTTTCCTCCCGTTTCGGGCCGAGCCTCTGCGGGGCCATGTCCATGTCGCTCACGGCCTGGATGGGCTGGATGTCGCATGCCGGTCGGATGCGGGCAAGGCGCTCCAGCTGGTCGGGCCGCGTGGCGATCACGTGGTTTAGCCTGAAGGGGAATTCCAGCGGGCTTTTCCGCCCGGAGAAGGCTTCGAAGGCGTCCAGGGCCTGGTCGATGGCGGCGTCGCCGATGGCGTGGACCTGGACCTGGATCCCGCGCCGGAAGGCTTCCTCCAGGAAGGACCGGAACAGGGAATCCTCCAGGTTGAGCTGCCCCCGTGTTCCCGGGGCGTCGGCGTAGTCCGCCGTCAGGGCCGCGCTGCGGCCGCCGAGGGAACCGTCCAGGAAGAGCTTGAACCCGCCGAAGCGGATCCAGTCGTCGCCGTAGCCGCTTTTTACCTTGTAGCCCGGGAAGGAGTCGTGGTAGGAAACGACCCGGAGGGGGAGGGCGTTCCGCTCGAAGAGTTCCTGGTAGAGGGAGAGGTCCTCTTCAAGGCCGTAAGTAACGGCACTGCAGGTGTGGACGCAGGTGGTTCCCCAGGAGGCGAGCTTCTTGCAGGTCTCGAAAAGGGTTTCGGCCGAAAGGGCCTTGCCCTCGGATTCGCGGTTCATGGTGTCGGTGAGGGGCTGGACCTCGCTTTCCCGGAAAACGCCGGAATCGCGGAAAAGCCCGGCCCGTTCCATGGCCCGGCTTCCTGCCACGTGAACGTGGGCGCAGATGCGCCTCAGGAGAACGGGGTTCGGCAGGCCCAGGGCATCCACGTCCGCCCGGCCCGGTTTTTCGGGCACCGGCCATTTCGTCTCGTCGAACCCTGCGCCGTAGATCCAGTCTCCGGGTGCAACCTCCGCGGCACGGGCCCGGATCCGGTCGAAGGCTTCCTCCATGGACCGGCTGCCTTCGAGGCTGACCTCCCAGTTCTGCCTGGCCAGCCCGGCCAGGTGGATATGGGCATCGGTGAAGCCCGGGACGATTCCCTCGCCGGCCAGGTCGATATGGAAGGCGTCCCTCGAACGGGGGTGGGTCATGACCTCTTCCTTCGGGCCGACTGCCGCGAAGCGGTTCCCCACGACCAGCAGGCTTTCGGCAAAAGGCTGCGAAATGTCACCCGTCCAGATTCGTCCGCCGGTGACCAGGATTGACTTCATGGGTTCCGCCTCCCAAATAGAATACATGGTATACTCTGAATCCAACCTATGATAGACTAGTCGGAAACACCCGATTTGTCAATGAAAACAGGGGGGATTTGTGTGGCACGTTACGAGGACTTGGCAGGCAAGAGGGTCATGGTGACGGGGGCGGCCAGCGGAATCGGGCTGGCGACCGCACAGCGCTTTGCGTCCGAGGGGGCCCGCGTGGCGATCCTGGACGTGAACCGGCCCGCGCTTGAAAAGGTGCTGGCCGAAAACCCGGCCTTCGAAGGAGGGCTGGTCGCCGACGTCAGCGATGCGAAATCGGTTTCGGACGCCTTCGCCGAGCTGGACGGGCTTTTCGGGGGGATCGACGTCCTGGTGGCCAACGCGGGCATCAGCGTCCGGTCCGATTTCGTGGACATCACGCCCGAGCAGTGGGACAAGGTCCTCGGCATCAACCTCAGGGGGATCTTCCTCTGCGCGAAGGAAGCGGCACGCAGGATGCTGGCGCAGGGAAGCGGCGTCATCCTGATGACGGCCTCTTCCAACGGCACCGAGGGGCATCGCTGGTACGCGGACTACAACGCCTCCAAGGCGGGGGTCATCCTGCTGGCCAAGACCATGGCCCTGGAACTGGCTCCGGTTGTCCGGGTCAACGCCGTTTGCCCGGGGTACGTCCTGACGCCCATGCAGAAGGCCGAGTACACGCCCGAACAGTTGGCGAAGGTCAACGAGGGGATTCCCATGAAGCGTCACGCCGAACCGGAGGAAATCGGGGCCCTTTACGCGTTCCTCGCCTCCGACGACGCGGCCTACATCACGGGGGCCGACATCCGGATCGACGGAGGGGAAACCGCGGGTCTCTATTCCTGAACATCTGGACGGCATTAGGAGGGGGTAAAAGGTATGAGCTGCAATTGCAATAACTTCGGGCTCCAGGGGAAGGTCGCCGTCGTCACGGGGGCGGCCAGTGGGATCGGACTCGGGTGTGCCCGTTTTCTCTCGGAGATGGGGGCGTCCGTGGTCCTTTTCGACGTGGACGAAACGAAGGGGCAGGCTGCCGCGGCTGAGCTGGGCAGCAACGTCCGCTTCGTGAAGGTAGACGTCCGTTCGGAGGAGAGCTGCCGGAAGGGCGTGGCCGAGGCAAAAGAAGCCTTCGGCCGCATCGACGCCCTGGTGAACTGCGCCGGGGTCATCCGCCGCAAGACGGTGGTGGACCTGGAAGAAGCCGAGTGGGACCTCGTGCTCGACGTCGGTCTCAAGGGAATCTTCCTCGTGTCCAAGTACGTCGTGCCCGTCATGGCGGAACAGGGCGGGGGGAGCATCGTGAACATCGGCTCCGGGTGGGGCGTGAAGGGCGGCCCCAAGGCCGTGGCCTACTGCGCGGCCAAGGGCGGGACCGTCAACATGACGCGGGCCATGGCCATCGACCACGGGCCGCAGAACATCCGGGTGAACTGCGTCTGCCCGGGCGACGTCGATACGCCGCTCCTGAGGGACGAAGGACGCCAACTGGGGATGGACCCGGAAAAATGGCTGGCCGAGAGCGCCGACCGGCCGATCCACCGGGTCGGGCAGCCCCTCGACATCGCCAAGGCGGTCTATTTCCTCGTGAGCGACCTTTCGCCGTGGGTCAGCGGGTCCATACTCGTGGTGGACGGCGGCGGCACAGCCTGATGCTTGTGGATTAAGGAGGAGAAACAGGACATGTCGGAAAAATTCGTGCATCCGTATATTCCCAACTCGGTCCCCGAGGTCCAGGCCGAGATGCTGGAAAGCATCGGGGCGAAGGACATCGAAGAGTTTTTCGCGTGCATCCCGCAGGAACTGCGGGTGAAGGGCCTGCTGGACCTGCCGAAGCCCTTCCTTTCCGAGGCTTCCCTGAAGCGGCACGTGGAGGGGATACTCTCGAAGAACCGCACCAGCAACGAGATGCTGTGCTTCCTCGGCGGGGGCTGCTGGAACCACTACGTTCCCGCGGTCTGCGACGAGGTCAACGGCCGGAGCGAGTTTTTGACGGCCTACGCCGGAGAGCCCTACGAGGACCACGGGCGCTTCCAGGCGTTGTTCGAGTACGAGAGCCTCATGGCAGAACTGCTGGACGTGGACGTGGTCAACGTCCCGACCTACGACGGCTCCCAGGCGGCCGCCACCGCCCTGCGCATGGCCGGCCGCATCACGGGGCGCGACGAGGTTCTCGTTGCCGGCACCGCTTCCCCGGACCGTCTCTCGGCCATCAAAGGCTACCTGCATCCCGACATGAAGGTCACTTTGGTAGGGCACGATCCCAAGAGCGGCCTCATGGACATGACGGACCTGGCGGCGAAGCTGTCCGCGCGCACGGCGGCCGTCTACTTCGAGAACCCCGCCTACCTCGGCTTCATCGAGACCGCGGGGCAGGCGATCTCGGACGCGGCACACGGGCAGGGGGCCCTCAGCGTCGTTTACGCGGATCCCTCCTCCCTGGGGGTGCTGACGCCGCCCAGCGGGTACGGCGCGGACCTCACGTGCGGGGACATCCAGCCCTTAGGGCTCCACATGTACATGGGCGGAGCCAGGGGCGGTTTCATCGGTGCCCCGGACGACGTGAAGTTCATCGAGGAATACCCCAGCCGCCTCTTCGGCATCGCCCCGACGTCCCACAAGGAATGGGGTTTCGGCGACGTGGCCTGGGAGCGGACCTCCTTCGCCAAGCGGGAGAACGGCAAGGAGTTTGTCGGCACGGCGGCCGCCCTCTGGGGCATCACCGCGGCCGTGTACCTCTCCCTCATGGGGCCGGCGGGCATGAAGGAGCTGGGTGAGGCCTGCATGGGCCGGACGGCCTACGCCATCAAGAAGCTGGGCGCGATCAAGGGTGTGAAGGTCCCCGCCATCGGGAACGCCTTCTTCAAGGAATTCCCCGTCAACTTCGACGGGACGGGTCAGACCGTCAAGGAGATCAGCAAGGCCCTTCTTGGAAAGGGAATCCACTGTGGCCACAACCTTTCGAAGGGTTTTCCGGCCCTGGGGCAGTCCGCCCTTTTCGCCTTCACGGAAGTCGTCACCCAGGACGACATCGACACCCTTGCCGACGCCCTTGCCGCCGTCACGGCGTAATAGGGCGGAAGAGAAAGGAAGGAAAAGACATGGGTATGGACATGAAGGAAAAAATCCGTGATTTCCACCAGGCCCGCTGGGACGAGCCGGTGATCTTCGAGTTATCCGCCCCCGGTGAAAGGGGCATCCTGGTTCCCGAAGGGGGACCCGAAACCGAAGCCTCCGGGAAGGAAGCGATGGCGGCTCTACCGGCAGGGATGCTCAGGGCGACACCCCCGGCCCTGCCCGAGATGGGGCAGATGAAGGTGGTCAAGCATTTCCTGCGCCTCAGCCAGGAGAACCTCGGCGCCGACTTCAACATCGACATCGGCCAGGGGACCTGCACCATGAAGTACAGCCCGAAGGTCAACGACCGTCTGGCGGCCTCGCCAAAAGTGGCCGACCTCCACCCGCTGCAGGAGAAGGACACCCTCCAGGGGGCCCTCGAGATCCTGTACAGGACCGAGCAGCTTCTGAAGTCGATCTCGGGGCTTGACCGCTTCTGCCTGCATCCCGGCGGCGGCTCGCAGGCCCTTTCAGGCATCGCGGCCATCATCCGTGCCTGGGTGGACGACCAGGGGCTGCAGGACACCAAGGACGAGATCGTCACCACGATCTTCTCCCATCCCTCCAACCCGGCCGTGGCCAAGCTGAAGGGCTTCAAGGTCGTCACCGTCTACCCTGACCCCGTCACCGGGCGTCCCGACTTCGAGGCCTTCAAGGCGGCCGTTTCCGACCGCACCGCCGCCCTCCTGATCACGAACCCGGAGGACATCGGCCTCTACAACGAACGGATCAGGGAATTCACCGACCTGGTTCATGCCCACGGCGGGATCTGCAGCTACGATCAGGCCAACGCCAACGGGATCCTGGGCATCACCCGCGCGAAGGAAGCGGGTTTCGACCTCTGCTTCTTCAACATCCACAAGACCTTCTCCTCACCGCACGGATGCGGCGGGCCGGGCTGCGGCGTCATCGGGGTCGCGGAGCACCTTGTTCCCTACCTGCCGGTGCCCCTCGTGAGCTTTTGCGAGAAGGGGAAACGGTACGTCCTCGACAAGGGTTCGCCCAAGACGGTGGGCAAGATCAAGGACTTCTACGGGGTCCTGCCGGCCGTGGTCCGGGCCTACGCCTGGATCATGAACCTGGGGGCCGAAGGGCTGCTCGAGGTGGCGAGGGTCTCGATCCTGAACAACAACTACGTTTTCCGGAAGATCCTGGAGATGAAGGGGGCCGGGGCGCCTCCCTACGCCGAGGGCGAACATCGCATGGAGCAGGTCCGCTACAGCTTCCGGAAACTCAAGGACGAAACGGGGCTCGGCATCGCGGACGTCCAGAACCGGATCTTCGACTATGCGGGGCACATCTGGAGCAGCCACGAGCCGTTCATCGTGCCGGAACCGTTCACCATCGAACCGACGGAGTCCTACTCGAAGGACGAGCTGGACGAGTACCTGGCCATCCTGGGCCGGATCGTCGAGGAAGCCTACACGGATCCTGAAATCCTCAGGCACGCTCCCCATAGGAGCGTCATCCACCATATCGACCACGACTACCTGGATGACCCGGAGCGCTGGGCCATCACGTGGCGCATGTACCGGAAGCGCTTCGACGGGTACTTCCAGCCGAAGGGCGCATAGGCGGGCACAGACGGCATGTTCCGTATCGGGCTGATCGTCAATCCCGTCGCCGGGATGGGCGGCCGGGTGGGGCTGAAAGGGACGGACGGGGCCGAATGCCTGGCCCGGGCACGGGAGCTGGGGGCGGTCCCCCTGGCTTCCGGCCGGGCCGGGCAGGCCCTGCGCCTTCTCCTTCCCGCGAGGGAAGAGTTCAGCCTCCACACCTGCCCGGGGTCGATGGGCGAAACCGCAGCGGCGGAGGCGAGGCTGTCCTTCGAAACGATCGGCCTTGAGGTCGGGCCTGAGACGGGGCCGGATGACACGAAGGCCGCAGCCCGGATCCTGGCGGACCTCGGGGTCGATCTTTTGCTTTTTGCCGGGGGGGACGGGACCGCCCGGGACATCGCCGGGGCTGTGGGTGAGAGGGTCCTCTGCCTGGGGATCCCGGCGGGGGTGAAGATCCACTCCGCCGTATTCGCCTCGACCCCCCTTCACGCGGGGGAAATGACGCTGGCGCTGGTTCGCGGCAGGCGCGCGGCGAAACGGCTCGCCGAAGTCATGGACATCGACGAGGAGGCCTTCCGGCAGGGGGAGGTCCGGTCACGCCTTTTCGGCTACCTGCTCGTGCCGGAGGACCGAAGGCGTCTCCAGGGCCTGAAGGCGGGCAGCCCGAAAAGCGAGGCCTTCCTGCAGAAAGCGATCGCTGCAGACCTGCTGGAGGGGATGGAGCCCAGCGTCCTCACCCTTATCGGGCCCGGATCGACGACGCGCGAGCTGAAGAGGCTCCTGGGTTTCGAGGGAACGCTGTTGGGCGTGGACGCCGTGAAGGGCGGGCGGCTGGTGGCGGAAGACTGCGGAGAGAAGCGGCTGCTCGAGCTGATCGAGGGCGAGCCTTCGGGGTCGGTGCGGATCGTCGTGTCGCCCATCGGGGGACAGGGCTTCCTTTTCGGGCGGGGCAACCAGCAGTACAGCCCCGAGGTCCTGCGCCTCGTCGGGCCGAAGAACATCCGGGTCGCCGCGGCACCGGGGAAAATCGCCGCCCTCGGCGGGGCTCCCCTTCGCCTCGACACGGGCGACCCGCGCCTCGACCGGCAGCTTTCGGGCTACACCAGGGTCACAACAGGCTACCACGAAGCCGTCATGGCCAAAGTCTCCCCCTGACCCCCAAACCGGGGTCAGGTCTTGAATCTTAGCATTTTCAAGCGGTAAGATTATTTTATGAGCAGACCATTACGGATCGAGTTCGAAGGAGCGCTTTATCACATCACAAGCAGGGGGAACGCTAGGCAGCGTATCTTTCTTGACGACGAGGACAGGTACGGATTCCTCGACATCCTGTCGAAAACGATTGAGAGAACAAGCTGGAAATGCCACGCTTTCTGCCTCATGAGCAACCACTACCATATGGTTCTGGAAACTCCCCTCGCAAATCTTTCCAACGGGATGAGAGAACTGAACGGCAACTACACGCAGGCCTTCAACCGCTGCCACGATCGGGTGGGGCACCTCTTCGAGGGTCGCTACAAATCGATCCTGGTAGAGAGGGACCCTTACCTGAAAGAGGTGATTCGGTACGTGGTGCTCAACCCCGTCAGGGCTGGGCTGGTGGAAAAGGCTGAAGACTGGCCGTGGAGCAGCTTCAGGGCGACCGCCGGGCTGGCCCGGTGTCCCGAATGGCTGGAAACAGGGTGGGTGCTGGGCTGTTTTGACAATGACCGACGCAAGGCAGCCCGGGAATACACGGAATTTGTCCGGGATGGCATGAACACCGGCTTCCAGCTCAAGGACGCTGTTGAGCAGCAAATCTACCTGGGGCCCAGGGACTTCATTTCGTCACTGCAAGCGGAAATTCGGGCAGGGGATGATTTAGCGGAAATCCCGAAGGACCAGAAGAGGCTAATCAAGCAGGATCTTCCATATTTCGCCCGGGAGTACCCGGAGCGAAACGAAGCGATGGCGCGGGCCTACCTTTCCGGTTTTTTCACCCAGGACCAGGTGGCTGAGTACTTTGGCGTCCACTATTCCACGGTTAGCAGGGCCATAAAAAAATACAGAAAAGAGGCCGCCGAAGAGGAACGCCGGATGCATCGGCGCTCCCCAGACGTGAGGGCCGAAGGCCGGGAGGCTTATACCCGTGGGGCTTAGCACGATCGCATGGGTTGTTGCCGTCACGGCTGCCAGCGCGGCATTGGCACTGGCTGCGGGCGGCTTGCTTTGGGAAAGCTCTGCCCGGAAAGTGAGGGCAAATCTCGAGGCCCACCGGATGGAGCCGGCTTTGGCTGTTGTTGATTTCAAAAACTTCGAGGGCTTGCCGGAACCTGTCCAGCGCTATTTCCGAATCGTCCTCACCGATGGCCAGCCGGTAGTCGCATCGGCCAGGATCGTCCACCGGGGACAGTTCAACATGAGCGAAACCGGTGAGAAATGGAAGCCCTTCACGTCCGAGCAGGCGGTGACCGCGGCTAGGCCCGGTTTCGACTGGGAAGCCCGAATCCGCATGGCGCCTGGGCTGTCCGTCCTGGTCCGGGACGCCTACGTTGCTGGCCAGGGGATCCTCAAGGCGAGCCTTGCCGGGCTTTTCACCGTTGCGGAATGGCCCCAAACCCCCGAACTAGCCTACGGGGAACTGATGCGCTTCCTGGCGGAGGCCGTCTGGTACCCGACGGCTCTTTTGCCCGGCCCGTTCGTGAAGTGGGAGGAAACGGGCGGGAGTTGCGCGAAGGCGACGCTGGCGGACGGCGGCACGGTCGTTTCGCTGGTCTTTCACTTCTGCCCGGACGGCCTTGTCGAGAGGGTGCGGGCCGAATCCAGGCCGAGAACCGTGGGAGACCGAACAGTGGACATGCCCTGGGAGGGGCGTTTCCGGGTGTGGGAGAGGCACGGGGACATACTCGTCCCGACCCGGGGCGAGGTCGCGTGGATCACGCCGGAAGGGCCCCATCCATACTGGCGGGGGGAAATTGAACGGATCGAGTATGCGTTCCTGGAAGGAAACGGCGATTGAAGGACGGGATGCTCGAATTCAAGACCTGGCCCCATGTGGTGACCCCGATGTTGGGGGTTTCGTGATATAAAGGGTTCAGCGCAATGCAGTAATACGCTGAAAGAGGGGTCCTGCAGATGAACAATTCGAAGGAAAGCCCGGAGATCCGGTTCGCCGTTTTGATCGACGGGGATAACGCACAGCCTTCCCTGGTGGTGGATGTCCTGAAGGAGGTCGCCAAGTACGGGAAGATCACCATCCGCCGCGTCTACGGCGACTGGACGAGCCGGCAGATGGAGACCTGGAAGAAGCACCTGCCCCAGAACGCGGTCCAGCCGGTGCAGCAGTTCCAGAACACCGTGGGAAAGAACGCCACGGACAGCGCCATGATCATCGACGCGATGGACCTGCTTTACGGGAACAATGTCGAGGGGTTCGCCATCGTGTCGAGCGACAGCGATTACACCCGCCTGGCGATCCGCCTTCGCGAAGACGGCAAGTTCGTCGTGGGGATCGGGAAGATGCAGACCCCGGAACCGTTCGTCCGGGCTTGCGACCTTTTCGTCTACACCGAGAACCTGGTGAAGACCTGCCCTGCGGTGACCGAGGTTAAGCCTGCCCCCCGCAAGAAGGGCAAGGCGGCCGCCGGCAAGAAGGGTGCCCCGGGGGCCCGCGAGGTGGTCGAGGAAGTCGTTCCTCCGAAGAAGCCGGACCGGACGGCCGAGGCCCGCTCGCTCCTTTCCCAGGGCTTCGACATGGTGGTCCAGGACGACGGGTGGGCGACGCTGTCCGATCTCGGCAAGGCCCTGCGGAGGCTCGACCCGGCGTTTGACTTCCGAACCTACGGGTACTCCCAGCTTTCGAAGATGATCGAGGCCCACCAGGACATCTACGAGATCGAGCGCGAAGCGGAAAAGGGCCCGTCCCAGATCTACTTCCGGAAGCGCGATAGCCACTGAAACGATTGTTAGGCCCGGGAGGAGGAGCGACATGTCAAGACTCGGATGGCTGATTCTTTTCATCGTGGGAGCCATCGCTGCCATGATGGTGGGGTATTTTGTCCTGATGCGTCCCGCGGCGGACATCCTCGGGGCGACCCTTGAACCGGTCGGCGGCGGGGAAGCGGTCCAGACCGCGTCATTCGTCGGCAAGCCCACGATCCTGATCCTTTTCACCCCCACCTGACCCTACTGCCGCACCGAGCTCGTCGAGCTCGAAAGCGATGCGGACATCATGAAGCGGCTCGAAGGGGCCAATGTCGTGGCCCTGGCCCCAGGCGGCTACAGCGTCGAGGTCCTCGAAAGGGCCCGGTCCGCCTGGGGAGTGAAGTCCATCCCCTTCTACAGGGACCCGGGCAACGTTCTTTTCACGCGGTTCAATGTGAGCGGAGTTCCCCACACGATCCTTTTCGACAGCAGGGGGAAGCAGAAGGAAGAGTTGAAAGGTTACGGCGGGGTGGAACCGTTCCGGAAAGCCCTGGTCGGCCTGGGGCTTTAGGGCGCCAAACCCTGGCGAGGGAATCGAGAAGGGGACCGGGCCTTGCGGCACGGTCCCCCTTTTTTTTGTTTTCGTTCGGTTAGGCGCTATTTCTTCAGGAGCGGCTTCAGCTCGGCAGGAATCTTGTCACCCGCAGTTGACGCCTGGGGACCGACGATATCCTGCCCCATGTCCTGGAAGACGGCCAGGCCGCCCTTGGGGTCGAGGACGAACTTCGTGAAGGCCAGGGCTGCCTTGGCGTTGGGTGCGGTCTTGGGGATCGTCAGGCCGTAGACGATGGGCTCGCCCAGGGTCTTGATCTTCTTGCCGGGTTCCTTGCCCGCAAGCTGTACCGAGGCTGCCGAGTAACCCTTCGCGTAGGCGGGGTCCTTCAGGTTGATTTCCACAGGCAGGTCGAGGTACTTCAGCTTGTGCTGGACGGCAACGGACTTGTACTCGAAGGCGTAGTCCATGGCCCCGCTTTCCACCATGGCGACGAGGTCGATGGCCTTCGGGCGGACGGCCCTGTTGGGATGGGTCATTGCGTTGATGTAGAGCCCCTTGTCCTTGTAGAACGTCTCGGCGAGCTGCAGGACCATGAGGCTTCGGTAGCCGCAGGGGTCGGCGTCCGGCTCGGAATGCCCCCACCGGACGTCGGGGCGCATCAGGACCTTCGTCCAGTTGTCCTTGTTGATCTCGGCGCCGTACTTGGATTTCGGGCCGTACATGAGCACGATGGCGTTGCTGGCGAACAGGGCGTTCCAGCTTGCCGTTGCGGGCCTGAGCAGCTTGTCGATGACCATGTAGTCGGCGGAAAGGAACACGTCGCACGCGCCGCCGAGGTCCGTGATCTTCCGGGCCAGGGCCGCGCTGCCGCCGGCTTCTCGCTGGATGTCGATGCCCGGGTTCGCTTTCTCGTAGAGTGCCTCGATCTTTGCCATGGGCGCGGCGAGGCTGCCGGCGTGGAAAACGATGACTTTTTCCGCGGCGACGGCCGCAGGAGCCCCGATAGCGGCCAGGACGGCCAGGGCCAGGAGCAGGGTGAGAACATGGCGGAACTTCTTCATGATGAAAACACCTCCGTTTGGGATTGGGTTGCACTCTTTTCGAAAACATGGATCGAGCCCGGGCTGAAACAGGCCCGGCAAGGCTGCCCGATCCGGATGTCCCTGGAAAGGATCGTGGAGGAAAGCGTCCGCCCCGTCAGCCGGAAGCCGTCGGCCTGCAGGATGACCTCGAAGGCCATCCCCCTCGGGACGATCGAGGCGACCCGCCCCGAAAAGGAGTTGGCGAATCCATCCGGAAAGACGGAATCGAGGACCACGTCTTCGGGCCGGATCCCGATGAATCCCGTGCAGGACTCGTCGCAACCCTCGAGGGCGAAGGAAACTCCACCTTCCAGGAAAGCCCTGCCGCCTTTCACCGTCGCGGGGAAGATGTTCTTCATGCCGACGAACTCGGCCACCTGCCGGTTCACCGGTTCCTGGAAGACTTCCCGGACATCTCCCACCTGCTGGAGGGTCCCGCCGTGCAGGACGGCGACCCGGTGCCCCAGCGAAAGGACTTCCCCGAAATCGTGCGTCACCATGACGATCGTCATCCCTTCCCGGTTGATGTGGCCCAGATAGTCCTGCAGTTCCTCCCGGAAGCACGGGTCCAGTGCGGAAAGCGGCTCGTCCAGGAGGAGGAGCGAGGGTTTCACCGCCAGGGCTCGCGCCAGGGCGACCCGCTGCTGCTCCCCGCCCGAAAGGGTGGTGGGCGACCGGTCGAGGAGGGTTTCCAGCTTCAGTAGCCGGACGAGCCCCTCGACATGCCGGGTGTCGCGATCCGGCGTGAAGCGCAGTCCCCACCGGATGTTCTGGGCCACCGTCATGTGGGGGAAAAGGGCATAGTCCTGGTAAACCAGGGCGACCTTCCTTTTTTCCGGCAAGAGCGCGGTCACGTCGGTCCCCCTGATGCGGATCCGCCCGGCGGCAATGGGCCTGAGCCCCGCGATCGCCTCCAGCATGAGAGTTTTTCCCGCGCCGCTTGGGCCGACGACCATGAAAAATTCGCCTTCCTCCACCGAAAGAGACAGGGAATCCAGGCTGAAACCGGGCAGGTCGATGGAGAGGCCTTCCAGTTCGATCATGGTAGGAGGTCCTCCTTTCGCTTGCCTGCAGCCAGGAGGCGAAGCAGGACGAACATCCCGAGGCAGACGAGGATCAGCTGGACCGCAATCGGCGTCGAGTACTTCAGGCCGAACGTGGCGAAGCGGTCGTAGATCAGGGTCGGGGCGACCATGGGATGGTAGGCGATGATGACGACCGCGCCGAACTCGCTCACTGCCCGGGCCCAACTCATGATCAGGCCGGATATCAGCCCTTTTCTCGCCATGGGGAGGGAGATCCGGAAGAAGACTTCCGGGAAGGAGGCCCCGAGGGTCCGGGAGACGTTCTCGATCCGGGGCGAAACCCCGTAGAAGGCGTCTCGGGCGGCATCGACGTAGAAGGGGATGGAAACGAAAAGGCAGGCCAGGATGATCCCGAGGTGGCTGTTGACGGGAGAGAGGCCGAGGTTGACCAGCAGGGCCCCTGCGGGAGCCTTCGGGGAAAAGGCCATGAGGACGGCGATGCCGGCGACCGTGTGGGGCACCATTATCGGCACGTCGATCACCGCTTCCAGGAACGACTTCCCGCGAAAGGAGTGACGGGCCAGGAAATAGGCCAGGGGCGTTCCGAAAAGGGCGATGATCGCGGTGGCGGCCGCGGCCGTCCAGATGCTCCTCCAGAGGGCCGCCAGCACGTCCTTCTCCATGGAGGACGCGGCGACGATCTTCCAGTCGGCCCGCAGGAACATCCCCGCGAGGGGCCAGATGATGTAGAGGACCAGGAAAGAACCCATCAGGAGCATGAACCAGCGTTCCCTGAACGATTGCGGCATGGACCCTCCCAAAATGAGAAAAAAGGTGGCCGCCCCGAAAAGGAGACGGCCACCGCGAAGGGTCCTGCCGCTCCTCCTTTCCGAACGCGGGAGGCCCTTCCGTTTCCGGAAGAACCCGTTGGCCGGTCCCCATGGGAAAGACTCCTTTAGGGGAGGCGGCTCGGAGGATGCTTATTGTTTTGAAAGCAGGAAAATCCTACCACACTTTCGAAAAAATGATAATGAAGATGACTATCATAAATGGAGGGAGGCAGAGGGAAGAATTGAAAGGCTGCGGGAAAGTGGGGGCCTTCCGGTAAGCCCTTTAAGGGTTGGGACTTTAGCATTTTCACTTGGCGCTTGACAGGGGATGAAACATCTTTTAAAATCGACAGACTGGTGAGGTTTCTTCACCCGATAAAGGCAAACCCGTCGAAAGCCGGGGACGCAAAGCTGAGGGTCTAAAGCCGAAAGGCAAAGACAGCCTGGCTGCCGAAGGTGGAAGGGGATTTGGAAGCGCCTTCGGGAAAATTCTCGAAGGCGCTTTTTTGTCTCCCACGAGACGGAAAAGTCGCCGGGGAGGCGGACCATGGGAACAAGAACAAAAAGCATCCTCGGGTTTTTAGCGGCAATCTTCCTCCTGGGGGCCTGCCTGGGTTCCGCGGAGGCTTCACTGCCGGGCAACACCCTCATTTCGGCCCGGGACGGCTCGGAATCGATTATGTCCGGCTGGCAGGGAACCCCGACACTTTTGGTTTTCTTCAGCCCTGTTTGCCGCTACTGCCGGACCGAGTTGAAGGAACTGGAAAAACTGGCCCGCTGGCCGATCGGGCAGGGCGTCCGGATCGTGGCGGTGGCGCCCGGGGGTTTCTCGGACAGGGTCCTGGACGCGGTCGTGTCAAAGTGGGAACTCAACAGGGTCGAGGTCTACTCCGATCCGGGGAACGCCCTTTTCAAGGCTTTCCGTGTGAAGAAGGTTCCCTATACCGTCTATTTCGATGCGGACGGCAGCCGGAAGGACGGTTTCCTCGGCGCGGTCAACGCCAGCGAACTGGAGGATTTCCTGAAGGAACAGCAGCTTTAGCCCGTTTTCACGGTTTGCCTCACCAACCTGGTTTTTGTTGTCCTGGGGGATCCCCTGAAAAGCGGGGGGTCCCTCTTCTTGTTGGTGTAAAGTATTTGCAAAGCGTATCGAACGAAAGAAGGGGAAAAAGTCTTGAGATGCGATGCCTGTGACAAAAAAAGCTGCCTCAACGGGAAGCCTTGTGTGCCAAAGCCCTTCCCGGAGGCTTACGAGGATCCCTGGGTGAAGAAAACGATGCGGGTGGCGAGCGAAATCGAGGCGGAATTCTACGGGATCAAGAACCGTTTGGAGGAGATCATGGAGTTTGCCCGGAGGATGGAATTTCGCAAGCTGGGCCTTGTCTTCTGTCTGGGGCTTGAAGAAGAGGCCCGGATCGTGGGGGACATCCTTTCCCGGGAGTTCGAGCTCGAATCCGTCTGCTGCAAGGTTGGCGGGTTCCTGAAGAGCGAAATCGGGATGGCACAGGGCAAGGGCCTGGGCCTGGCTTCCTGCAACCCGGCGGGGCAGGCCGCGCAGCTTGAAAGGGCCGGATGCGACCTGGCCATCGTCATGGGGCTCTGCGTCGGGCATGACACGGTCTTCTACCGGACCTGCAGCCTCCCGGTCACGACCCTTGCGGTCAAGGACCGGGTGCTGGGACACAATCCCCTGGCCGCGGTCACCTGTCCCTACGTGAGGAAGAAGGTTATCAGGGGCGTGAAGCCCAAGGAAGACGAATGAAGGGAGGGGCATCGGAATGCCGGACCTGGACGAAACTCAGCAGAAAAAGCTGGAAAAGAAGTTCCAAGTGGACATGAAGAAGGTCTCGAAGTCGGACGTGGAGAAGGTCCTGGAGAAAGCCGAACCGGTCCTGAAAAAGCTCCGCAACTCGACCGTGGAAAAAGTCCTGGTCATGGCGAAACAGGCGACCCTCGTCTTCGAGATGCTGAAAAGCTGGTGGAAGGGCGAGATCAATTTGCCCTGGAAGACCGTTGCCGCAATGACCGTGGCGCTCCTTTACCTGGCCTCTCCCATTGACCTCCTTCCAGACTTCTTCCCCCTCGCCGGCTACATCGACGACCTCTTCATCGTCGCCGTCGCCATGGAACTGGTGCAGGACGAACTGAAGGACTTCGCCGAAAAGAAAGGCCTCGACCTCAAGGAATACGGCCTCTAACCTGAGGGTAACCTGAGGGGGTCAGACCTTGTTTCTTGCTGTTTGTACACAAACAGCAAGAAACAAGGTCTGACCCCCTCCTCTCTTTTTTGGGTTGACACCTGCCTTTTTCTACTTTAACTTAGGGAGGGAGGGCACGTTTAATCACGTACGTTTATAAGGTAAAGTAAAGCTTTTTATTTCTTTTCATCACACTTTATAGGAAAAGGGGTTGAATGTAGATGAAAGAGAACCGACCGCGCCTTATTCTTTTAGTCGCCCTTGCCCTGTTCCTGGTTTTCTCTCCCATTGTACCTGGCCATGCCGCCACAACCGAGGTGGTCACCAACACGAACGACAGTGGTGCAGGATCGTTGAGGCAGGCGCTGGCTGATGTGGATGCCGGCGGCACGGTCTCCTTCAGCGGAATCGGGTTCCCGGCGGAGATCGTCCTGGCGACTCCCCTGGCCATCAGCAAGAACGTCACGATCGAGGGTCCGGGCGCAAGCCAGCTGTCCATCAGCGGGGGAAACCTTTGCAGGGTTTTCAGTATTGACGGTGTCGATGTCAACCTATCCGGCCTCTCAGTAAAGAACGGGAAGGACAGCGAAGCCGGCGGTATTTACGTCAACGGCGGGGCCCTTACCGCCACAAGCTGCGATATCACGGGAAATCATTCCGACACTTGGGGTGGAGCGGTCAAGGGGGATAGCGCTGCCCTTTCCTTTAACGGTTGCCGGGTTTCGGACAACGGAGCGGGTTTTTTCGGACGCGGCGGTGCCGTTTACCTGAACGAAGGAAGCCTCTCGATGACCGATTGTGAAATTAACCGGAACAGGATAACCCAGGACGAATTTTTTACGAACCATGGAGGAGCGGTTTACCTGGTCAGCACCACGGGTGACGGCAATCTTTTGGATGCCGTCTTCACCCGCTGTAAGTTCAGCGAAAACCTGGCGACGTACGGCGGCGCCATCTACGCCGAGGGGGTGGACAGCCTGGCGGCCGAATTGTGCCTCTTCGAGGAAAACGACGGAAGCTACGGAGGGGCACTCTACTCCAGTTTTGTGGCGCACCTGGCGGTCGAATCCTGCCTCTTCTCGGGCAATCATGCCCGCAACTGGGGCGGGGCGATTTATTCGAGGTCTTCCAGCATCGTCCTGGGAAAAACGTCTTTCACGGGGAATTCGGCCTATGTGGGAGGGGCCCTCATGTCCTATGCGAATGGCGCGGCGACTCCCGGGACTGTCGTGCTGAGCAACTGCACGATCACCGGTAACACTGCCGATAACGGCTATGGGACCGCCGGGTTTGCCGCCGGGATCCACAACGGCGGTTACTGTTCCCTCAGTCTCCTGAATTGCACGGTCGCGCTGAACGAGGCGGTCGACCAGCGAAGCGGCATCTGGAACGAAGGTTCGCTGACCCTGAAAAACACGCTCGTGGCAGGCAACGCGGGTAACGATGCCCAAAACTACCCGGAGTCGGTTTCGGGGGCCTCCCTGACTTCCCTTGGATACAACCTGCTGGGGAAAGTCGTGAATTTCGGTGAAGGATGGCAGGAAGCCACGGATATCGTTTCCGAAGATCTTGTTTCCGGAGATCTTTTCGAAGGGGTGGCCGCCGATAACGGCGGACCGGCAGTCGGTGTCGACGGTGCGACGGTTCCCATGCTCACCCTCGCCCTGAAAGAGGGAAGCCCCGCCGTTGACAGCGGCAGCGGAACGGGCCTGGATGGTTTGACGGCCGTCACGGCGGACCAGCGTGGAGTTGCCCGGCCGCAGGGCAGCGGCTACGACATCGGGGCCTTCGAGCTTGAAGCGGCAGCGGGTGACGATGACGATGACGACGACGATACCCCCGTTTCGGGCGGAAGCGGCGGGTGCAGCACGGGCCCGGTTGGACCGGCGCTGGGACTTCTTCTGCTGCCCCTTGGGTGCCTGGCCCTGAAACCCCGGCGCAAGGCCAGGTCCTGAAAGCCTGAACGGCTGGTGTAACGGGACATAAAAAGGGGGGGCGGGTCCGAGGACCCGCCCCCCCTTTCGTGTTCCTGTCAGAGGTTAGCGCCTGCTGCGGAGCAGGGCCAACGGCACGAGCAGGAAAAGCCCCAGTGGCAGGGCGCCGGCACCGTTGCAGCCGCTGCCGCTTTCGCCGTCGGGGGTTTCCCTGGCGGAGACGGGCGCCAGCACGATCTTCGCCGTGAAGGCCGGGTCTCCCGTGTTGCCGCCGTCATGGATGATGACGGCGCCGTTGCTGAAGCTCACTCCCGCCGGCCCGTCGTCGACGACGGCGCCGAAGAGCTGCCCTCGGCAATAAAGGACCGTGGCCGCTTCCTCGACCTGGGTGGGGGTGATCCCGCCGGGAACCAGCATGGCCGTTCCCATGAGCCGGATCACGTTCGTGGGATCCAACTCCGCTTCTTCGGCGGCTTCCACGATGTCCACGATCTCTCCGTCGGAAAGCACGGCCCAGATGTGGAAGCGCTCAAGGAAGGCCTGGTCGAACGGGACGTCGTCCGCCACGTCTTCCGCGATAGCCTGGATCGCTTCCGCCACGGCTTCAGGCAACTCCTCGGAGCCTTCGGTCGTGAGGTCCATCCGGATGCGCAGCGGCAGGACGGGAACCGTCTCGCCTTCCGCCACGGGGTCCAGGGAACCGTAGGGCACGTAGGGCACATCCATTTCGAGGAACCGGACGTCGCCGGCAAAGCCGTCCACTGGACCCTCGTCATGGGAGACAACCAGGTTTGCAAGCGCGGAAAGAGACGGATACTGAGCTTCCTTGCCTTCCAGGTCGGCCGACGGGATCGTGAAGTGAACGAGGTCGAGCCCATCCCAGGACATTACGCCGGTTGCCTCCATTGAAGATTCACTGAAACGGGCCAGCCACTGGTAGGCCTTCGTATTGAACGTGGCTTTCCAGCTAGCGAGGGAGGATTCACCCGGCATCAGGCCTTTGAATTCCCTCACGTACGGGGTGGGTTCCCCTTCGATCGGGGCCTGGCAATAGCTCCCCTCCCAGAAGGAAAACGCCGGAGGCAAGTCGGGGCTGGTCGTGAATGGCCATCCCATGTAAGTGAAAGCCGAGGGGTTCAGAAGGAAGTAAGCACGTCCTGCTTCGTCCAGGGTGGTCGGCTGAAGCTCGATCGGTTCGCTGCCCCAGTTCGTGATTGCCATCTCGAAGTTGGAGACTGCGGTTGTCGTCATAATCGCCGCCTGGTTCAGGAAAATCGTCCCGAGATCGACTTCCATCCCGGAAGCGGCATAACGCCGCGGCAGGGGGTAGGCAGCGGTCTCGAGGCCCGCTGTGGTTTGGAGGCCGGATGAGGATGCAGACATCGGCCCGATGATGGACTCGACGGGTTCGCCGAAGGAATTGTAGGCCAGTTCCACGAAGTTGGATTCCTCCACCTTGGCCAGGAGGAAGGGAAGAGCTTCCTGGCTCCCGGGATCGAAGAGCGTATGGAAACCGCGGTGGGTGACGTTGAACGTCCAGTTGCCCGTCTCCTGGCTTTCTGCAGCAGTGTCGAAGCCGGTGAAGACGCCCCAGTCGGGCACGATCTCCAGGTTCGAAAGCTCGAACGTTTCCGAAGAGTCGTTGCTGACCGTTACGTTTTGCAGGGCCAGCGAATCGCCGTTTGTCCGGACGAGGAGGATCTGGGTGCCGTCCAGTTCGTATTCTCCCGGTGTGCCCACCTTGTAGCCGTACACTTCAACACTGTCGTCCTCATCATCCCCCACAGCGGGATCGAGGCCGGAGGTCACGTGGAGCCCGAGTTCCCCGTTCCCGCCCGTGGCCAGCACACTGGATTGAGAAGTGATCAGCCAGTCGATCCCTGTTCCCGGCAGTCCCCCGGGAACCAGGATGCCGTTCGCCCATGCTGCGGAAAAAGCCAGGAAAACCCCGATGGTTGCAAATGCCGCAAACCTGCGCAAACTCTTACCCCTGACGTCCATGGAACCGCCTCCTCAATGAAATGTTGAGAACTGTCTCAATCATATCAAAGCTTTAACTAAAGTGGCGGCTCTCCGCAGAAATATGGACAGGGAAACGTTCCATTATTGTTTCTTTATTCTTGCGGGGGCCTCCGAGAGAGGGTGATGAGCATGACGGAGGCGATGACGACGACTGCGGCGACCATCATGCGGGAGGTGATTTCCTCGCCTCCGAGCGTCCAGCCCAGGAAGACGGCGACGACGGGATTGACGAAAGCGTGGGTGGCGACGCGGGAGGCGGGTTCGACCTTCAGGAGCCAGACAAAGGCGGTAAAAGCGATGATGGACCCGAAAACGGCCAGGTAGGCCAGGGCAAGCCACGATTTCATGCTGACGGCCGAGGGGATGAAGCGCGCACCCTCGCCCAGGGTCAGCCCTGCCGTCACCAGCAAGGCTCCCCCGACGAGCATCTGCATTCCCGTCCC
>Ga0068711_1000307_pt1 | contig 48916 bp, 43 predicted proteins | sample MTBAKMMethaMetaG_FD_62224 | JGI IMG/M metagenome (GOLD analysis project Ga0068711, IMG submission 62224) | Enrichment culture microbial communities from Arthur Kill intertidal strait, New Jersey, USA, that are MTBE-degrading - MTBE-AKM (Arthur... | ecosystem: Environmental > Aquatic > Marine >...
CCAATCCTTTACCCTGATCCCCCTGATCCCCCTGATCCCCCTCGTCCCCCTTCATCCCCCTTCGTCCCCCCCCCCTCGTCCCCCTCGTCCCTCATTTATTTCCGCAATATTTTTATCTTTGATCGCTGAATTATCTGATTCCATGAGAAAATTAATCATTTCCAATGCCGGTGTACTGATTACATTTGCAATTCTTTTTATCTTAGGTGTTCTGGTTTCAGCTATTTACGGAAAAACAGAAACTCATATTTTCATCAACCGGTTTCATACATCTTTTTTCGACCAGTTAATGAAAACCTGGACATTCATGGGCGACGGAGTGGTAATGCTCGGTATTTCCGTCTTGCTTTTCTTCAAAAAGATACGATACGGATTGACATTACTATCTTCCTTCATATTGTCATCCCTTATCGTTCAATTGTTAAAACGTTTGATTTTTGAAGGTATTCCGCGTCCGGTTAAATTCTTTGAGGGATCGGGCTTTGATCTTCATCTTGTACCTGATATAAAATATTATTTATCCAACAGTTTTCCTTCCGGCCATTCTGCAACCGCTTTTGCACTGTTATTCGGACTCGCATTTCTTTGTGAAAACCGGTTTTTGAAAGCATTATTGTTTATTTTTGCAACCGGAGCCGCATTTTCCCGTGTGTATCTTTCACAGCACTTCCTGGTGGATGCTGTTTTTGGATCTTTCATCGGGGTTTTATGCGCAATGATTTCGCACTGGTATTTTTGTTATATAGATAAAGAATGGCTGAATGTTCCTGTTTATAAGCTTATTGATAAGGATAAAAAATGAAGAAATAAAAATATTTATGAGACAGCCCCATGGGGGCCCGTGGAACAAACAAGTACTTAACAGGTACGTATTTTTATGATGAACCAAAACAAAAATTATAAATGAAGCAAAATTCATCTCAATTAGTAGTCTTTGGATTTGTGGTTTTATACGGTCTTTTGTTTTTTCTTCCCTTTTTGGGACAAGTACATTTATTCGACTGGGATGAAATAAATTTTGCCGAATCAGCAAGGGAAATGATTGCTTCCGGAGATTATCTGACCGTACAGATAAATTTCCAGCCCTTCTGGGAAAAACCTCCATTATTTATCTGGCTGCAGGTGTTGTCTATGAAAATCTTCGGGATCAATGAATTTGCTGCCAGATTCCCAAATGTGATCTGTGGCATTCTCAGTTTATGGGTTTTGTTCAACACGGGCAGAAAACTTTATGATAGTAAATTCGGCTTTTACTGGATGCTCGCTTATGTCGGATCTTTTTTACCCTTCTTTTATTTTAAATCAGGAATAATTGACCCCTGGTTTAACCTCTTTATTTTCCTTGGTATTATTCATTTTGTGTACTATCAGAAAGCTGAAGATAAAGCAGATTATCATCTGATTATATCAGCCCTGTCTATTGGCATGGCAATTCTGACCAAGGGACCTGCCGCTATATTGATATTCCTGATCTCATTCGGAGTTTACCTGGTATTCAGAAGATTTAAAATAAGAGCTTCTTTTCGCGATGTAATGGTCTTTTTTTTAGTTGTATTTTTCATCGGAGGGTCATGGTACCTGCTTCAAATAATTAAAGGCAACTACCAGCTTATCAGGGAATTTATACTGTACCAGATCCGTCTTCTTACCACAGAGGATGCCGGCCATGGAGGATTCTTCCTCTATCACTTCTTTGTCCTTCTCGTGGGAGTGTTCCCTGCATCCTTTATGGCATTGCTTTCATTTAAGGATCATTTTGACGGACCCGGGCTAAGAAAGGAGTTTTTTCTCTTTATGATGATCCTTTTCTGGGTAGTACTTATTCTTTTTTCCATTGTAAACACAAAAATTGTTCATTACAGCTCACTTTGCTATTTCCCGATAACCTATTTTACTGCACTTACTTTCAGAAAATATGAAAACTCGGAGATCAGGATACCCCTCTTGCTGAAATATTTCACAGGGATAGCAGGAGTGTTCTTTGGACTGCTGGTAGCCATATTACCTTTTATTGATTTATATATTGACAAAATTATTGAGATCATAGGGCGCAACGACCCGTTTGCCGCAGCCAATCTTCAGGCTGATGTCTCCTGGCCCTGGTTCATTTCATTGGTTGGAATTGGCTTTATCATTGCTGTCATAACCAGTCTGCGTTTAATTAACCGTAACCGGAACTGGGGCATGAGAATTCTTTTCATCTCATGTTCAGTCTTCATTTATCTTACCATTACACTGGTCACCCCAAGGATTGAAGGGTACACACAACGTGCAGCTGTTGAATTCTTTAAATCAGTATCTTCGGAAAAAGCGTATATCACAACACTGGGGTATAAAAGTTACGCACATCTGTATTATGGCAAAGTTGATCCGGAATGCGGATTGATGACAGCCGACTCACATTTTCTTCTGGAAGGAGATATAGACCTGGATGCATATTTTGTTTTTAAGATCAACAGGAAAGAGAATTATTTGAAAGAATATCCCTTACTGGAAATATTATATGAAAAAAATGGTTTTGTATTTGCAAGGAGAAGGAAATAATTCATAATGATCGGCAACAATAAAATAACCATAGTCCTGCCGGCATACAATGCTGAGAAAACCCTCGGACAAACCTACAACGAGATCCCGTTTGATATTGTGGATGAGGTCATACTTGTTGACGATAACAGTAAGGATGATACACTGGAAGTTGCAGCAAAACTGGGGATTAACCATATTGTCCCTCATGCCGAAAATAAAGGGTACGGAGGAAATCAAAAGTCATGCTATAATAAGGCACTTGAATTAAATTCCGATATTGTTGTTATGCTTCATCCCGATTATCAATATACTCCGAAACTGATTCATTCCATGTGTTATCTCATTGCCAACGGAGTATATGAAGTTGTACTGGGTTCGAGGATCCTGGGTAAAGGAGCTCTTAAGGGAGGGATGCCATTGTATAAATATATTGCAAACAGGCTTCTTACTCTTTTTCAGAATATTATGATGAATAAAAAGCTTTCTGAATATCATACCGGTTACCGGGCTTTCTCAGCTGATGTTCTGAGATCTGTTGATTATAATGCAAACTCGGATGATTTTCTGTTTGACAACCAGATGATAGCCCAGATCTTTTACGCGGGATTTGAGATTGCTGAAATTACCTGTCCGACAAAATATTTTGAAGAGGCTTCTTCTATTAACCTGAGAAGAAGTGTTAAATACGGACTTGGTGTTGTGGCCACTTCCTTTGCCTATTTTTTTCAGAAGCTGGGATTGATTAACTTTAGGATTTTTAGAAATAAATGAAGAAGTTATGATAATAAAAACTCATTCATATCCCCGTGCCGCCCTTATCGGTAACCCTTCCGACGGATATTTCGGCAAGACCATTGCCTTTGTCTTCGACAACTTTAAAGCTGAGGTTACCTTGTTCGAGTCTCCTGAACTTGAGATAATACCTGCACAATATGATACAAATGTTTTCCCGGGTATGAAAGCGCTGGCCGATGATGTCAGACTTTATGGTTATTATGGGGGAATCAGGTTATTGAAGGCTGCAGTGAAAAGATTCTATGAGTATTGCATAGACAATAATTTTTGTTTTAAGGAAAAAAATTTCACCATCAGGTATAAGTCTGATATTCCTTTCAGACTTGGGCTTGCCGGGTCCAGTGCAATAATTACAGCATGTATGAAAGCCTTAATGAAATTTTTTAATGTTACTATCGCTGAACCGGAATTAGCCAACCTGGTGTTATCGGTTGAGACAGAGGAACTTAAAATAGCAGCCGGCCTTCAGGACAGAGTGGTACAAGCATACGGCTGCCCGGTATATATGGATTTTAACGAATCTCTGATGAAAGAGCAGGGTTATGGCAGATATGAAAAACTTAGTGCAAAATTGTTGCCTCCCTTATATATTGCTTATGATGCTGATCTTTCTGAAGGCTCCGAAACAGTGCATAATAACTTCCGCGAACGTTATAATTTCGGGGACAGGCATGTCCTGAACGCAATCGCTGAGTGGAGTTTGCTGACCGACCAGATTAGAGACCTGCTGATTTCAGGTAATAAATATAATATCGGGTCTGTATTGAACAGGAACTTTGATCTTCGGAGGGAAGTTATGAATATAAGCGATAAAAATATACTTATGGTGGAAACAGCAAGGTCAACAGGGGCGAGTGCGAAATTTACAGGTTCGGGGGGAGCCATCATCGGAACATATTCAGATGAAAGCATGTTTATGGAACTGGAAAAGGCTTTTATTCCTCTAGGAGTGAAAATCTTCAAACCAAATATTGTTTGTGATAAAGATTAACAATTTACAAAATGATAAAAAAAGCAGTTATACCGGCCGCAGGATTTGGAACGAGATTTCTGCCTGCAACCAAATCACAGCCTAAGGAAATGCTTCCTGTTGTTGATAAACCCACTATTCAATATGTCGTGGAAGAAGCTGTTGCATCAGGGATTACAGATATCCTTATGATCATTGGTAAAGGGAAAAGAGCGATTGAAGAACATTTTGACAGGAATGTGGAACTGGAAATGCTGCTGTCCGGTAAAGACAAGTGTCATGAACTCAGCATTATAAAGGGAATTACTGAAATTGCCGATATAACATTTGTCTGGCAGAAAGAATCAAACGGACTGGGTGATGCAATCAGGTATGCAAAAAATCATACAAACAATGAGGCTTTTGCCATACTTCTCGGTGATACTATTATGGAACCTTTTTCCGGAGTTCCGGTTACGCGGCAGCTTATCGATATTTATAACAGGTACGGGGGACCGGTGGTAGCGCTGGAAGAAGTTGATCCGGCCGATGTGTCAAAATACGGTGTCATTGATGGAAAAGAAATTGCCAATAAAATCTTCCAGGTTAACTCTTTTGTTGAAAAACCGGACATAAATCAGGCTCCGTCAAATCTCGCGATAGCTTCCAGATATATTTTTACGCCTGATATCTTTGAATACCTGGCAAAAGTTAAACCTGGAAAAAACAATGAAATTCAGCTCACAGATGCCATGCAGATGATGGTCAAAAATTCTGATATGTTCGGTTTACAGTTTGACGGGATCCGGCATGATATCGGTAACAAGCTGGATTTTCTCAAAACAAATGTGTTGTATGGGCTAAAAAGAGATGACTTTGGAGATGAATTCAGGCAATGGTTGAAGGAAGTGGTGGGGAAAGGATGACACAAGGCAGGCAAGGTGCTGTCAGTAAAGAATTTATACTTTGTGTCCTTAGTGCGTACTTCGAGTCCTTAGTGGTTAAAATTATTTTTTTGACATTATTATAAAATTATTTTAGCATGAAGAATTTTATTAAAACTCTCATTATTATCGCAGCTTCCTTTCTCATTACATCTTGTATGTCACACAAATCTGACACCGACGATTGGCCGCAATATCGGAATGATGAAGGAAGAACAGGTTATACACCCCTTATACTGTCTGATCGTTTGAGTCCAAGCTGGATATGTCATTTCTCTCCACCAGATCTGTCATGGACAGGAATACATACCCGTATGACATTTGACTATGCATACCAGCCTGTTATTTCAGGTAATACGGTATTTATAGGCAGTTCAAATGATTGTAAAATTTATGCCCTTAACAGGAAAACAGGAAAAATCGTATGGTCATTTTTTACAGACGGACCTGTGAGGTTTGCACCGCTTATCTATAAAAACAAAGTTTATGCAGTCAGTGATGATGGCTATCTGTATTGCCTGTCTGCAAGAAATGGCAAATTATTATGGAAGAGCTCCGGTAGTGAACAACAGGATATGATTATCGGGAATGACAGGATGATTTCCCGGTGGCCTGCAAGAGGCGGTCCTGTAATAAAAGACGGAATATTGTACTTTGGTGCGGGAATATGGCCATCGGAAAAGATTTATATATATGCCATTGACCCCGATAATGGTGAAGTACTGTGGGTAAATAACTCCAGCGGTGAATTGGAAATGCCTCAACCACATGGTGGCGCAGTTGCTGAAAGCGGAATATCAGCTCAGGGATACCTGAGCATAGGAGGAGATAAATTATTCGTTCCGACAGGCAGAGCTGTACCTGCAGCTTTAAATTTAAAATCCGGAGAATTAGAGTATTTCCATCTCCAGTTATACAGAAATTACGGAGGTTCTGAAATTATGTCAACTGATCCGTTTCTTTTTGTTCCTGGAGGAAACTCAAGAGATATGGATGAGATCAGGGGAACTAAATGTGCTGTTTTTAATACTAATGACGGATCAATAATTTCCGGTGAGATAAACTCCGAGGCTATCGCAATTGCACCTGATTTTTTGTATTGTGTTAATAATGAAACACATCAGGTGGAGGCGTATCAAACAGAAAACCTGGTAGTAAGCAATGAAATACAGGATAGAAAGGGTGAATTGGTACAAGTAACCAGCCTGACTGATCCGGTTTGGAAAACTGATATTATAAATGATTATGTAAAAACATTAATTGTAAGCGGTAACAGGTTGATTGCAGGGACTGCGACGGAGAAAATCCTCATAATAAACAGAGAGGATGGTAAACTCATCTCATCGTTTAAAGTTAACGGAATACCATATGGACTTGCTGCAGCGCACGGATCTTTGTTTGTCAGCACCAATAAGGGTACTCTTTATTGTTTCGATGAGGGTGTTACTGCTTCTCCGGTAATTTATTTTAATGATATGCAGAGTTTTACTCATGTGCCGGATGAAACTTTTGTTTCTGCTGCTGAAGAGATTATTTCAATGAGCGGTCTGAAAAACGGTTATTGCCTTGACCTGGAATGCGGCGACGGTAGCTTGATATATGAACTTATAAAAAAAACAAATCTGACGGTTATCGGACTGGAAAAGGATAAGAACAAGGTGGAATCAGCCAGAAAGATATTCAGTGATGCGGGGATTTATGGCAGCAGGGTGGTTATTTACCATGGAGATATTAATACTATCCCCCTGCCTGATTATTTTGCCAATCTGATTGTTTCTCAACAATCACTGACCTCCGGAAGCCCTGACAATTTAGCATTAAATATACAGCGTTGCCAAAGACCATATGGTGGTGTTGTTATTACAGGGAAAAAAGGAGAAATGAAGATGGATATCAGGGGTGAACTTCAGGGAGCAGGACAGTGGACACATCAGTATCACGATCCTGCAAATACAACGATATCAGAAGATGAGATTGTGGATGGGAAATTAGAGGTTTTATGGTTCAGGGATTCCGATTTTGACATGCCCTCCCGGCATGGCAGGGGAGTGGCGCCTTTATTTAAAGACGGACGATTATTTGTTGAAGGTAATAACAGCATCAGGGCAGTGGATGCCTACAACGGTCATCTGTTATGGGAATATTATATTGAGGATCTGATGCTGGCATACGATCAGGAACATATCAGCGGGACTGCTATTACCCATGGTAACTGGTGTATAGAAGATGACAGGCTTTATGTCAGAAGAGGCTTGTCTTCCTATAACAGAGCAGCAAAAAATTGCTATGTGCTGGATGCTAAAACAGGATCGGAAATAAAAGTTTTTACCGCCCCACGTGATCATTGGGACGCCCCACATGGATACTGGGGTTATATTGCCGTAAAAAACGGAATTCTCTTCGGAACAGTAGCAAATGAAGAACATATCGTTAAATGGGGTTGGAAGGAAAGTGATATGAATAACCAGTTCAGCGAGTCGAATTCGATTTTTGCAATAGATGTCTCTTCCGGTGAAATGCTGTGGGAGTATAAGGCTAAACATTCCATCCGCCATAATTCAATTGCTATCGGGAATGATAAGGTATATTTTATCGACAGACCCATTGCTGAAATCGACTATATATACAGCAGAAGAGGGGAATCCGCTATTCATCCTCCCGGTATTTTGACAGCATTGGATGCGAAAACCGGAAAGGTGTTAATGAGAAATACAGATAATATCTGGGGAACACTTCTTATTTTAAGTGAGAAGTATAATAAACTCCTGATGTCATACAGCGATACAAGATACAGGCTTCCTTCAGAAACTGGAGGGAAAATTGCTGTTCTTGATGCAACAACAGGAAAAAAGATTTGGGAAGCCGAAACAAGAAAAAATCTTCCTCCTGATTATTCCAGTTCAAGCCGTTCAAGGCCTCTGGTAAATGATAGTATCATTTTTATTGAACCTGAAACCTTTGATTTGTTTACAGGGAAGATTATTGATAATAACTTTGAACGATCGTATGGCTGTGGGATTATCTCAGGTTCGAAAAATATGCTTTTTTTCAGATCTGCAACTCTCGGATATTATCTCTTTGATGATAATGCTGCAGGGGTGCAGAATTATGGCGGGATCCGCCCGGGTTGCTGGATCAATATCATCCCGGCCGGAGGCCTTGTGCTAATGCCTGATGCAACCAACAGGTGCGATTGCAGCTACCTGATGAAATCGTGGATCGCGTTGCAGCCTATGTAATTTATATTATTAAAGTTTCGCACTTGTTTAGCTATACTTTTCATTGCAGGACATATTGAGCAAATGCGAAACTTTAGTATATTGCCAGCAAGGCTAAAAACATATTATTGCAAAATTGACAGATTAACTCCTCATCGGATTTTTTTATATATTTGTAAAGATATTAATCAATTTATCTACCCTGTTACTTAAATATACTATAAATTAATGCAATCATGAAAAATTATAAAATGCTCCTGAGTTTGCTCTTATTTTTGTTACTAATATCGTGTGCGGACACGGGAAAAAAAGGACAGCCCAACTGGCAGGAACTGTTTAACGGCAGGGATTTTACCGGATGGGTTCAAAAAGGCGGTGAAGCTGTTTACGAAATTGCAGATGGGGTGATAATCGGCACCTCTGTAATGAACACGAGTAACAGTTTTTTATGTACCGACAAGGATTATGGTGACTTCATTATGGAACTCGAATTTAAAGTAGATCCCGTTCTCAATAGCGGTGTACAGATACGGAGCCTTAGTTATCCTGAATATAACAATGGCAGAGTGCACGGTTACCAGGTGGAAATTGATCCGTCGGCCCGTGCATGGACAGGGGGGATATATGATGAGGCAAGAAGAGGATGGCTATATGCACTCACCGAACCGGAACAGGAGGAAGCAAGAAATGCGTTTAAAAATAATGATTGGAATAAGTTCAGGGTGGAAGCTATTGGTAACCATATTAAAACATGGGTGAATGATATCCCTGTTACTAACCTTTTTGACGAAGAAACTGCTGAAGGTTTTATTGCACTCCAGGTTCACTCAATCCGCGACAGTTCAAGAGCCGGCACACAGGTGATGTGGAGAAACATCAGGATAATTACTGAAAGTCCGGAAAAATTTTCTACTGCGACCACTGCTCCTGAAAGATCATACCTGAATAACAAACTTACAGAGAATGAAATAGCCAATGGCTGGAAATTGCTTTTTGACGGAGAAACGAACACTGGATGGCGCAAGGCATATCATGACTCATTTCCGGAAAAGGGCTGGAGAATTGAGAATGGTATACTTACCGTGGAAGCATCCGGTGGCGGGGAATCCCGTTACGGTGGAGATATTGTTACAACAGACCGGTATTCAGATTTTGAATTACAGCTTCAGGTAAGGCTTACACCGGGAGCAAACAGCGGAGTTAAATATTTTGTCACTGAACAGGAAGAAGGCCATGTCGGTTCTGCAATTGGACCGGAATATCAGATACTTGATGATAGTGCTCACCCGGATGCCAATAAAGGGGCAATTCCGGGCAGCAGAACCCTTGGTTCCCTTTATGATTTAATACCGGCAGGAAAAAAGAGAGTGAACGGAACAGGGCAATGGAATACCATCCGGATAGTTTCAAAAGACAGGCATGTTGAACATTGGCTGAATGGATTTAAGTTGTTTGAATATGAAAGAGGCAGTGAGGAGTTCCGTGAGCTAGTTGCCAAGAGCAAATTCAAAAACCAACCAGGGTTTGGAGAAGCTGAAGACGGACATATATTACTTCAGGATCATGGCAATGAAGTTTCATTCAGAAATATTAAGATACGAAGATTATAATCAGAATACCATTTGTTGCAGAACCTTCGTTAACTCAACGAAATCAATCTCAACATCCATAAACAGGACAGTAGTGTAAAATAATATAAACCAAAATTAAAATTATGAACAACAGAAGACAGTTTATTAAAAATGCAGCTATCGGCTCTGCCGGAATGGCTGTTGCAGGATTGGGCTTTTCCAGCAATAGTTATGGCAATATTTTAGGCGCTAATAACCGGGTTAAAGTCGGTATTGTTGGTTTCTCCGACCGCGCAAGAAGTTCTCTTATTCCTGCTTTTCAAAAATATGCTGCTGAAATGAATTTCGAAATCGTTGCAGTATGCGATATCTGGAACAGAAGAAGAGATGAGGGTGAAGCATTCTTCAAGGATAAATACGGTTTGAAAGTAAAAACTGTAAAAAATACGGAAGAGCTATATAAAAAAATAAAGCCTGATGCAGTTATCATCAGCACAGCTGATTTCCAGCATGCACTTCATACGGTGGAGGCCGTTAATGAAGGTTGTGATGTGTATGTTGAGAAACCATTTGCTGAAACCATGGAGGATAACAGGCTCGCACTGCAAGCGGTTAAAGAAACAGGAAAGATTCTCCAGGTCGGATCACAGAGAAGAAGCGGCCCTAACTATCATGCTGCCGAGGAGTATATTAAATCGGGAAAATTCGGAAAAATAACCATGGTTGAAATGACATGGAATGTTAATCAACCCGGAAGATGGAGAAGGCCTCAGCTGGTAAATTCTATCAGGGAATCCGACACAGACTGGAAGCGTTACCTCATGAACCGCCCGTTTGAAAAATGGGATCCCAGAAAATATCTCGAATACAGGTTATTCTGGCCCTATTCATCAGGTATTCCGGGACAATGGATGGCTCATCAGATCGATACCGTACACTGGTTCTCAGGATTCGATTACCCAAGAGCCGTAGCTGCCAACGGAGGCATATACATGTGGAATGATGGCCGCATAAATCATGATACCATGACCGCTGTTTTTGATTATGGCCCAAAAGATGATGAAACAGCCGGATTCCAGGTACTCTATCACTCCAGAATGCATAACTCAGCAGGAGGGACCAAAGAATGGTATTTCTCCAATGGAGGAAAGCTGGACCTTGACCTCAACCAGGTTACCAGCGAGGGAGGACTTGAAGAAAGACATGCTTCAGCAATGAACAAACAACCCTTCCTGCTGGATGATTATAAATTACCTGATATAAAAGTGGAAGCCAGTGCCGACACCGGTAGTGATCCCCTGACAAATGCCCATATGAAAAACTGGATGGATAGCGTCCGGAGCAGGAAGACTCCAAATGCCCCTGTGGAAGCAGGATATAACCACTCCATCGCAAATATCATGGTAACGGCAGCACTTCATACCGGACTTAAAACTACCTTCGATCCTGTTAAACAGGAAGTAATGGCCGGAGATAAGGTGTTCCGGTATTAGGGACTGTCTCATAAATGTTATAACCACAAAGGACACTAAGGATAACACAAAGTACACAAAGCTTACATGTCAGATATACAATACTTTGCGTCCTTAGTGTCCTTCGTGGTTAAACATTCTTTGACTTATGAGACAGCCCCTGTTTTTTAGATTTTTATTGCCCTGGCTGTCCTGCAACTTTTATAAGCTGCTTCTATCACCTTTATTACCAGTGCTGCCTCTTCTCCGCTTACTGCAGGCTTTGCTCCATTTCGCAGTACATCAAAAATATTATTGTAATAGGCAGTATAATTACCTGCAAGTGTTCTGTATTTTCCCCTGAATATTTTCCCATCAATATCCGTGTGAAGCAGCCCCCAATTTTTCTCATCTTCTTTTCCCCAGTTCTGGCCGACAGGTATCTTCCCCTGCTTTAACGCTTCTTCCTGGGGATCAATGCCCCACTTTAAAAATGAACCTTCCGTACCATGCAATGTATACCGCGGTCCCTGTTCCCTGACCATGTATCCCCCACAAACACTTACTTTAATATCCGGGTATCTTAGCCATACTTCAAAACTATCATCCACCCTGGTACCTGTCCTGAAATACCGGATATCAGCATACACCGACTCTGGTTTGCCAAATAAAACAAGAGCCTGATCAATCATGTGGGACCCCAGGTTATAAAGTGTTCCTGTTCCGCTTTCAGGATTCTCTTTCCAGGTGCCTTCCTGAATATAATTGCGGTACCGGTCAAAATGAGATTCATACTCCACCAGCCTTCCCAGAAGACGTTCCGAAATGATTTTCCTGATGGTAAGAAAATCTCCATCCCATCGCCGGTTATGAAATACGCTGAGCATTAGTCCTTTCTTTCCTGCTGTTTCAACCAGTTCCGCAGCCTGCCTGTATTTTAAAGCAAAAGGCTTTTCTACCACCACGTGTTTTCCTGAAGCAAGAGCTTCCCGGGTAAGATCGTAATGGGTATTATCGGGTGTGTTGATCACAATAAGCTCAATCCTGTCATCCTCACATAACTCATGAAAATGTCTTACTACCTCTGCATCAGGATATTTTTCTGCAGATTCATTCCGGCTTCTTTCGAGAATTTTTACTAATCTGAAATTTTCATTCGCACTAATTAACGGGCCATGAAAAACTCTGCCCGACATACCGAAGGAAGCTAAAGCTATTGTTATGGGATTCATATTGATGAAATGATTAAGTACTATAATTATCCTGAGAATTATTTGGTATTTATTAACAAAACAAAATTACAATTTATTCCTTTGTGTACCTTAGTGAGATCCCTTTGTGTCCTTTGTGGTTGATTATCAGACGTTTTAAACCATAAAGGACACAAAGTACACACGAAGGTATACAAAGGATTATTTTATGATACCCCGGCATATTCATTATCTTTGTCTTTTGGAAAAATTAATAAACCGTATGAGTTCAGTAGCCTACCGGAATTTCTTTTCTATGGGAACACGCATAGACATCATTCTCCCTGATTGTGATGATGAATCTGCGGACAGCATTTCCCTTCTACTCCAAAATGAGCTGAACCGGATTGAAGAAAAAATCAGCATTTATATTCCGGAGAGTGAATTTTCAAAGATAAACAAATCAGCTTTTTCCGAACCGGTAACTACAGATTCAGAAATCCTCAATCTATTGAAAGAACTTATCGTGCTTTCAGGGAAAACCATGGGGTATTTTAATTTTACCCTTGGAACGTTCCTTAGGTCTTTAAAGGAAAATCCGGCACTGGCAGATGATAAGGAGAAACTGCTTGAGATGGTATCATCGACAGGGGTGCATTTTATTGATCTCAACAGTGACGTATCAACAGTTTCATTTTCGTCGGAACATGTTTTTATTGACAGTGGCGGATTTGGTAAGGGTTTTGCACTCGACAGGATAAAAAATGTTATGAATAGATCAGTATTCCCCTCATTTTTTATTAGTTTTGGCGAAAGTTCTGTTCTGGCCTGTGGAAGTCACCCCTATGGCGATTCATGGAAAACAGGGATCAGAAATATTTTTAAGGAAGAGGAGTATATATTTAGTTTTAACATGAGAGATGAGTTTTTATCTGTTTCGGGAATAACCCCTCAAAATTTAAAGAAATACGGTACCGGGCATATTATAGATCCCCTGACAGGGGAACCTGTTACGCGGTTTTTACACTCAGCTGTGACAGGAAAAGAAGGTGTAACAACCGAAGTTCTGTCAACAGCCTTGATCGTGTCTCCCGATAAAACCAGGGATACGATTATGGAAGGGTTTCCGGAATGTTCTGCTGTAGTTTATGAATACAATAACAATAATTTTATACCTGAAATAGTTTATTCAAAAAAACCATTAAATGATGAACGGAGCAATCGATAGAAAAGATTTTATTAAGACTTTTTCAATTCTTGCCGGCGCTTCCATGGTAGCCGGATCCATGCCATGGCTCAAATCCGTCAGCGCGCAGGAAACAGGGAAGGTTGTAAGGCTTGGAATAATCGGGACCGGTTCCCGGGGAATGTATCTTCACCTGTTTCTTAAAGATATTCCAAACCTTGATATTTGTTGTATTTGTGATAATTATGAGCCAAACCTTCAGAAAGCTCAGTCAGCTGTCGGACCACAGGCAAAACCATATGCCGACTACAGGGTCATGCTGGAGAAGGAAAAACCTGACGCAGTGGTTATTGCAACCCCGCTGCACCAGCATGCCCATATAACTATCGACGCGCTCAAAGCCGGTATTCACGTGTTTTGCGAAAAAAGCATGGCTAAAACATATGAAGATTGCAATGAGATGGTTAAGACTCATCTTGAAACAGGTAAGATATTTTATATAGGACATCAAAGGATCTTTAATATTAAGTACCAGCAGGCCTATAAAATGATCAGTGAGGGTAAAATAGGACCTGTTACACAAATACGCGCCTTCTGGCACCGTAATAACGACTGGCGGAGAGATGTTCCCTCACCCGACCTCGAAAGAAAAATAAACTGGCGTATGTATCATGAATACTCATGCGGGTTAATGACCGAACTTGCATCTCACCATATTCAGGTGGCTAACCAGATTTATAACCAGCATCCGGAATATGTATGGGGAAGTGGCAGTATCAATTACTGGAAAGATGGAAGAGAGGTTTATGATAATGTGAACCTTGTGTATAAATATCCGAACGACTCACATCTCGTGTACGATTCATTGATCAGTAACAAACATTATGGTCTTGAAGTTCAGGTTCAGGGTCCCAAAGGTACCATGGAACTTGAATCAGGAAAAATGTGGGAAGAGTTTCCACCTCCGGCACCAGGGATTCTACAGCTCATCAATCATATTGAACATAAAGTTTTCGATGTGATCCCTATCGGGGGAGCCAGCTGGGTGCCAGAAACCGCCTTGAATATGAAAGGTCAGTATATTATTGACAGGGTACTCGAAGATGACGGAACTAAAATGCAGATGGAAGCATTTGTTGCTGACGTAAGAAATAACAGGGTCGACAGTGAAATTACCAGGCAGGGTTACTACTCCACTATTGCCACCCTCATGGGGTTCGAAGCGATAATGAAAAATGAGATCGTTTACTGGCCAAAAGACCTTGTAATGTAAATCTTCATTTAATAACCTGAATAAACATATAAAAATGAAAGATACTATAATTACAGTTCAACAAAAAAAGCGTGAACTTTATTTACTGCTTGCCTGCTTTATCGGAGCGTTTGTTTTTAATATAGCAGCCCTCATAATATATAAATCACCTTTTAAGGAATTATTCACTCAACTTCATATAGTAATAATTCTTACATTCTTCTTTTATTTTGTGGTTTTGTTCTTCAGGATTCTGGGCTGGTTGATTTTAATGTTGTTTAGGAAGAAATAAAAACTTTCTGAATAACTGCCTTCCAGACTGCAATCGGCATCCCGTCATTTAATGGTATTTAAAGTAAAGATGACAGCGAAGGTTTTTCATGGTTCAACGCTGGCAGTTTTTGATAGTCATAGCTCTGGTTAAGGTTTGGTTGCGACTCTGACAGGTATTTTGCCGGAAGTAGTTATTAATGTGTGATGATTGTAGGTAGAGATATAAATAAAGAATAATATCTTTTCTTTGTTAGTAAAAAAACATACTTAAAAAATAGAGTGTCAAAATCATGAAAAGTTTTTCCAGTTCCCTCCTCCTGTTTTTATTCATTGCTACTGCTCCCCTTAATAACTGTTGTCAAAAACACAATAAGCCCACTCAGGTAAAAAACATTATCTTTCTGATTGGTGATGGGATGGGAGATGTCCATCTCTATGCCGCCATGACAAGGGCAGAGTATACCCTCAATATGGAAAAATTTCCATATGCAGGTTTTCAGAAAACATATAGTCTGGATAAATATATAACTGACTCTGCAGCTGGTGGTACTGCACTGGCATCAGGTAAAAAAACAAACAAATCTATTATCGGGCAGGACCCGGAAGGGAATAAATTCAGATCAATATTACAGATTGCCGGAGAGAACGGTCTCTCCACCGGTATTGTTGTTACCTCCAGCCTCACTCATTCCACTCCTGCTGCCTTTTATGCTCATCGGCATTACAGATATTTATATGAAGAAATAGCCGTCGATTTTCTTGATTCAGGAATTGATGTAGCCATTGGAGGGGGGTATGATCATTTCGTCAACAGGAAGGATAGTCTTAATTTGCTCGACTCTCTGATAATCAGGGGTTATACCGTTATAACCAGGCCTGAACAACTTGAATCCTTTGATAAGGGAAGGCTTTTTGCAGCTCTTTATCCCGAACATGCACCGAAAATTTCCGAGGGCAGAGGGAACATGCTGTCTGAAGGTACGGCTATGGCTTTAGACATATTGTCGGAAAACAAAAAGGGTTTTTTTCTTATGGTTGAAGGTTCTCAGATTGATTTTGGAGGACATAATAATGACCTGGAATATATTATGGATGAAGTACTGGATTTTGATCAGGCAGTGGGTGTTGCATTGGATTTTGCTAAGATAGACGGAAATACACTTGTGGTCGTAACTTCCGATCATGAAACAGGGGGGATGACTATTATCGACGGCAGTATTGAAAAAAGAGAGGTAATACCTGCATTCTCTTCTAAGGAGCATACTGCAGGAATGGTTCCCGTTTTTTCTTATGGCCCCGGAGCAGAACAATTTTCAGGCATTCTGGATAACACTGCCTTCTTCCGGAAATTCATGGACCTTTATGGATTTTCAGATTAATTAACCAGAAGAGGGGGCTTATAACATTTTATTGGCCACTGAACGATGATATTATTGAACATTTAAGAATTAGCAATTATTAAACCTATTTTATCCCCCACATCTTATTTTCTCGTCTGAAAGTTTTAATTTTACCTTGCCATGATCAAAGGAGTATCAAATACAGGTTCGTTAAAACTACCTGTTGTTGAAGAGTTTTATTCCCTCCAGGGAGAAGGATTCCATACGGGGAAGGCCGCTTACTTTGTACGAATTGGCGGATGCGATATTGGTTGCAGATGGTGTGATTCGGCTTTTACCTGGGATCCTTCCGTTTTTCCTGAAAAAGAAATTGAATCCATTATTGAAAACGCCCTGAAATATCCCGGGCGGGCCGCAGTGATAACAGGGGGTGAACCTTTGATGTGGAACCTTAATTATCTCTGTGATCTTTTAAAAAGTAACGGATTTGAAACATTCCTTGAAACCTCAGGTGCGTATCCTCTTTCAGGTAACTGGGACTGGATTTGTCTTTCTCCTAAAAAGCAGGCTCCCCCTCTACCGGAATTATACCCTCTCGCTGATGAGTTGAAGGTGATCATCGCTGATCAGGACGACTTTGACCGGGCAGTTGAAAATGCATCCCTGGTACGGGAAGACTGTCATCTTTTTTTGCAGCCGGAATGGAGTGTTCACAAAACCATTACCCCGGTAATTGTTGAATTTATCAAACAACACCCTGAATGGAGTATTTCCCTGCAAGCCCACAAATTCATGAAAATCCCATAATGGTTTTTACTGTTCGGCAGATTCTCATTCCGTCATTTTTCCAGGGGTTGCCACCCCTGGCTATTTAATTGTTGCCCCTCCGGGGCAAGGGGAGACGCGTTAAAATATTTGGTGATTTGTTGATTTATTGATTTGTTGATTTATTGATTTTGGGATGCTGTTCGCTTTTAACTTTTTCCCCGTGATCCCGTGATCCCGTGATAGCGTGATCCCTTCCTGTTGATTTGTTGATTTCGATTATTACTCAATTACTCAATTACTCAATTACTCAATTACTCAATTACTCGATTACTCAATTACTCGATTACTCAATTACTCAATTACTCAATTACCCACCTCACCTGTCACACTTTTCGTCACTCGTCACATGTCACCCCCTTCCCCTTCACCCCTTCATCCCCTTTGTCCCTTATAAAATTATTACTATAATTGTGAAACTTCTTAATTCCCAACAACATGTCCCCGGCTTATATTTTATTAATCGTTATTTCAGGAGTTGTACTCCTGTTGTTACTTATTCTGAAGGCAAAGCTCAGCGCTTTTATTTCCCTGCTAATGACTTCTGTGTTTGTGGGTATATTGGCCGGCATGCCACTGTCCGGCATAATATTATCAATACAAAACGGGATGGGAGGGACACTGGGATTTGTGGCTACGGTGGTGGGTTTGGGAGCTATTTTCGGACAGATGCTGGAAAGTTCCGGGGGGGCTGAATCACTCGCACAATATCTGATAAAAAAATTTGGCCGGAAGAAATCATCATGGGCAATGGTAATTACGGGATTCCTGGTGGCTATTCCTGTTTTTCTTGATGTGGGTCTGATTATTCTGATCCCTGTTGTGTATGCTCTTTCCCGCGACACAAAACGCTCCCTGCTTTATTATGGCATTCCCCTGCTTGCAGGACTTGCTGTAGCTCATAGTTTTATTCCTCCTACCCCCGGACCTGTGGCAGTAGCTGATATTTTGGGTGCAGACATCGGTTGGGTAATCGTTTTTGGATTCATCCTGGGTATCCCGACAGCTATAATTGCAGGACCGGTTTTCGGAAAATATATCGCAGGAAAAATTAATATAGGGCCACCTTCTGATTTATTTGTGTCCGGACACGAAAATTCCGGAAAGGATAAACCATTGCCTGAATTCTGGCTTGTGTTTTTGTTGATCTCCACTCCCTTATTATTAATACTGGCAGGTACTTTTATAAATTTTGGGGTTGCAAAATCGTATATTACCGAATCCTTATTTACCAGTATACTTATTTTTGTGGGACATCCTTTTTCTGCACTTATTATTGCAACACTTCTGGCTATCTGGTTTTTATGCATGAGAAGGGGTATGCCGAAAAATAAAATCCTCGAACTGAGCACCAAAGCTCTGGGACCTGCCGGAATTATTATCCTGATTACAGGGGCCGGCGGTGTGCTGAAACAGGTTCTTATTGACAGCGGTATCGGCAATATGATGGCGGAATCAATCGCCGGATCCTCTATGCCTGTGATCCTCCTGGCATGGATACTGGCAGCCCTGGTAAGGATCACTCAGGGTTCAGCAACCGTAGCAATGATCACTGCGGCAGGTATTATCTCCCCGGTGATACAGTTGGTTAACCCTGAACAGCCTCACATGGCACTCATTGTTATTGCTATCGCCTCAGGAGCAACCATACTTTCGCATGTTAATGACAGCGGATTCTGGCTGGTAAGTAAATATTTCGGCATGGATGAAAAACAAACGCTGAGATCATGGACTATGATGGAGACCATTATTGCCCTGTGCGGACTTGGGTTTACCTTACTGATGAGTGTGTTTATTTAGTTATTGACCCAGCCCCGGCTCAAATTCAAAAAAAAACGGGATCCTTCCGGACCCCGTTTGAATCATTAAAAAGTATTACTTATGCCAGTTTAACATTTACTGCATTCAAACCTTTTTTTCCTTCCTGGAGATCAAATGTTACTTCATCATCTTCCCTGATTTCATCAACCAGTCCACTTGCGTGAACGAAGTATTCTTTTTCAGATTCATTGTCTTTAATAAACCCATAACCTTTGGATTCATTGAAAAATTTAACTTTTCCTGATTTCATTGTATTAATAAATTAATTAAAATAATGAGGCAAAGGTAATAAATAATATGTTAACCCAAAAAATAGTAATCAAAAACTTCTGTAACTTTGACAATTGGGTATTGTGAATCCTCAAAATAATCTTGTCATGAAAGCCCTCCTCCTTAAAAATTACATGCACCTGGAATATACCGACGTCCCGGATCCTGTTCCCGCTGATAATGAGGTGCTTATAGAGGTAAAAGCCGCAGGTATCTGCGGAAGCGACGTTCACGGCATGGACGGAAGTACGGGAAGAAGAATCCCCCCGGTCATCATGGGGCATGAAGCGGCCGGTATTATTATCAGTACAGGGAATGCAGTAACGGAATGGAAACCGGGCGACCGTGTTACGTTCGATTCCACTATTTACCGGCTCGACGACTGGTATACAGAAAAAGAAATGTATAATCTCAGTGATAACCGTATGGTGCTTGGGGTCTCAACACCGGAATATAAACGGGATGGAGCATTTGCGCAGTATATAACTGTTGCTCAACACATTCTTCACAGGATCCCCGGTAACTTAAGCTTTGTTCAGGCCGCAATGACAGAGCCGGCAGCTGTCGCTCTCCACGCCGTAAACCTCACTGCGACTGAGGTTAACGATACAGCCGTAGTTTTTGGTGCCGGAATGATCGGCCTGTTCCTGATCCAACTGCTGAAACTGGCAGGCTGTTCTCAGGTGGTAGCTGTGGATATTGAGAATGATAAGCTTAAACTGGCTGATATATCAGGGGCAACTGCCACCCTGAACTCCCTGACCTGCGACGTTGTTACCGAAATACAAAAGATAACAGACGGGAGAGGAGCTGATGTGGCCGTGGAAGCCGTTGGAATTTCCCAGACAATAGAAACAGGTATTCATAGCCTCAGAAAGGGAGGTACACTTACCCTCGTGGGCAATACCTCACCTTCAGTTGAGATACCTTTACAATCAATAGTTACCAGGCAAATACGCCTGCAGGGTTCATGCGCAATTAATGGTGAATACCCTGCTGTACTGGATCTTCTGCTGACGGAAAAATTAAAAACCGGTCATATCCTGAGCGCTGTTGCCCCCCTCTCAGAAGGAGCCACCTGGTTTAACAGATTATATAATAAAGAAAAAGGGTTAATTAAGGTTGTGCTGATCCCCTGATACACATGCCATGAGTTCCTTTGTGGTTAAATACGATTGTGAGGTAACCACACAAAGTACGTACGAAGGTGCACAAAGGAAACACGAAGTACGTACGAAGGTGCACATAGGAAACACATTTGTTTTATATAGCTATATCATTAGATATGACACAAAAACTGAAAACTGCGATCATAGGCTGCGGTAAAGTCGCTCATATCCACGCCAAAGCTTTAATCAATGCGAAAGGTTCTCATTTCGCAGCTGTTTGCAGCCGTTCCCCCGAAAAAAGACTTGAATTCGCTGAGAAATATAATGTTAAAGCATATTCTGATACGGAAAAAATGATCTGCAAAGAGCACATTGATATAGTGGTAGTCTGCACCCCTCATCCTGCTCATAAAGAAAGTGCCATAACGGCTTTATCCGCCGGTGCACATGTGCTGGTCGAAAAACCAATGGCATCCTCATTGCAGGATTGCGATGCAATGCTGGCCGCCGCCGCAATGAATAATAAAAAGATCGGGGTGGTCAGTCAGAGAAGATTTTATTCCCCATGTCAGCGTTTGTATAATGCTGTTTCCACCGGAAAAATCGGGACTCCTGCACTGGGAACAGTGCAGATGCTGGGATGGAGAGATAAAGCCTATTATGAGAGTGACCCCTGGAGGGGAACATGGATCGGGGAGGGAGGGGGAGTGCTGGTGAATCAGGCTCCTCATCAGATAGATCTCCTCCAGTGGTTTATGGGAGGAGAAATAGAAGAACTTTATGGCATCTGGAGAAACATGAACCATCCTTATATTGAGGTCGATGATACGGCTCTGGCAATATTGAAATTCAAAAACGGAGGTATAGCCAACATCGTGGTGAGTAATTCACAAAAACCGGGAATCTACGGAAAAGTGCACATCCATGGTTCAAACGGTGCTTCTGTGGGGGTTCAGACCGACGGGGGAGCCATGTTTGTTGCCGGGATGTCAGCTATCCTTGATCCTCCTGTAAATGACCTGTGGACTATCCCCGGAGAAGAAAACTTCCTGGCTAAATGGGTACAGAAAGACTCTGATTTTTTTAACAGTATTGACCCTGTGGAGTACTACATCAGATTGCAGGATGAAGATTTTATACAGTCCGTGATGGAAGATCGTGAACCTCTGGTCAACGGCCGGGAAGGAAGAAAAACCGTGGAAATATTCTCCGCCATTTACCGCTCATGCCGTGATAACATTCCCGTAAAGTGGCCTCTGAATGCTGAAGGGTACCTCTAAAAACTCCAACTTCTGCGTTACGCAAAATTTGTAAAGTCCTCATCCAGACAAAGATTGTCGGGACTCTGGCTTTACAAATTTTGCAAGCCTTGAATTTGAAGTTTTTAGAGGTGCCCTGAAGATAATACCCCGAATTGAAAAAGAAGGTATTAACGCAAAGTCGATTTTTTAATTAATTTTACATACAATAGTTCGTTGAATTAAAACTATCTGTCATGAATTCTTTTCCTTTGTGTTCCTTTGTGGGTACTTCGTATCCTTTGTGGTTTGAATTTTTCACCAATAAGGTACTTACGAACCTAAAGCATTTCTTTTATTGTTTTTTCCTCCTCAGCTTTTTATTCTCCTCATGTTTAAGGAAAACAGAGTCCCCTTCTGTTACTCAGGATTTTAATCCCCTGGTTTCTGCATTTACATCGGGTGTAATATCTGCAGAATCCTCTATCCGGATATACCTGGCTGCCGACATAGATGAAAATTATGTAAGTGGAAACATGTTACCGGGAAAAATCTTTGAATTCTCTCCATCCATCAAGGGAAACACCTATATGATCGATTCACGTACCATTGAATACAGGCCTGAAAAACGACTTCCTTCAGGCACGACCTTTAACGGTAAGGTGCTGCTTTCCAATGTTTACAATAAAAAAGATGCCGGCGATTTTTCGTTTTCATTTAAAACAATCCCTCTTAATATTGATGTGAGTTTTGACGGTTTGAGAACCTATAGTAAAAATGATCTGAAGCTGAATGAAATTGCAGGAAAAGTCCTCTCCACCGATCGTCTTTCGGTTGATGAAACTGAGTCTATGATCTCTGCCAGTCAGGGAAACCGGAAATTGTCACTCAGATGGTTGCACCAGGAAGACGGAAAGGTGCATCATTTCACGGTAGATAGTGTAAATCGTACTGAGAAAAGAGAATCGGTTATTATCAGTTGGGAAGGAAAGGATAAGACTACCGGATCAAAGGAATATATAATCCCCGGGTTAAATGAATTCACTTTAATGGAACAGAAGGTTGTTCAGCAACCCGAACAGCATGTTTTACTTACATTTTCAGATCCTCTACAGGTAAATCAGGACCTTAAGGGACTTATCTACCTGGATAATAATACCAGCCTGCGATTTAGTATTGAGGATAATACCGTAAAGGCATATCCTGTGATAAGGCAAAAAGGGAGAGTTAATCTTCTGGTGGAACCCGGTATTCAAAATGTTTTGGGATATAAATTTACTGACAGGGCTTCCTATACCTTGAATTTTGAACCGCTCAAACCTGCTTTAAAGCTTATTGGAAAGGGAGTGATCATTCCACAGTCGGAGGGTCTCCTTTTTCCCTTTGAAGCGGTTAACCTGAAAGCTGTGGATGTTAAGGTGATCAGAATTTATGAAGATAATGTGGCACAGTTTCTCCAGGTCAACAGGCTTGACGGAGATTATGAGATTAAGAGGGCAGGAAGACTGGTAGTGAAGCGGACGATAGGCCTTACTTCTGAAAGACCAATAAACTATGGCGAATGGAATGCATTTTCCATCGATCTTTCTTCCCTTATTGATGCTGAACCTGGTGCGATTTATCGGGTTGAGTTAAGTTTCCGTCAGAAGCATTCCCTGTATGAGTGCCCGGGTGGTAAAGATGCCGGTCAACCTGAGGAGGAAGACTACAACGGGGTAACCGAAGCAGATATGGCATTTTACGACTCATACAGCTATTATGGCTGGGACGACTATGATGACTATTATTACGACTGGCGTGAGAGAGAAGATCCCTGCAGCAGGTCATATTATATGTATGGAAACACTGTCGCCCGTAATGTCCTGGCTTCCAATCTGGGGATTATCGCAAAACAGGGAAGTGACAAGTCGCTGTTGTTCGCTGTTACCGACCTTCGTACTACTGACCCCGTTCAGGATGTCACTCTGAATATTTATAATTACCAGCAGCAACTTTTGGCATCATTAATGACTGACAGGAATGGAACTGCCGGTATTACCCTTGAAAATCAACCTTTTCTTCTTATCGCAAAAAAAGATAAACAGAGAGGATATCTCCGTCTTGATGCGGGTTCTTCGCTTTCTCTCAGCAGCTTTGATATTCAGGGTGCAGCTGTAAACAGAGGGATTAAGGGATTTATCTATGGAGAAAGAGGGGTGTGGCGACCGGGTGACACCTTATTTCTTACATTTATCCTCGAAGACAAACTGCAGAAGCTTCCCCCGAATCACCCGGTGACCCTTGAATTATTTGATCCTCACGGGAAAAAGCTCACCAGAGTAACATCGGTTACAGGTCTTAATGGTTTTTATTGTTTTACAGTTCCTACAGATCAGAATGCTCCTACGGGTAGCTGGACGGCAAGAGTTATGACCGGAAATATCACTTTTACCAGGAATCTGAGGATTGAAACCATTAAACCTAACCGTCTAAAAGTAAACCTTGATTTTGGAACTGAAGAATTACGCTCTGAAGTTTCATCGATCACTGGAAGGATAAAGTCTAACTGGCTCCACGGCGCTCCGGCTTCTGATCTGAAAGCCTCAATTTCTGTGAATTTTAAAAATATCCCCACTTCCTTTGCGGGGTTTACAGATTATACTTTTACAGACCCTTCCCGTTCTTTCTTCCCTGTTGAACAGGATGTGTTCAGCGGTGTGCTTGATCGTGAAGGGACAGCTTCTTTCCGCACTTCTTTCAGCGTCAGGGAACAGAGCCCCGGAAAAGTTAATGCAGTTTTTACTACCCGGGTTTTCGAAAAAGGTGGTGATTTCAGTATTGATCAATATACTATTCCTTATTCTCCTTATCCTTCCTATACCGGATTGAAAACTCCGGCCGGTGACCGCTACGGGGTTTTGCTCACCGACACGTTACAGGTCTTTGAAGTGGTAACCTTAAAGGAAAACGGATCACTAACCGACAGAAGGAATCTGCAGGTGAAGATTTATAAACTCGACTGGAAATGGTGGTGGCACTCGGAGGATGAAAATCTCGCATCATATATCGGGAGTTCATATTATAAACCTGTTTTTGAGAGGGTGCTGAATACGGTTAATGGAAAGGCATCTTTTGCTTTTCAGGTTGATTATCCTGACTGGGGAAGGTTTTATGTCAGGGTGTATGATCCTGTAAGCGGCCATTCTGCCGGGAAGATTGTATATCTCGACTGGCCGGGATGGGCAGGCAGGGCAGACAGGAAAGATCCTTCGGCAGCTACTATGCTTACTTTCAGTGCAGATAAGAATAAATATGCTGTAGGTGAAACAGCCGTTATTACCATTCCCACAAGTATGGGAGGGCGTGTGTTTCTCAGCATAGAAAACGGTACACACATTATAGATCATCATTGGATAAAAACAACAGGTGCGGAAACCACCTTTAGTTTCACGGTTACAAAGGAAATGACCCCGAATGTATACGTAAATGTGACGCTCATTCAGCCGCATGAACAAACGGTAAATGACCTGCCTGTAAGGATGTATGGCATTATTCCATTGCTCGTTGAAGACCCCGACACTCATCTTGAGCCTGTGATAAGGATGAAGGATTTACTGGAGCCTGAATCGGTTGTTGATATAACTGTTTCCGAAGACAGGGGTAAAGAAATGACCTATACCATTGCCATGGTGGATGAAGGGTTGCTTGACCTTACAAGGTATAAAACCCCGGATCCCTGGCAGCTGTTCTATGCAAAGGAAGCACTGGGAGTGAATACTTTCGATCTGTACGATATGGTACTTGGAGCATATGGGGGGCGTATCGACGGAATATTCAGTATAGGGGGAGATGAGGAAGCATTGATGGCAAAGGATGGAGATAAAGCAAACAGGTTCCCGCCCGTTGTGAAGTTTCTCGGCCCTTTTCACCTTCCCGCTAAAAAATCCATGACCCACCGGATACGCATGCCAAATTATGTCGGATCAGTAAAAACTATGGTAGTTGCAGGTTATAACGGAGCATTCGGAAATGCTGAAAAAGCAACACCTGTGAGGAAGCCTTTGATGATCCTCGCTACATTGCCCAGAGTCCTTGGCCCTTCTGAAACAGTAAGCCTCCCTGTAACTGTCTTTGCCATGGAGGAACACGTGAGAAAAGTTGATATCGAAATTGAATACAATGACCTTTTTAATGCCTCTTCAACAAAGCAGACTATTATATTTGACAGGCCAGGGGATAAAACTGTGGATTTTATTCTGAAAACGGGGGAAACTACCGGAAAAGGCAGCGTGAAAATCATTGCTACATCGGGAAAAGAAAAGGCGGTTTATGAAGTGGAATTGGATATCCGCTCCCCGAATCCTGAGGTAACCCGTTTTGTTTATGGTATCACTGAGCCGGGCCAGACATGGAACAGTGAATTTATGCTTCCCGGAATGAAAGGCACAAATACCGGAACTCTTGAAGTGTCTGCACTTCCTCCTGTTGACTTTGGTCGCCGCTTGAAATTCCTTATGGCTTACCCGCATGGTTGTGTGGAACAGATTGCCTCCGCGGCATTTCCCCAGTTATTCCTTGCCGATATTATGGAGGTGAATGAAAACATGAAAAACATGATAAGCAACAATGTCCAGGCTGCCATCAGGCAGATCAGTTCCATGCAGCTCTCAGGCGGGGGAGTGGGATACTGGCCGGGAGCAACCGCTGAAAATGACTGGGGTACAAGTTATGCCGGACACTTTATGCTCGAAGCGAAAAGAAAAGGTTTTTCCGTACCGGAGAACTTTCTCAGAAACTGGACCCGGTATCAGAAAAGAACAGCCAGGAACTGGACAGGTTCTGTTTACCAGTCGGAATGGGAAAAGAATGTCCTTGAACTTGCGCAGGCATACAGGCTTTATACCCTTGCACTGGCTGGTGAAGCCGAAACAGGAGCCATGAACCGGCTGCGGGAGAAACAGGGAATTAAAAATATCACTCAGTGGAGACTGGCTGCAGCTTATGCGCTGACAGGGCAAACCGAATCAGCCCTTAAAATGACAGATAACCTCACCACTGGCGTGCCTGTCTATGAAGATCCCGGATATACCTACGGTTCCTCACTGAGGGATATGGCCATGATACTGGAAGCTATGGTACTTATCGGGGAAAGGGAAAAGGCTATACCTGTGCTTCAGGAAGTATCCCGACAATTAAGCAGCGATACCTGGTACAGTACACAAACAACAGCCTTCGGACTCATCGCTGTTTCGGCTTTCGCGGGAGGCAGCAGAACCTCCGGAGAACTGAAATATAACTTTAGTATAAATAATCAGCAGGATAAACATGCAGCAACAAAATCCCCCTTTTCCAGTATCAATTATAATTTTGAACAGGCCGACAGGGGAAGTGTGAAAGTCACCAATAAAGGAGAAGGACTGGTTTATATCCGTTTTGCCCTCCACGGAACACCATTGGCCGGTGAGGAAAAAGCTTATTCCTCTAACCTGGTACTCTCTGTCAACTATCAGGATATGCAGGGAAATACTATTGACGTTTCAAAGCTGGAACAGGGAACTGATTTTATCGCTTTAGTGGTTGTACGTAATCCGGGAACACTCGGATACTACAGTGATATGGCGTTAACACAAATTTTCCCGTCCGGATGGGAAATTCAGAATGTCAGATTGTTTGAAACCCACATCGGAACATTCAGCAATGCGGAATACCAGGATTTCAGAGATGACAGGGTATATACCTATTTCAACATTGGAAAGAATAAAACAGAAAAATTTGCAGTTAAGTTGAATGCAGCATATAAAGGTATGTTTTACCTGCCCGGAATTTCATGTGAAGCCATGTATCGTAGTGATATAAGCGCTGTGAGGGAAGGTCAGTGGGTGGAAGTTGTTGAAGCAGGTATGGAACGCTGAATGAGATTAAATGTTCGGCGGATTTTCATTGCATCGTTATTATTCTCTGGCCCGCCGTCAAGGACATGGTCTATTTCATCTGAGTCAGAACCATACTTATTATATGCTTCTCTTATAGTTTCCACCCGTACTTTACCTGAGACATGCAGTTATGGTGGAAATGAAAAATTCGTAGAATAATCTAAACAAGAAATAGATATTAATCCTTAAATTTGTCATAATATTAAAAAATAAAACCATGACTGAGTTAAAAAAAATATTAAAACTTAGTGTAAATGACCGGATACACTTGGTTCAGACCATCTGGGATAGTATTGCAATTGAAACTGAAATATCAGATATAAGTAATGAACATAAAAAGATCATTGATGAACGCTTAAAGGCCCACAAAAATAATCCCAGTTATGTTGTTAGTTGGGAAGAGGTCAAAACAAGCGTAAAAAAGATTTTATGAAATACCTGGTAGAATTCAGAGTTGAAGCCCAAAAGGATATTCTGGAAGCGACTGCATGGTATGAAAAGAACCGGGAAGGCCTGGGTGATGAATTTTTAATTGCAGTTGAAAACGAAAAACATTTTATTGAACAAAATCCATATTATTAAGAAGAAAAATATAAAGGAATCAGAAGAGCAATTACAAAAAGGTTTCCCTACATTTTATATTATAAGATTGAATCTGAAACCAAGGTTCTGGTTTATGCAGTTCTGCACATGAAAAGAAGTTCAAGACTTTGGAAAAAAAGGGTGAAAAAATAGAGGGATTTTTGAACGGTATGATTACGGGGCAAGGTTTTATGACCCAACTTTAGGACGTTTTCATACACAAGATAGATTCGCTGGGAAGTTTAATAATGTATCCCCATACCAATATGCCAGCTATTTCTAAACCAAATCCAGAATTTTCTGTTGCAATATTGCAACACTGCCCATAAAAAACATTAATTTACAACAATTTACATTAAATTCTAATTATTTCAATCTTTCTTTAAGAAATATTACGCATCTTTTCCAGCGCAGTGTCCTTCCTGACCGGATTTTCATCTGCAAAGCCGGCATAATTCCTTTCTGTTAATCCGTAACCTCTCCCTCCTGGCTTCCTGTATCTGTTCTTTCCATTGTTCATGTAAACCAGTCATGCCTGAATATGATTCAAAAAGGTTGTATCGTCCCCTTCGTCCCTTTCTTCGTCCCTTAACCACATAACCACTCAACAAAAAAAACCCTATCTTTACATTTCATAAATAGTTAAAATGTAACCATCTTGAAAATAACCACGCAGGAAAATATCGGAAAACTTAAGTCGCTGATTGACAATGCGAAAAACATACTCATCACAACCCACGTAAATGCTGATGGTGATGCTATAGGTTCGTCCATGGCTCTTGCTTTAGTACTAAAAAAAACAGGTAAGGAGGTGATGATCATTACACCAAATGACTATCCCGGGTTTTTGCACTGGTTGCCGGGACAGGAGTTGATTAACGTGGATATGAAAAACCCGGGAAAAACAAAATTATGGGCTGAAAAAGCAGATATCATTTTTTGCGTGGATTACAATGAACCAAAAAGACTTAAAAAGGCAGAAGCAGAGATAATAAAAAGCAAGGCAATAAAAGTCCTGATTGATCATCATCCTTTTCCTGCTGATTTCACCGATTTGAAGATTTCCGTTACAAAACTGGGTTCTACTGCAGAATTATTGTATTATCTAATCCATGAACTTGGGTTGCAGCATCTTATTGATAAGGATGTCGCAGAATGCCTGTTTACCGGTATCATGACCGATACAGGATGTTTCAGCTACAGTTGTTCTTATCCTCAGGTGTTTAATGTTACAGCAGAACTGTTGAAACACGGAATTAACAAAGACTTGATTTACAGTAATGTATATGAAAACTTCTCTGAATCCCGGATGAAGCTCATGGGGTATTGTCTGAATGAGAAAATGGTTGTTTTGCCGGAATATAATACTGCTTATATAAGCCTCACAGAAAAAGAACTGCAGCAATACAATCATCTGCCCGGAGATACGGAAGGTTTTGTAAATATTCCCTTTTCTATAAAAAACATTCGTTTCACTGCCTTGTTCATGGAGAAAAGAGATCATATCAAAATATCTTTCCGTTCCCGGGGAAATTTTAATGTAAATCAGTTTTCTTCAAGATATTTTAACGGGGGAGGACATCTAAATGCTGCCGGTGGAGAAGTAAAGCAGTCAATGGAAGATACCCTGAGACAGTTCGTGAAACTTCTGCCGGAGTTCAGAAAACAGCTCACATAATTATTACCATCAGCTGAAATTATGAAACTCCCATGTACTTTTGCACATAATAAGGACATGAAATTTACTGTTAAATATTTCAACTATCATTCTATTACCTGCTCACTTCTGATTTTATTGGTAACAGGTTTCCTTTTTTCCTGTAAAAGGCCTGTACAGTATCCTGAAGGCCGGAATAATAAATCCACCCGGGATGCTTCGGAGTCTTTACTGAATATAAACAAATACCTTGTAAAGCGGCAGCAGGAAATAATTGAGGCCTATGTGGAAAGAGTAGGATGGGATATGAAAACCTCACATACAGGATTATGGTACATGATCTGTGAGAATGGAACAGGCGCGAGAGGGGAAAAAGATAAAATTATCGCTTTGGATTATACGATCTCATTATTGGATGGCACATTATGTGATGCTTCCCCCGAAGGGAAACCAAAATCCTTCCGTATAGGCCATGGGGGAGTGGAACCTGGCCTGGAAGAAGGAGCATTACTTTTACGGGAGGGTGACAAAGCCCGCTTTATTATGGCCCCTCATCTGGCACACGGTAACTTTGGCGACAGTGATAAAATTCCTCCCGGAGAAATTTTAATATATGATGTTTTTGTTAGATATGTACAATAGTATGCCCCCTGTTCATTATCGACCTCATTAAGAAGCAAAAAAAAACGCAGAGGCAAAGGCGCAAAAAAAACAATGAAATGTAAAGCATGAAGAATGAAAGCAGAGACATAAAATTATTTTTTTTAACTTTTGATTTAATCAGATATGTTCTTCTCCGCATATTCAGCTTTTTAAAACTGAGCCTTTGCGCCTTTGCGTTTATTTTTCCGATTGAACCTGATATTCATTATAAGTCGGGGATCAGACGATTAAGTTACCTGAAGAACATGGATTGCTGTATGCAGATGAACCCCATCTTTCATGTTGTCCTGATTTGTGCATTCCAGCTTTTAGTGTCTTGTACTAATTCCGGTCTTAAAGGATATAAAAGAATACAGCCACAAGTACATTTTAAACTGCATAAGTTCGGAACAAATGCAGGTAAGCTATCGGAGAACGATCTTGTTACTATCCATATTTCGTATTCTACAATAGACGATTCCATTTTCTTTAAAGGAGTCCGCAAGATCAGACTGGTAGACCCCGGATTTAATAATTCAGTTTTTGCCTGTCTGATAAAATTGCATATGGGTGACAGTGCGAGTTTTATTTTCAATACTTCCGACTTCTTTGTTAAGAATCTTAAAACACCTGTTCCGGCATATTTAATAAATCATAAAAGGATAAAACTGAATATTTCTGTACTTGATATACAAACAGCCGAGGAATATGAAGCCGGCAAAATGCAGTTCATGCAATGGGCACAAGATCTGAGAGAACTTGAGAAAGAGATTATCCGCAGTTTTCTTAACCAGGAAAGAATTAAGGTAAGTCCTACTCCCGGTGGAATGTATTTTATTCTAACTAAGGTTGGTAACGGAGCACGTCCTGTAAAAGGGGATATGGTTTCCGTTAACTATGAAGGGAAATTCCTGGATGGCCGTTATTTCGATAGTACAAAAAAACGCGAGGAAGCCCTTGAATTTATTTATGGACAGGAGTATATGGTTATAAAGGGGATTGAGGATGCAATAGGGATGATGAGGGAAGGAGACAGGGCATTGATCATTCTGCCTTCTGATCTTGCTTTTGGCAGTTCTGGTGCCGGAGAGGGTATCATTCCTCCCTATACAGCACTGATTTATGAGCTGGAATTGTTAAAGGTGTGTAAAATAAATTAGCTTCAGCAACCTTTTTTAGTACTTTTGTATCTTATATATACCAATAGTGCGTTAAATAAAGAAAACGCAATGGCGCGAAGTAGCATATTATTGATTAACAAAAATATGAACAATGACTATTCAAAAACAAAAAAATAATAGCATGAACTTAAAGTACAGATTTTTTTTAAACCTTTTATGGATAATTCTGGGTCTTTCTTCCTGTTTGAAAAATGATCACCAGGATAGACTGGATGACGAGTTAAGACTTCTTAGTGTATATCTGCAGGAAAATGATATTACTGTAGCTCCCACAGCTTCAGGTTTATATTACATTGAAAATCAACCAGGGATTGGAGTTACTCCTTCTCCGGGAGATTATGTGTTGTTTAATTTCACCGGAAGATTAGTGGCTGGAGAGAAGGTTTATGGAACTTCCGATGAAAGTACTGCTTTGTTTTATGAACTGCATTCTTCAAATGTATTGTACGGACCTTATAAGATGCAATATGGATACATCTCGCCATATGGCGTCAATGAAGGCTTAGGTTATATGAGTGAAGGAACGGTTGCCCGCCTTATTTTTCCGAGCACACTTGGATTTGGTTCTTCACCTGTCGGAACAATTCCCGCTTATAGCTCATTGATTTATGATATCGAAATGCTTAAAATCATTCCGGATCCTGTTGAATATGAAAATGAGCAGATCAGCGCTTACCTTGATGAAAATGAATATATCGCGTTTCCGGATGAGAATGGATTGTATTATATTGAAGCAGTAACCGGCACCGGAAGTGCCCCAACATCAAATTCAAGGGTTGAAGTAGTATATACAGCAAGCCTTATCGATGGCAGGATCCTTGCAACAACAGGGACCACCAGCCGGTCCTTACGACTTGATGATTATTATGAGATATCAGGACTGAAAGAGGGTGTAAAGAAAATGAAAGTGGGTGGTAAAGCAATTATTATTGTTCCACATAATCTGGGATTTGGTGAACATTCTGTTACCGACATGTCCTTTGGATACAAGGTGCCTGTTCCTCCATACGCAACTATAATATTCGAGATTGAATTGAAGTCCATTCTTTAACCTGTCCGCAATACGGGATACTGAAACCGAAAGTGGACTGATGATTTACCCTGCCTGCTTACTTCTTTAATAACAGAAATACAGCTGGTATTTTATGCAGATCTGGTATATCTGATTTCCAGGATTTGACACTCATAGTTCTGATCCTTTCCTGAGCTGTAGTAATATCACTTCCAATACACAACAGAGTTGATGGATGGCAGGTTTTTAAAAGATCGTAAAGTAAAGCCATATTACGGTAAGGGGTTTCAATGAAAATTTGTGTTTGTTTATTTCCGGACGATAAAGACTCAATTTCTTTAATTCTTTTTATTCTTTCAGAACTTTTTACTGGCAGATAACCGTGAAAAACAAAATTTTGTCCGTTTAATCCTGATGCAGACAATGCAAGAAATATAGATGAAGGACCTGTCAGGGGAACTACATCTATCCCCTTACTGTGGCCGGATAATACAAGCTCTGATCCCGGATCAGCAATCCCTGGAATACCTGCTTCCGAAATTATACCAATGTCTTTCCCTGCTAAACATAATTGCAAATACTCCTCAATACCCGACAGGTGATCGTGTTTGTCTATTTCATAAAATGTAATGTCATCGGGTTTTAAGGGATGTCCTGTTTTTAATAGAAATCTCCTGGCTGAACGTGTATTTTCAACAACAAAATAATTAATTTTTTTAATCCGGCTAATAACTTCTTCAGGTATTACCTGTCCCGGAAGACTTTCACCCAGAAGATTAGGTATGAGGTAAATTTTTCCTGTCATTATAATATTACTCTAATATTGTTTTCATTTTTTTCTCTGTGTCTCTCTGTGTTTCTCTGTGTCTCTCCGTGCAACAGTTACATGCGATTTTTTACAAAGAGAAGACAAAGAGAGAAACAGAGTCTTTTAAGTGTTGCTTCCAGATACCTCCTCCACTTTTTCCCAAAAATACACAAGATTACCACATCATTGCCTGATTTCCTAAATCTATTTTGTAATTTCGCACATAGTTTAATTTTTATTCAGGAATAAAACCAGAAACTTTGAAAATTACTTTCCTGGGCACAGGCACCTCACAGGGTGTGCCGGTAATAGCTTGTAATTGTGAGGCATGTGTTTCCACTGATAAAAGTGATAAAAGATTACGTACTTCGATACTGATTGAAGAGTCAGATCACACCTTAATCATTGATACAAGTCCGGATTTTCGCCAGCAGATGCTTTCTGCGAATGTGAGAAAACTTGATGCAGTGTTGTATACCCATGAACACCGTGATCACATTGCAGGTCTGGATGATATAAGAGCTTATAATCATCTGCAAAAAAAAGCAATGGATATTTATGCTGAAAAAAGAGTTGCCCGTGCACTTAAATATGAATTTCCTTATATTTTCAGTGAACATCGATATCCCGGAGCCCCGGAGGTTAACCTTCATATAATAGAAAACCGGGAGTTATACATAAACCAGATAAAGGTAACTCCCATACGTGTCATGCATTATAAATTACCTGTTCTGGGCTTCAGGATAGGGGAGTTTGCCTACATCACTGATGCGAATTTCATCCCGGAGGAGGAGAAAGAAAAACTGGCAGGGGTTAAATATTTAATTATTAATTCGTTAAGAAAAGAAAAACATGTCTCCCATTTTTGTTTATCAGAATCCCTGCAGGTAATTAATGAATTGAGCCCCCGCAGAGCATATCTTACACATATCAGCCATCAAATGGGTTTGCATGAGAAGCTGCAGAATGAATTACCCTCAGGAGTATGTTTAGCTTACGACGGATTGAAAATCGAGATTTGATTGTATCGTCCTAAAAAAGGGTTACAGATTTTTTGTTAATACTAAATGTGTTTTTAATTACTGTTCCTTAAATTAACTTTCTCTTTTCTGCCTCAATAAGCCAATTGATATAATTTCGTTATTGAGACACAAAATATTGTGTCTGTACGGCACATTTTCATTTCATCATTTTTTCCCGGGGTTGCAACCACTGGCTATTATATTGATTGCCCCCGGGCTTTCTTGCAAAGACGCACAGCCGTGCGTCTCTACTTCCCCGTGATCCCGTGATCCCTTGATTCCTTGATCCCCATCACTCGTCACTACGTCCCTCTCTTGCAGGATATTTTTTCTTGTTAAATATTTTTATGTATAATTGCACTATCTTATGGGATCAGGGATAATCATATTGTCAGCAGTATGGTTATCCGGAACTAAGCCTGAACCCATTATGTTTGCTAACCCTAAATAAAAATTGTATGAAGCTTATTATTCCCAATGGCTATAAGCCATTATTAGACCTCAAGCAAACAGAGAAAGCTATTAAGCTCATCAAAGATTCGTTTGAATCTGCCTTGTCATCCGTTTTAAAACTCAGGCGTGTTACTGCCCCCTTATTTGTTCTCAGGGGAACAGGTGTCAACGATGACCTTAACGGAATTGAACGTCCGGTGTCATTTAAAATTAAAGACCTTAATGATTCAACTGCCGAAGTGGTACAGTCACTTGCCAAGTGGAAAAGAATGGTACTCAGGGATTATGATATCCGAACCGGATATGGGATCTATACGGATATGAATGCCCTGCGACCGGACGAGGAATTGGATAATATTCATTCGGTTTATGTGGATCAATGGGATTGGGAGAAAGTACTGGCACCTGAACAGCGTAATATTGAAACCCTTAAGGATACTGTTACAAATATTTACAGGGTTATGAAAATGGTTGAGTTTGTTGTTCATGAACATTATCCTGTTATTGAGCCTGTTTTACCAAAGGAAATATTCTTTATTCATGCGGAAGAACTTCTTCAGCTCTACCCGGATTTATCTCCAAAACAAAGAGAGGAAAAAATTACAGAAAAATATGGGGCTGTATTTATTATTGGTATCGGAGGTTCGTTGTCCAATGGGAAACCTCATGACGGAAGAGCTCCTGATTATGACGATTGGACCACTCCTGCAGCCAATGGTTATAAGGGTCTGAACGGAGATATTCTGCTCTGGAGCCCGGTTTTAAAAATGGCCATTGAATTATCATCCATGGGAATCAGGGTTGACAGAGATGCATTATTAACACAGCTTTCAATCTCCGGCAGTGAGGACCGTAAGAAACTGTATTTTCACCGGCGACTCCTCAATAATGAGCTTACAGAAGCTATTGGTGGCGGAATAGGACAATCAAGACTCTGCATGTATTATCTCAGAAAAGCACACATAGGTGAAATTCAATCAAGCATCTGGCCGGGAGAGATGGTTGACCATTGTAAAAAAAGTAAAATTTTTCTGATTTGACCCATCCATTAAATTGTCATCTGAGCGTAATGCAATTTTTATCAGGAGTGGATTATTCTTTTTGTAGTTTGATCACTGCTTTTCTTACATCTGAAAGTAAAAATGAATATTCCCTTCTTAATGTAACAATTTTTTCATGTGTCTCAGTGTCAGGAAGGTTAAGTTCTTTCGCCAGCTCTTTGACAGAAATGTTGTAATTTTCCGATACTTCATCAAGCGTCATGTTATTTGTTACCCGAATAATATTGGAAGGATAACCCCCTGGGCTTATAATACTACCTTGATCAAATCTGCGAGTACCGTACCCGTCTCTTCTTCCCCGATCCAACCTGCGCGTACCGTACCTGTCTCTTCTCCCTTGATCAAACCTGGGTGGAAAGTACCTGTCTCCTCTCCCTTGATCCAACCTGGGTGGAACGTATCGTTCTCTTCCCCATTGTTCGTATCTGCGGGAAGTATAAACGTCTCTTCTGTCTTGTTCAGATTTACCTGGCTCATATCTTTCTCCTCTATCATATCGGTCGAATCTTCGTGGCGTGTAATTTTTATCTTCCTGACCTTTCCTGTAAAAATCAGTTGAGTTATATCTGCTGTCCTGCGATCGGGAAGGGACAAATCTATGCCGGTATTTTCTGGTTGACAACCCTGTTTCAGGTTTAATGAACAATGGGGAGAGTAACAGAAACAACCCGGCTGTCCCAATAGCAATTGCAAGAATAGTTCGCATATTCCTTCCTGAAACCATCTGCCTGAAAATACAGACTATTATATTCCAGTGCAGAATTATATGTAACAATAACAGGAACAAAAAAATAAAACCTAACCACAGGTGTACATTACCCCAATCGTGACGGGTAAGTCCAAGAAAATAAAATTCCACATCATTTTCATATAGTTCAACACGTTTATAGCCCGGTATCAATACATATTTCATAAGTAATCCCAGCCCTGCAACAGCCATTAATACAAGAAACATTGCAGTGTCGATAACCAGGTTCACCTGATTTTTATTTTTTAACCATGTTAACATGATTTTAATTTTTATATTGAATAATAATCATTAACCGATAAAGCAATATGTGTAATTCAACATAGGAAAAAATATTTCAATACAAAAATAAATGAACTTTTGTTCATTTTAAAATTATTTAGCTTATTTTTGAGTGATGAATTTTAAATATGAAAATTACTATTCTTACCGATAATTATCCCGGGAAATACACTGATGCAGAACATGGGCTTTCGTACCTGATTGAATATGAAGGGAAAAAAATTCTCTTTGATACTGGTCAAAGTAATCTGTTTCTGAGAAATGCTGAAAAGTTACATGTTGATATTTCAGATATTGATCTGATAATCCTCAGTCACGGACATTTTGACCATGGCAACGGATTGCAGTACCTCTCAGGTGGAACCCTGATATGTCATCCCGGATGTTTTACACGGCGGTTCAGTAAAATCAGCAAAAGATATATTGGTTTAAAGAATACAAAACAGGAAATTGAATCAAAATTTAACCTGATAACTTCTGTTGAACCTTATATAATTAGTGAGAAAATAATATTTCTTGGTGAAATTCCCCGGTTAACTGATTTTGAATCAAAAATTACACCATTTGTTTTTGAAGATGATTCACCCGATTTTGTAACAGACGACAGTGCAGTGGCTTTCCTGTTGCATAAAGGAATATTTGTTATAACCGGTTGTGGACATGCCGGAATTGTAAATACACTGGAACATGCTAAATCTGCTACCGGTAAAAACCGTATTTTGGGAATTATGGGAGGATTTCATCTTAAGTATGCCGACAATCAAACAAAAGAGACCATTTCATACCTGAAAGAAAACAATGTAAAGCACATTTACCCCTCACATTGTACGGAATTACCTGCTCTGATTGAATTTCATAAAACATTTCCTTTAAAACAAATAAAAACAGGTGATGTAATGGAGATTGACAATTAAGTAACCCGTGAACTCATTTTTAAAATTTTTTGAAAAATATATAATTATAATGAACATATGTTCATTATAATTATTATCTTTATATCGTAAAAATATAAATATTTAAACTATGAAAATTGCAATACCCGCATCAGCTAATAAAACAGATGCGTTAATAGATGAACGTTTTGCGCGTTGTCCTTTCTTTTGTTTGTATGCTACAGATAGTAAAAAAATTGAATTTAAAGAAAATGACAAACGGGATGGTGCAGGAGGTGTTGGACCCATGGTGGCTGAATTGTTGGCTGAAAATGGAGTGAATGAAATATGGTCAGTTGAAGTGGGGCCAAAAGCACAGAATGCATTAAATAAACTAAACATAAGGATAAAACTTGTTAATGCAGGACAAACGATAGAAAAATTAATAAATTCTCATGTTTAACCATTAAAATTTAACATTATGCCATATGGAGACCGTACCGGACCAATGGGACAAGGTCCCATGACCGGAAGAGCATTAGGTTTTTGTGCAGGGTATGATTCCCCTGGATACACAAAAGGATTTGGAAGAGGAATGGGCAGAGGCTTCGGCTTCGGAGGAGGCAGGGGTAGAGGCCGCGGTTTTCGCGGAGGATGGGGTTTCGGAAGAAGCCATAACCCTGAGTGGCCTTATTATACAGGTAGTTATCCTGCACCATGGCCCGAATCACTGAGTAAGGAGGATGAAATTAAAATGCTTAAATCTGAAGCCCAGGCCCTCAAACGTTCACAAAGTGAGATTGAAAAGAGACTGAAGGAGTTGGAAGATAAGGGGAGTGACAAGTGACAAGTGAAGGGGATCACGGGATCACGATATCACGGGATCAAGTGAGGGAATATCTATAATCAGAACTGAAATTATTGGATAATGTTTGTGGGATGTTTTAATTGAGTTGGCTTTTTTGAGGGTAGATGGGTTATTGGGTTATTGGGTTATTGGGTTATTGGGTTATTGGGTTATTGGGTTATTGGGGTATTGAGTTATTGGGTTATTGGGTTATTGGGTTATTATGATATTGCAATTACCCCGGGATCCCGTGATCCCTCGATCCCTCGATCCCTCGATCCCTCGATCCCTCAATCCCGTGATCCCTCAATCCCGTGATCCCTATTTATAATAGCAACATTTAAATTTAAATTATTTATGAAACCCCCATCCCGATTGCTCGGGACAACAAGGACATGAACAAACATGGGGGTTCCCCCGCAGAGCGGGACAGGCCATGCCCATTAGCAGGTCAGGTAGTAATAACATATTGATTTATAAAAACATAATTAAAATATTTACGCATGAAACCCCCATGCACTGGCGCACACAACAAGGACATGAATATAAATGGGGGTTCCACGGCAAATGAAACGGAAAACATTAAGTTATCAAATTATAACAAATTAATATTCAAACTTTTAAATTAATTATATACAAGTGAAACACATTATTGCCATTCCCACAAGTAATACTGCTCTGTGCCAACACTTTGGACATTGTGAAAAATTTGCCCTCTTTCAGGCAGAAGATGGGAAAATAACTGACGAGACATATCTTGTTCCTCCACCTCATGAACCGGGAGTATTGCCTTCCTGGCTCGCATCGCAGGGTGTAAATTACATTATAGCTGGAGGAATGGGACATCGGGCAATCTCTCTTTTTAATCAGTTTAATATCTCGGTGTTAATTGGAGCAGAAGAAAAACCGGCACGCACATTAGTTGAAGAATTCCTTAGAGATGAACTTAAAACCGGTGTAAATCTTTGTGACCATTAATGAAAATGAATACAGGTTGTATTGAATGTTTTATAACTCAGGCTCACAAATTACTTTCCAAACATAATGTAACAGGGAATAATGCAAGGGATATAATCTTCAGGTTTAATGAATTTGTTGAAAAGCACCGGAATAATGATTTATCTTCTCCCGAATGTGCGTGCTTTTTGCACCGGCTGGTAAAAAAAGCTACCATGACCGAGGATCTGTATAAAGAGGAGAAAGAATATTATAATGATTTATTATTAAATTATGAAAAAGATATCAGACGTTCAATTTCTTTATCGGACGATCCTTTTAAATCTGCTTTAAGATATGCTGTTGCCGGTAATATTATTGATTTTGGGCCTCCCTCTTCTTTTAATTTACAAGAAACACTTGCTGCTGCTCTGTCAAAGAAACCTGCCATTAATCATACAGTATTATTGAAAGATGCACTGCAAAAAGCCTCAAAAGTATTATATCTTGGTGATAACGCAGGTGAAATAGTTCTGGATAAAATTTTTATTGATATTATTCAACATCCTTCTCTTTATTTTGCAGTTCGCGGAGGGAAAGTAATTAATGATATAACATTGGAAGATGCTGAATATGTTGGAATACAGAAGTTTGCTAACATTATTTCCAATGGATATGATGCTCCTTCAACACTTATAAACAGATGTTCGCATGAATTCGTGAAAATATTTGATGAGGCAGATTTAATCATTTCAAAAGGACAGGGTAATCTAGAAGGCTTGTTTCTTAATACAGATAAAAGAATATTTTTTCTTCTGATGGTGAAATGTGGAGTGATGGCTGAAATTACGGGAGTGAATAAAGGCGATGTTGTTATCCTGGATAACCGGTATTTAAAGTAAAATGAACATATGTTCATTATATTTATTATTTTTGTGTGATAATTTGATTTGAAAAAAGATTATTGACAAAGTATTTCGGATAAATATCCGTATGAAGTTAATTAAATAATCCTTTTATTATATCAGTCTCGCGTTTAAATACATTGATATTCGATTTATAAATATGCTATGAAAATTGCAATCACCAGCGGCAAAGGTGGAACAGGAAAAACTACTGTCAGCACCGCCCTTTTTTATGTCTTGTCAAAACATTTGAAATACAATGTACAACTCCTGGATTGTGATGCGGAGGAACCGAATTGTCAGATTTTTTTGAAATCGCAGAAATCAAAAGTGAGTCCTGTTCATATAGCTATTCCCTCTATTGATACTGATAAATGTACGTTTTGTGGTAAATGTAAAGATATATGTGCCTTTAATGCCATTATAATGCTTCCTTCCGCAAGGTTTATTGAAGTAGTGGAAGATATGTGTCATGGATGCGGAGCATGTTCCTACGTTTGCAATGATAACGCTATCACCGGAAAAAATAAAGAAATCGGGTTCATTACACACCATAATTATTATGCAAGGGAGGATTTCATCGAAGGCAGGATGCATGTGGGAAGTGCTTTACAAACAAGAGTGATAAGAGAAACAATACAGCAATCGGGAAACCAGGATATTATTTTGTTTGATTCTCCCCCCGGAACTTCATGTCCGGTAATAGCTACAGTTTCACAAGCCGATTATGTGATTATGGTCACCGAACCTACTCCTTTCGGTTTGCATGATCTGAAACTTATGACGGAAACAGTAAAACAAATCGGAAAGAAATATGGGATTATAATCAATAAGGCCGGACTGGATTATTATCCTCTTTATGATTATATTTTACGGGAAAAAATTAATTTACTCGGCGAAATTCCTTTTAAAAAAGAGTACGCCAGGGCTTATTCTCAGGGAGAAATATTAACTGAAAATGACAAATCATTGAGGAATACTTTTATGGTAATTATAAATAAAATATTAAATGGGAAAGCCATTTGAAATAGTGATATTAAGTGGAAAAGGAGGTACGGGTAAAACGAGTATTACCGCAGCTTTTGCGTCAATAGCTGAAAATGCTGTTTTTGCCGATTGCGATGTCGATGCTGCCGATCTTCATCTGTTATTAACACCGGAGATCTATCACAGTGAAAAATTTCCCAGTGGAACTAAAGCAGAAATTAATCAGGAACTTTGTACCGGTTGCTGTATTTGTTACGACTTATGCCGTTTTCATGCCATACAGTTCTATAAAGAAAATTTTAAGGTTGATGAATATGCCTGTGAAGGCTGTGGTTTATGCGTAGAAGCATGCCCTGCTAATGCTATCAGTATCACTCAGTTTGCAAATAATAATATTTACTTTGCCAATTGCCGTTTTGGCCCCATGATCTATGGTAAACTGGGCATAGCCGAAGAAAATTCCGGCAAATTAGTGGCGAAGATCCGGCAATATACTAAAGACAAATCAATAGAGAAAAATGCTGTATTTATTATTGCTGACGGTCCACCCGGTATTGGTTGTCCTGTAATCTCTTCTGTAACCGGAGCTGACCTGGTAATTGCCGTAACTGAACCTACATTATCGGGCTGGCATGATCTCCAGAGACTTATTGAAATGATCGGACGTTTCCGGACCCCTGTAAATGTGATCATCAATAAATGTGATCTGAATGAAAATATGAGCCGTACTATTGAAAATAACCTGACTGATCTCGGAATTCCTGTTTTGGGTAAGTTGCCTTATGATGATACAATTGTACATGCCATGCTGGAAGGCAAAACAATCAATGAGTTTAAACCGGAAGGATTTATTGCAAAGGAACTGAGTAAGATGTGGAAAAAGATATTGAATTAATACAGGCCTGCCGACAGGTAAGCAGTCTTCATGTCCAGATTATGAAATGATTAGATAATTTAAGTTAATATATATGATAGCATTTGGACCAATCCCTTCCAGACGCCTTGGTAAAAGCCTGGGAATAAACAATCTTGTAACAGGAAAATATTGCTCATACAGTTGTGTGTACTGCCAGATCGGGAAAACAGAAGTAAGATCGGTACTGCGACAGGAGTTTTATAAACCTGGAGTTCTTCTGAGAGAAGTGGAACTGCATCTTAATAAACTTGAAAAGAGTCACTTTCCTGATTTTCTCACCTTCGTTGCGAATGGGGAACCAACACTTGATGTGAACCTGGGGAAAGAAATAGATTTGTTGAAGAAATTTGGAATACCTGTAGCTGTCATTACGAATGCATCCCTGATTTTTCAACAGGAGGTAGTAACAGACCTGCTGAAAGCCGATTGGGTTTCTTTGAAAATCGACTCATGTAATAAAACTTCCTGGCAAAAAATAAACCGACCTGCTGAAAATATAGATCTTAACAAGATTCTTGATGGAATTAAACTGTTCTCAACATTATACAGGGGAAGATTGAATACAGAAACCATGCTTGTGCAGGAAATAAATGATTCGGTTTCAATGTTAGAACAAAATGCGCAGTTTATTTCTTCCATTGAACCTGAAACTGCTTATCTTTCTGTTCCGATGAGACCTCCTGCTGAAAGAGAAACAAATCCGGTAAGGGAAGAAAAACTGAATGAAGCATGGCAGATATATAAAAATGCCGGAATCCATACCGAGTTGCTCGCCGGCTTCGAAGGTACAGATACCGGTTCAACAGGTAATGCTTACGATGATATTCTGAATATTACAGCTGTACACCCGTTAAGAGAGGATACCATAGGCGAACTACTTAAAAAAGATAATGCAGATATTTCTGTTATTGAGGCTCTTATTGAAGAAAGGCTGATTAAAGAAGTAAAATATGATGGTAAAATATATTATGTAAGAAGTTATAATTAGTATTAATCTAAAAAAATTAAGTTATGCCAAAAATGAACGGAACAGGCCCTGATGGTCACGGACCCGGAACAGGGAGAGGACTCGGGAAATGCAAGGATGTATCCCAAAATGAACTGGAAAAGAAAATAGGCAAAGGTATGGGAAAACGCCGTAAAACCGGTGGAGGAAAAGGAATGGGGAAAAGATTGAAATATAATTCCTGAATCCTGTAAAATATGTAAGTATTTATTACACTGCAAATTCAGTATAAATACCCATGTTAAATAGGATTGTATTTTTAGTTATTTTCCATTTGTTTTTCTAATATTGTAATTCATAGACAAAATTAATTTCTATGCCTGAGACATTATATGAACAGCTTCGAAAAGATGTTCGTTTCATTGAGGGATTGAAAGCATGTATTAACTGTGGAACCTGCACTGCTATATGTCCCGCTGCCCAGTTTTATGATTACGATCCAAGAATAATAGCCGACACTTTACAACGGGGCGATGAAACCGATCTGGAAAATTTATTAAAAGGTGATACGATCTGGTATTGCGGGGAATGTTTATCCTGTAAAACCCGCTGCCCAAGGGGAAATACTCCCGGTTACCTGGTACAGGCTCTCAGAAATCTTGCGATCAATACAGGCCTTTACCGGTTCTCTGAAAAAGGCCGGCAGCAAATCATAGTTAAAAGAACCGTTGGTGACAATATCTTAAAATTTGGATATTGTGTACACCTGGATGAGATGACTCTTGAAGATCATCCGGAACAGGGTCCTGTATGGGACTGGTACCGGAATAATGCAGGTAGTATTCTTAAAAGACTTGGCGCAAATTATCATGGTGAAGGGGCCGGCACTATGCGTAAAATTGATGAGGGTGACCTCCGGGAATTAAAGAATATCTTTATTGAAACCGGCGCACAGGAAAGGTTCGAGACACTGGAAAAAAATGCTTATGATGATGATAGTGAATAATCCAAATGTATGGCGTGAATATCAGAAAGATATAGCCGACAATCACTACTATTTCGTAAGAAGCTGTATCCGGCAGAATTTTTTCCCAGGTTCCGAACAAACGTTCCTGCGAATTGTGGGTGATTTTTTGGGTAAGGATATTTATGATGATGCACATCAGACTACTTGTTCGGGGATTGCATACCATTGTGGTGTGCTCCCGATGGAAACTACAATGACCGTTGTTGCACGCCAGTTTGCACTGATGAATGAAGCCGGGTATAAAAATTTTGTTCCTTCCTGTGTTACCTCTTTTGGTGTGTATACAGAGATGATTGAAACATGGAAGCATTTTCCCGAAACTTTGATAAAAACAAAAAAACTCCTGAAAGATTCCACCGGAAGAACTTTCGAGTTTCCTGACAACCTTGTTCATACCAGTGATATTATTTACAAGTTTAAAGATGCTGTTGCAGAAAAGGCAAAATACAAATTAGTCAACAATAATACAGGGGAACCACTGAAAGTAGTGGAACATATCGGTTGTCATTATGCAAAAATTTTTCCTCATAAAGGAGTAGGAGGTGCTGAATTTCCCCAGGTGCTGGCAGGAATGATAAGAACCTGGGGGGGCGAAATTGTCGATTATCCTGAAAGAAGGCACTGCTGCGGCTTTGGTTTTAGAAATTATGTGATCAGGGAAAACAGAAGCTATCCTATATCCAACACGAAAAGAAAATTCGATTCCATGGAACCCTATAAACCCGACTTTATTGTTACTAACTGTCCGGGTTGCACCTATTTCCTCGACCGCTGGCAATATGTAATTGCTGAAATGAACGGGAAAACGTATGGCGAAAATGGTTACGGTATTCCTGTACTAACCTACGAAGAGATGGCCGGACTTGTTCTTGGATACGATCCCTGGGAAATGGGAATGCAACTGCACCAGGTAAGCCCCGAACCTTTACTGGATAAAATGGGTGTTCCCTATTCCCCTGAAGAGAAATACCTGGGTAATAATGGCGAAGATCTGGGCAAACCTCATATTCCTGAAAGACTAAAAGTATTTTGAAAATGAAACTGAATATTCCATTAATTACAGCTGGTGTTGCAGTTATTATAAATAATAGCTGTGGCACAGAAGAAAAAAAACCAAATGTTATCTTCATCCTGGCCGATGACCTGGGTTGGTCACAAACCGGAGCATATGGCAGTGAATATTATTATACTCCCTCTATCGACCGTCTGGCAGCTGAAGGAATTCGTTTCACCAATGCGTATTCATCAGCAACCGTAAGCTCTCCTACACGGGCAGCTGTTATGACAGGCAAATACCCCGCACGTCTACACCTTACTGATTTTATCCCCGGCGGAAACCGTGTAAATGATCCTTTGTTGATCCCTGAATGGCGTAAATTTCTGCCTCTCGAAGAGCTTACTATAGCTGAATTATTCAGAGATAAGGGTTATACTACAGCTTCATTCGGGAAGTGGCATCTTGGACCCGAGAAGTTCGGGCCGGAAAGTTTACCCTTTAACCCAGATAAACAAGGCTTTGATGAACATTTTGTTATTGATAAACCTGACAAAACAACCGATCCGGAACATGATCCCCATAGTTCTGATTCAATAGGAAACAGATCTGTGGAGTTTCTTCATGAGTACGCCGGTAAACCATTTTTCCTCTACATGAGTTTCAGCGCTATACATAATCCATTAAAGGAAAAAGTCGATTCAATTGCAATGTGGGAAAATGTTCATGGAAGTGATAAACCGGAAAATAATCCCATCATTGCAGCCATGTTATCAAGAATGGACAGGAATATAGGAAAGGTATTGGACGCCCTGGATGAATTGGATCTGACTCAAAATACTATTGTCGTTTTTTACTCTGATAACGGGGGATTGGAAAAAGATGCAAAGCAAACCCCGCTGCGAAAAGGGAAAGGATGGCTGTATGAAGGGGGTATTCGTGTACCTTTGATTATAAGGTGGCCGGGTGTAGTTACAATTGGAAAAATAAGCGATGAAGTCATTACCTCCGTTGATTTTATGCCCACATTCTGTGATCTGATAAATGCTGAAACACCTTCAAATGTTGATGGAATAAGTATCCTGCCATACCTCAGGACAGGAAATCCATTGCCGGAAAGAAACCATTACTGGCATTATCCTCATTATCATACAACAGGTATGGTTCCCGGAGGTGCTGTCAGGTCGGGTAAGTGGAAACTTATTGAATGGTATGAAAAAAGTATTATGAATAGTTCTGAACCGGCATACGAACTTTTTGATCTTGAAAATGACCTGGGAGAAGAGATTAACCTGGCAGATACAATGAAAGATATCACTCAGAAGTTAGCTTCCGATCTTAAAAACTGGCGGGAGGAAATCAATGCCCAGATGCCGGAACCAAATCCTGATTATACCTTTACGAAATAATGTTTGTGATATTTATTTCACAATAACTATTCCTGTGTTCGAGAGGAAGAGACGTATGGCTATGGCAAGCAGGATTATACCGAAAAATTTCTGGAGAATATGAAGTCCTCCGGGTCCCAATATTCTCTCAAACCATCCGGTAAGGCGCAGAACCAGGTAAACAAAAAACATATTTAATACAAGGGCTATAAGTATGTTGATTGTCTGATATTCAGCTTTTAATGAAAGCAGTGTGGTGATTGAACCCGCACCGGCAATCAACGGGAAAGCCAGTGGCACAATAGCGCCGCTTTTCCCAGGTGCACCGTGTTTAAATAATTCGGCTCCCAATACCATCTCAAGACCCAACAGGAATACAACCACTGAACCTGCAATAGCAAAGGAAGATATATCCACCCCGAATATGCTCAGCAGAGGTTCACCGATAAACAGAAAACCCAGCATGATCACGAAAGCTATAAGAGTAATCCTGCTTGCGCTAATATTTCCTGTTCTGGATTTTAAATCCAGAATTATGGGGATCGACCCCAGTATGTCAATTATGGCAAATAATACTATGAAAGAGGCAATTATTTCCAGTAAATGCAGTTGCATGATTTTATTTATTTACTGCAAATGTAAGAATTTGGTAATGAATATTATCGAAATAGCGGTAAAAGTGATAAGTGACAAGTGACCAGTGACGGGTGACGTGTGAGTTGCCGTCACTTGTCACTCGTCACCTGTCACTTTTAATTGTCCGTTATCGTACTATTGCCGTTCATTAATGAACAGGATATATGAAAATTCTACAAGTAATTAATACCATTACTTTTATAAAATTTCGTAAGAATCACTTATACAATATATTACAATAATTGGCCTGAAATTGGAGACAGCACAAATTATATTCATAATAAATTATGGAGGACCTAAAAATGAAAAAAATCAGTTTCCTTTTTCTGCTCGGCATTTTGTGCCTTTCACCCCTAATTAAAGCAGGTAACATGCCTGATTATGTAGTTACCGGTGATGATGTGACTTACTTTAAAAAAGTTCGTATTGGTATTTCTTCAGGATTAGTTGGTGTTAATGAATCATTGAAAGTTCGATATAAAGCTGATGAAGTGGTGGCATACTGTAAAGACGGACACATATACGAAAGAATGCCTGTTGTTGTTGAAGGCAGGTTAACAGATGATAATGAATTTATGGAATTGCTGGCTTACCGGAACGGACTAAAAGTGTACAGGCATCTTGTCTATACCGGAGGAAATAAACCCTGTACAGATGAGTACCTTGTTTTTAACGATGGTAAATACCATGTCAGCTTTACTGAGCAGAACTGCAAAACTCTATGTAAGTTCTTTTTTAAAAGGTAAGAAAAGAAATGGTTGATTTGAGTAATTGAGTATTTGAGTAATCGAGTAATCGAGTAATTGAGTAATTGAGTAATTGAGTAATTGAGTAATAGAGTAACCCAATTGAGTGGTTACGTGGGTGAGTGATTACGTTGATGGGACGAAGGGGACGGAATGCACTGTAGAGACGCACGGCTGTGCGTCTTTGCAAGATAACCCCGAAAGGGTTTCAATAAAATAGCCAGGGGTTGCCATCCACCGGGAGTGTTCACTTAACTGTGTCAGTTTCATAAATTCTATTTTCAAAGTAAATAAAAAATTGGTTAATAACAATGGGCCAGTTTCTTATGCTGTTTTTCCATCTTTTTTGGAAGTTTAGTGTTGCAAGATAGACCAGCTTGAGCATAGCCATATCTGAA
>Ga0068711_1000312_pt1 | contig 48273 bp, 46 predicted proteins | sample MTBAKMMethaMetaG_FD_62224 | JGI IMG/M metagenome (GOLD analysis project Ga0068711, IMG submission 62224) | Enrichment culture microbial communities from Arthur Kill intertidal strait, New Jersey, USA, that are MTBE-degrading - MTBE-AKM (Arthur... | ecosystem: Environmental > Aquatic > Marine >...
GGGAGCACGCCGTAATGCTCGGCGGTGCAGAGGCTGCAGGTCGGGTTCGTGAAGACGACGCCCGCCTCCAGGAACTTCTGGATGAATCCCGCCTCGGCGCACTGCTTCATGACTTCGCGCGTGGTGGGGGTGATGATGGTCCGCACGCTGTCGCTGACCTTGAAACCGGCGTCCTTCAGCACTTCGAAAGCCGCGGCGATATCTTCGAAGCGTCCGTTGGAGCAGGAACCGATGTGCACCTGGTCGATGTGGGTGCCGGCGACTTCCCGGACCGTCTTCACGTTGTCCGGGGCGTCGGGGCAGGAGGCCATCGGTTCGAGCTTGGACACGTCGAAATGGAGGTCGTCGCTGTAGACGGCGTCGGCATCTGCCTTCATGGCCTCGATGCGCTCGATGACTTCCTTGCCGGCCCGTTCCACGAGCCAGTCCAGGACCTTGCCGTTGGGCGTGATGAGCCCGACCTTGCCGCTCATCTCGGTCACCATGGAGCAGAGGGTGATCCGGTCGGCGAGGGAACTGTTCTCGATGGTTTCCCCGTAGTACTCTACGGCCTTGAAGAACATGCCGTCCGCACGGAGCTTGCCCACGAGGAACGTGAGGTAATCCCTCATGCAGACGCCCTTGCCGAAGGAACCGGTCGTCGTGATCCTCATCGTCTCGGGGACGCGGAACCAGAGGGTCCCGTTGATCCAGGAAGCGACGATGTCCGTGTTGCCCACGCCCGTGGCGAAGGCGCCAACGCCGCCCAGGAGGTTCATGTGGCTGTCCGTCCCGAGGATGACATCGCCGGGTTTCACGAGACCGTGCTCGAGAAGGACGTGCTGGCCGATGCCCCAGTTCACGTCGAAAACCTTGCTGATGCCCTGGCGTTTTGCGAAGTCACGGATGATCTTCTGGTTGTTGGCCACCTTTTCCGCGTGGGCCGGGGCCTGGAGGTCGAAGGTGAAGGCGATCTTGTCGGGATCCCATACCTTCGCCTTGTCCGTCACTTCGTCGAACTGCAGCACGCAGTTGGGTCCGCCGAAATCGCGGGCCGTGGAAAGGTCGATATTGCACCAGACCCGGTCGCCTACCTGGACTTCCTTGCCGGAAGCCCTTTGGATGATCTTTTGGATCATCGTTTTGCCCATGGCGTTACACCTCCCGTAAAAGTTGGTGGAGAAAACCTACTTCATTCCAAGGAACGACTTGATGGTCTCGAAGTTGACGAAATCGGCCTTGTTGACCACGACGCCTTCCGGGCTCCTGAGGGTTCCGTCGCCCTCGTGGGCGTGGTTGGCGATGATGTGGGCGATCTTGGTGGAGATTCCGTTGCGCATTGCAAGAACGGTGCCGGAGAAGGGGTGACGGAGGTCCTTGCCCAATTGCGACTTCACTGTTGCGCCGTCGGGAGACTTCTCGTACTCCACGAGCTTGCCCACGTCGTGAAGGATGGCGCCCGCGATCAGGTCGTCGTGATTGAGCTGGAATCCGCCCTCATCCTTGTAGATGGCATTGAACTCTTCGTAGATCACCTTGCTGACGCGGATGACTCCACGCGTGTGGGTGAGCAGGGATGCAGGGCAGTTGGGGATGAGAAGCGTGAAGGGGATCTTCTTCATGTCCTCGGGTTCCCAGCCCCCGGTCTCCAGGGCGTCCACGTACGTGTCGATGACCTGTTCCCGCAGTTTCTGGTCCGTGATCCAGTTGATTTCCGGCAGCAGCTCCACGATTTTCTCTCTCATATTTCTTCCCTCCCGTGACTTGGTTTGGTACGCGTGATCATCCCTGGTCTTCCAGGGAGATACTTTCCTGCAGGGTGTGGTAGACCCTTTCGATGTGGGTCGCCGCAATCTTGGACGCCAGTTTCGCGTCGTGGTCAACGATGGCGGTGTAGAGCCGGGAATGTTCGTTAAGGAACGCCTGCTTGTCGGTCAGCCGGTTGTAGATCCGGTCATGGGCCGCCATGATTAGATTGAAGGTCATCTTCACGATGTTGACGAAGATGAAGTTGTGAGTCGCCTCGGCCAGGGCCAGATGGAAGTCGAAATCGCTCTGGGCCCGGTGAGTAGTCGACTCCAGGTTCTGCTCGGTGCGGGAAAGGACGCGGCGGAGCTTGGTGAGGTCGGAGGGCAGCGCGCGCTTGGCCGCTTCCCCTGCGATGGCGGGGTCGATGATGCGCCGTGCTTCCATCAGTTCCAGGACTGCGGCGCCTTCCAGTGGGATATTGCGGGATTCCCCGGTTTCGGTGACGGGCCTTCGGACAAAACGTCCCTTCCCGGGAACGCTTTCGATCAGCCCGATCAGTTCGAGGACGCGGAAAGCTTCCCTGAGGGAGCTGCGGCTGACGCCAAGGTCTTCCATCATTTGCCGTTCGGGGGGCAGGGGATCCCCTGGGCGGAGTTCCCCCCGGGAGATGAGGTCCTTCAGTTCTTCAACGACTTTTTCGTAGATCCGGGTTGGCTTGACTTTCCTGGTTTCCATGGTAACCCTCCTAGCGTGGACCACCCAGTGCACTTATACCCCCCCCCATGGAAAAGCACAAGGGGGTTTTGCCCGTCTGAATATTAAGATATTTTGCAGTCAATTAGGGTGAACTCAGGCAAGGTTTTGTCGAAAAACGAAGAATGGGTCAGACCAAAAAGAAGTGGGGTAGGCTACTGTTCAGACCAGACTCCAGTATTCTAGCCGGGCTTTTCCATGGGTGCAAGAGGGGGCCAGCAAGATGAAAAGCTCTTTCCCTGCATCCGTAAAATGGCCCTTGTTTGACCCAGCGGATCCGCGGTATATGATAAAGGGCTTCAAGGACACCAATCGAAGGGGGAAGAACTTTTGAACTGGAAAAAATTGGCGATGCCGCTCCTGTTGGCCTTTTCCTTCGCTTTCCTGGCAACGGGGATATCGACCGCTGCGCCCGCGAAGGCGACCTCGAAGGCACCGGCAGCTGCCCCGGCTGCGAAGCTGCCGGGCGGCTCGGAGGGGCGCAGCGCCTTTTTCGTTTCCCTGGATTGGGTGAAGGACAACTTGAAGGGGGTCGTTCTTCTCGATGCCAGGCCGGCTTCCCTTTACGGCAGCGGGCATGTTCCCGGCGCAGTGAATGCGGAATGGCAATCATTCAGCAAGATGAAGGGGCTCCCGGGTAGCCGGGGTTGGGCTGCACTCCTGGCCCCTAAATCCATCGCTGCCCGCATCGGCGCATTGGGGATAGACGGCTCCAGGCCGGTTATCGTTTATGGAGAACCGGGAAGCTGGGGGCAGGAAGGTTTTGTTGCCCTTGTCCTGCGAATGGCCGGGGTATCGGGCGTCCGCGTTCTCGATGGCGGGTGGCCGGCCTGGCGCTCAGCCGGCCTTCCGGTCACGAAGGAGGTACCCAGGCCACGGCCCGCAAATTTCCGCATGAAGGCGTTCAGGGAAGACCTGAACGCGACCGTGGAACATATCCGGGAAAGGATGAATTCGGCGAAGCTCCTGGATGTCCGGACGGTCGAAGAGTACAGGGGAGCCCGCTATTTCGGCGAAAAACGGGGCGGGCACATCCCGGGCGCGATCCTCGTGCCTTTCAACCATCTTGTTGGCCGGGACGGTTTCCTCCAGCCGGAAGCCACCCTGAAAGCCCTGTATGAAAAGGCGGGAATCCTGCCGGAAGACGAGATCATCGTTTACGACACCGCCGGAGTCCGGTCGGCGTATGCCACCTGGGTCCTGCTGATGCTGGGATACAAGAACGTGAGGAACTACGACGCTTCCTTCCACGAGTGGGCGGGGATCCCCGAGCTTTCCGTCGAAACGGGGGACCCCGGCGAATTGCCGGTCTTCGTGGCGGCGCCGGCCAAGCCTGCTCCCGCGGAGCCGGTTTCCCCGGACCTAAAGGCGCCCGAGCCGAAACCCACCCTCATTACGGTCCAGCCCGTCGCTCCCGTTGCGGTCCCCCCCGTCGGCGTACAGCCGGCCTCGAAGGACGAAGGGGTCCTGTCGGAGGACGTGAAGCCGCAGGTCCTGAAACCGATCCCGATCGTGGTGCAGCCTGTTTCGCCCGACGCGAAGCCGCAGGTCCTGAAACCGATCCCGATCGTCGTTAAGCCTGTTTCGCCCGACCTGAAGCCGCAGGACCTGAAACCGATCCCGATCGTCGTCCAGCCCGCTGCCCCCGTCGTGAAATCTCCCGATCTCAAGCCGGTCGCGAAGGATTCGGCAACGGCCCCTGCGGAACTGAAGCCCCAGGCCCAGGAGAAGCCGGTTGTCCCGGTGGCGAAAATACTGGCCCTTCGCTGGAACAGGGAGGGGAAAACCGTCAGGGCGGTCGTCGACCTGGATCGGGCAATCGAGCCCAGGGTCCTGCTGAAACCGGGCCTGGCCGAGCTGGTCTTCAGCGCCATGCCGGTTGCTTCCATGGCCGGGTTGCCTTCCCCCTATGGAAAGGACGTCTCCGTGGTGCTTGTCGAATCGCTAAACCGGACGACCTTGCGGTTTTCGCACAAGGCAAAGGCCGTCAGGCATTTCCGGTTGGAAAAGCCGAACCGCTACGTCATCGATTTCCAGTTTTGAGAGGGTGGAAGCATGAGCTTTCGGGTCACCGAGGAGGGGAACGGATTCTTCGAGAGCGACCGGCCGCTTAACGGCATGGAGGTCCTGGCCAGATCCGGAAGGGAGCTCGGCGACATCGTGGCCTGGCGGGTCAACCGGTATCTTCGCCCCCTGTCGTGGGAGGTTGCCGAGGATTGTACGGTCTCTTTCGTGGACACCTCCTGCTTCGAGGGGAAGGAGGCCTATCGGCGCACGCTGACATTTCTCCTCGTACTGGCCTGCCGCAAGGTGCTGGACAGGGACGTCGTTGTCCGGCATTCACTCAGCGACGGCTACTATTGCGAGATTCCGGGAGAAGCCCTGGCCACCTCCCAGGTGGAGGCGGTGAAGCGGGGCATGCGGGAACTCATCGCCATGGACCTGCCCGTCGCCAGGGAAATCCTTTCCCTTGACAGGGCAAGGATCCTGTTCGAAACCCAGGGTAACAGCGACAAGGCTGAACTCTTGAGATGGATAGGGTCGGATCCGGTCGAAATCTACCGGATTGGGGACCGAAGCGGTTTCTTTTACGGTCCCCTGGCCCCCACCACGGGGGCAGTCGGGGTTTTCGACCTCGTTTCCCATGCCCCTGGAATGGTTCTCCGGTTTCCCACGGTGGCCTACCCGGCGCAACTGCCTCCTTTCCAACCCCCGGTTCGCCTTTCGGACGTTTTCCTCGAGTATTCGGGATGGCTGGATATCCTCGGGGTGAGCACCATGGAAAGCCTCCACAGGGCGGTGGCTTCAGGCCGCGGCACAGAGCTGATCCTTATCTCGGAAGCCCTTCATTCACAGCGGCTGAACAGGATTGCCGAAGCCATCGCTTCCAGGCCCGGTTGCCGCCTCGTTTGCATCGCCGGCCCGTCCGGTTCCGGCAAGACGACAACTTCGCACCGGCTAGCCGTCCAGCTGGCCGTCTGCGGGAAGCGCACGAAAATCCTGGCCATGGACGACTATTTCATGGAAAGGAGCCGAACCCCGCTCGATGCGGACGGCAACTACGACTTCGAAGCCATCGAGGCCCTCGACATCAAACTCCTGAACGCTCACATTGCCGACCTCATGGAAGGCAAACCCGTTCACCTGCCTCGTTTCGACTTCCTCAACGGAACGCGGGACAGGGGAGTCGAGTTGAAGCTTGACTCCGGGGAAATGCTGGTCATCGAGGGAATCCACGGGCTGAACGACCAGGTTGGGGCCGGGATTCCCGATTCCGAAAAATTCCGTCTCTACCTGTCGCCCCTGACCGGGCTCAACCTGGACAGGCACAACCGCACGAGCACGACGGACAACCGCCTCCTCAGGCGTCTCGTCCGGGACTACCGCACCAGGGGAAAGAAAACGGAAACGACCCTGCTTCAATGGCCTTCTGTCATACGGGGGGCCGCACGCCATATTTTTCCCTACCAGGAAAAGGCCGACGCGATGTTCAACTCGGCACTGGTCTACGAACTTTCGGTTCTGAAAGGGTATGCAGAACCGCTCTTGAGGATGGTCCGCGAGGAGTCCCCCGTTTTCGGGGAAGCGGCCCGCCTCTTGGACCTGCTTCGCTACGCTCCCTTCATCCCGGCTGACGACGTCCCGAACAACTCCATCCTCCGTGAATTCATCGGCGGCAGCTGTTTCGGGGCCTGACGGCGGTGCGGAAAAAGCAAGCCGGGGATCCCTTCAAGGGATCCCCGGCTTTTCAATGCCGTGCGGTGAGCCGCCTCTAAAGCGCAACGGGCCTGCAGAGGTTCTTTGCTTCCTTTGCCACGCGGCCGCAGTTCGCGCAAACGAATTTCCCGTCCTTCACCATTTCCTTGTAATTCTCGAGATCTGCCTCCACCATGCCCATGTTCTGGTAGTAGCAGAGATGGTTCTCGTGGTCCGGATGTGGCCAGCCCAGCTTCGACATGGATATCCCCCCCTAAAATGGTTTATCTGGATACCCTTTCATTATATTACATAGCCATACATTAGCCAACGGAAAGTGAAGGCCTACCAGCCGCCACCCCCGCCGCCTCCTCCCCCCCCGCCGGAACCGCCGCCGCCCCCGCCTCCTCCGCCCCCGAAGCCTGAACGACTGCCCGGAGCCACGGAAGCGGACGAGATGGCCCCGGAGAAGCTGGAACCGAGGTTGGAGGCAAACGCGCCGGTGTTGAACCCACGAAAGGCACCTCCCATGTACCAGCTTGGACGGTAGCCTCCCTGCCACGATTCTGGTGCGGTTCCCTCGGCGGCCATGCGGGCAAAGACGTCGGAAAACTGTTCCGACCACTCTTGCTCGACGCCCAGGGCAAGGGCGTAAGGCAGGAAGCGTTCGAAAAGCTCTGGGGTCCGGTCGGGCGGGTTCAGGCGGTTGAGCCGGTCGGCCTCTGCGATGGAGAGGTAGAGGCGAAATCCCTCGATCTCGTCCATTGCCTTGCGGCCAATGGGGGTCCGGGCTTTCAGCAGCCAGGCAAAGAGCACGTTTGAAAGGACGAGCAGGACGACGACCGCAAGCATCGTCCAGGAAACGATACCGGCCAGCCCGGCGCCCATCACGGCCAGCCCGGATCCCACGGGGAAGAGGAACGCGAGCATGACGAGCAGGCCGACCAGGGAGCGGACCCGCTTCGGGCCGTTTTTAACGGCCTTTGCCTGCCTGGCGATCCCTGCGACGAAGGCGAGCCCGAAGAGTGTCAGCAGGGGGAAAATAAAGGCGTAGCCGACGTTGAGCGGAAGGTTGCCCGTGTTGGGATCCAGAAGGACGCCCAGCGCCAGGGCCAGGACGGTCAGGAGGACCCCGAAAACGAAAAAGCCCGTGTTGCGGACGAAGGTTTTCTTGTAGTACCGGTTTTTCAGGGTGTCCTTCAGGGCGGTCACGGCTCCGCTGATGGCCGTGTGGTTCGCCTTGTCCACCGCAAGGGTGTCGTGGAGTCCCACGAGAGGGTAAACGGCCACCCTCTCTTCGGCGTCGAGGGAATCGAAATCGGGTTTCGGCCCGCGCCGCAGGAAGTAACGGTCGCCATCCTGCTCGATGGTCACGACGCCCTTGACCGCGGCGTTCAGGAGGGTGGAGGTGAAGCACCGGTCGTCGTAGCCCATCCGGTAGACGTAACGGACGCCTCCGGGAGAAAAGCCCTCGGGAGGGGCAAACCGGGGGATGATCGTTCCGGGGCGGGGGTCTTTCCCGTATCGTGCCCAGACCAGGAGGTAGTAGAGAAGAAGGACCGTCAGGCCGGCGAAGAGGGCCAATCGGCCGGCATTGTCCCTCATTTTCCAGGCCATGCGGTCAGCGGAGGAGGGTTCCCGGACGAGGCCCTTCGGCCATCCTGCCACGATCGAGAAACCCTCGCCAGGTGCCAGGGAACGCGTCGTCACGTAACGGGCCGATCCCCCCGGATCTGCAAGGATTTTGAAATCCCGGCCCGTTTCCCCCATCCTGCCCGTGTAGGCCTCCGTCATCGTGATTCGGGCGGTTCCGTTCCCGTCGGGCAGCGTGACGACGCACCAGGCGCTATCGATCGGGAAACTCCACCCGTTGCCGGTGACGTTCCAGTAAAGTTCGTCGTGATCCTTGAAGAAGCCGAGCTGGCGGCTTGTCCGGTAGACCAGGGTGTAGTTGTGGACTCCCGGCTGGACAAGCCTGTCAGGGTTGCCGATGTAAACCCGTTTGCCGTTGGATACGGGCTTGACGCTGTAAGGTTCGGGGCGCCCGTCCAGCAGGACTCCCTGGACGGTGAAAGGAACGATCACCGTGTTTCCTTCGCGGTCGCGATAGGTCGTGGGGAAGTCGCGGTAGATGCCCCTTCGGATGGCCTTCCCCTCGGCCCTGACACGGATCGTTTCAGTGACCTCCAGCGAAGCGTCCGGCTGGACGGAAACGATGCTTCCGTATTCGAGGATTCGCTCCTCGGCCCCCGCCAGGGCGGCAACGGACAGGCACAGGAGCCCCGCAAGCAGCAGGATCCGGGAAAGGCGGCCTTGCATCGGGGCAACCCGTCTAGTTGAAGCGGACCTGGGGAGCCTTGCGTTCCCCTTCGTCGTCCAGTTCGAAGAAATCGCCTTTCGTGAAGCCGCTCAGCCTTGCGATGATGTTGCTCGGGAAGCTGTCCACCAGGACGTTGTTCTCGCGAACGGTGCCGTTGAAGTACCGGCGGGCCATCTGCACCTGGTCCTCGATGTCCGAGAGGCTTTTCTGGAGTTCGAGGAAGTTCGTGTTTGCCTTCAGTTCCGGGTAGGCCTCGGCCACGGCGAAGAGCGTCCTCAGGGATGCCGTCAGGGCGGTTTCCGCGGCGGCCTGTTCCTTCACGGTCCCTGCGTTCACGGACTGCGCCCGGAGTGCCGACACCTTTTCGAACAGGTCTTTTTCGTGTGTCGCGTAGCCCTTGACGGTTTCAACGAGGTTCGGGATCAGGTCGACCCTCCGCTTGAGCTGGACATCGATCCCGCTCCAGGCCTCGGCCATCATGCTCCGCAAGCGGACGAACCGGTTGTAGAGCGATACGGCCCAGGCGAACACGAGGGCGGCTGCCGCTGCAAAGATTCCAAGCACGATCATGCGTATTCCTCCCATCAGGGATAGCGTTCGGTTCCATTGTAGCCGAAGAAGACGGGACAAACCGTGACATGATAGAATTGCAACCGGTTGAACGGAAGGAGCTGTCGGCATGAGGGTAACGATGATCCAGGTGGCCAGGGAGGCCGGGGTCGACAAGGCAACGGTCAGCCGTGCCCTGAAAGGGGACCCGAGGATTTCCCTCGCGACGCGGGAAAGGGTCTGGGAAGCGGTCAAGCGGCTCGGCTACGAACCCGATGCGGTGGCGAAAGGCCTATCGAGCAGCAAGAGCGAGATGGTTGCCGTTGTCTTCCGGTCCCTCATGAACCCCTGGGTCGGCTGTTTCCTTTCGGGGGTTGAGCGCGTCCTGGCCAAGGGGCGGATGGACTTCATGGTTCGCTCCACGGGAGACCTGCCGGGAGCGAGGGAAAGCCTCCTGAGGACCCTCTCCGCCCGCCGGATCGACGGGCTCATCTGGCTCGACCCCGAAATGCCCCGTTTGCCCGGGATGCCGACGGTGACAGTGGGATTCCGCCTGGAGGGGGCCCTCTCGGTTCTCATCGACCATGAAGAAGGGTTGCGGCGGCTGGGTTCCCTTGCCGGGGAGACGCCGATTTGCTACCGGCCCGGGCGTGAAGCCCTTTTTCGGGAAATCGGGGAGAAGTTGGGAAAACCTCCGGAGGGAAAAAGTACGCCGCCGGGGTGGGTCCTTTGCGACGGGACTGTACCTGAACGGGGAGAGCAGGGTATCCTGGCCTGCGGGCAGGTCCCGGCGCATAACCCGTCAGGGCTGCCTCTCCTCGTCTGGCCGGCTTTTGAAACCGGGGTGCTTTCCGCACGCCTTCTTTTGAACTCCCTCAAGCAGCAGCCCAACCTGCCCGATGTGGTGCTGGTGCCGCCCCGGCTCGAGATCGAGGAAGCCGCGACAGGTGGGCCGGGCGAAATTATCTGACAATTCAAGTTTACTTATACAATATAAATAAACTAGTGTTGACTCTTTCCGGGACTTCTGGTATAAATACCCGGAGAAAGGGAACGGAGGTTATGGAATGAATTTCTGTAGTGTCCCGACCAGCCGAATGAGACGCGCGAGACTTGGCCTAGAGGGCGTTGATTTTTCCGACGCCGCCAGTTTTACCGTGCGGCCTGTTGAGTTTGGCAAGGGAGGGTTCGATATGTGGTTGAAGGATAACAAGGGGAACTGGTACATGGCAGGGCAGGAACCGATCAGCGGGATTTCCGAGGTGGCGGGCAGCTGGGAGAAGGATGCCGAGGGAAGCTGGATCTTTCTCACCACGACGATGGCCAGCTTGACCGGAGCCAAGGGAAGCGCCTATTCCCCGGTGCACTCCTCGATCGCCCTGTAAAGGCAAACCTTTAGAAACCGGACTTTATCAAGGGGTGGAACGCGCACTTGAGCGCGATCCACCCCTTTTTTCATCCGCTATACTGGCCTTGGAAGCGAAGATGGGAGAGTGGGCTTTCGTGAAAAATCCACGCGACAAGTATCGCCTGGTTTTGATGGGCTTTTCCCTTGCCGTCGCTCTGTGTGCGGTCCTCGGGTTTTCCCTTCTTGCGGGGGATGTTTCCATTGCGCCCCGGGAGGTCCTCTCCATCCTTGCATCCGGGCCCCGGGAAGAGGCCGGTTCTTCCGCAGGCCTTGCGCGCGCGGTGATCTGGCAGGTCCGCCTGCCCAGGGCCCTGACGGCCCTGGCGACGGGCGCGGGCCTAGCGGGCTGCGGCGTCCTTTTCCAGGCCCTCCTGCTGAATCCCCTTGCCGAACCCTACACGCTGGGGGTGGCGTCCGGCGCCGCATTCGGTGCGGCGGCGGCGATCTCCTTCCAGTTGCCGTTCCTGACTTTCTGGGCTTTCGCGGGCAGCCTCTCCGCCCTTGGCATCGTTCTTGTACTCGGGGGGCGAGGCGCCCTTCGGGAACCGACCCGGATGATCCTGGCGGGGGTCGTCGTGGGGAGCATCCTCAGTGCGGCCATCGCGCTCCTGAAAGCTCTTTCCGGCCAGATGATGGGGGCCATCGTTCTCTGGATCATGGGCAGTTTCGCGGGTTCCGACTGGACCAGCGCGGCCTGGTGCCTTCCCGCCGCCCTCGCCGTTTTCAGCCTGGGGTTCGGGCTTCACAGGGATCTCGACATCGTCGCTTCCGGGAGCCCCGCGGTCGCCCTGGGGGTGGACGAGCCTCGGCTGAGGCTTGGCCTGCTCCTGGCCTCGTCGCTGGCAACCGCCGTCTTCGTGTCCTTTTCGGGTGTCGTGGGTTTTGTCGGGCTCGTTGTTCCTCACCTGGTACGGATTTCCGTCGGTCCGAACCACCTCCGGGTCCTTCCTCTTTCCTTCCTGGGCGGCGGGCTGCTCATGCTGATGGCCGACCAGGCGGCCCGGGGTCTGGCCGAGCTTCCGGTGGGGGTGATCACGGCCCTCGTTGGAGGCCCCGTGTTCTGCCTTCTTCTCTGGAGGCGGCCCTGATGCTGGCCGCCAGGGAGATTTCGGTCTTTTACGGGGATCTGCAGGTCATCCGCCGGCTTTCCCTTGAGGTCCGCCCGGGGGAGGTCCTTGCGCTTATGGGTCCCAACGGGAGCGGGAAGAGCACCCTTCTGTCGGCTCTCTGCGGTGTGGTCAAAAACCGCACGGGGGAGGTCCTGCTCGAAGGACGGCCGGTCCGGGACATGGATCGGAGGAGCGTTTCGAGGAAGATCGCCTACGTTCCCCAGCAGTCGGCTTTCATCCAGGCCTTTAGGGTGGAGGAAATCATCCTGATGGGAAGGTCGTGCTGGCTGGGGGCCTTCGAACGGCCCGGTACGGCCGACAGGCGGCGTGTGGAAGAAGCGCTCGCCGCCCTCGAGCTGGAAAAGGTCCGGGAAAAGGCCGTGACTGAACTCTCAGGGGGGGAAGCCCAGAGGGCGTGCCTCGCCCGGGCGTTTGCCCAGGATACCCCCTTCTGCCTGTTTGACGAGCCCACCTCGTCCCTGGACCCTCGTCACGCCCTCCTGGTCATGGAAAAGCTCGCACAGCTGGCCCGCGAGGGCAAGGGCATCGTGGTTGCGCTGCACGACGTGAACCTGGCCCTCCGCTATGCTTCGCGAATGGCTTTTCTCCGGGAGGGGACGCTTTTGGGGGTTCTCCCCCCCGGCGAGGTTGACGGCAGGATCCTGGAATCCGCTTTCGATGTCCGGTGGGGATTTGCGGGTGAAGCCCTGGGGGCTCGCCTGGCCTTTCCCGTCTAGGGGAGGAAAAAGAAGGCCGCGTTGAGGGTCCCGCCCGCGGCGAAAGCCGTGAGCAGCATGATTCCGAGGCTTTTTGCGGTGTCCCTTGCGCCCAGTTCCTTCCAAAGGACGACAAAGGTTGCGATGCAGGGGAAGGTCATGGACAGGGTGACCGTTGCCACGACGAGCTGGTTGGCTGAAAGCCCCAGCGGGACGAGCATCCCGACGGCCACGTCCTTGCGGAGGATGCCCAGCAGGATGGCTCCCGCCGCGGAGGCGGGCAGGCCGAGGACGACGTTGAACAGGGGGGCCACAAGGCGAGACAGGAAACCGATGATCCCGGCCGTGGTCAGGACGTTGGCCAGCAGGATCCCCCCGAGGACCAGCGGGGTGGCTTCGATCAGGAAGCCCCTGATCCTGAACCACAGCTTGACGGCAAAGGCGTGGAGGGAAGGCATCCTGTAGGGCGGGATCTCCACGATCAGCTCGGGGCTGTACCCCGGCAGCAGCTTGTGCATGACCCTCCCGAGGACGATCCAGGAAACGAAAAGGGCCCCGTAGACCAGCAGCACGTACCTCAGCCCGATATTCCCCAGGACGCCGACCACCATTGCCTGCAGCGCCGCACAGGGCACCGCCACCGAGATGAGCGTGGCGGCGATGAATCTCTCGCGCCTCGATTCCAGCACGCGCGTTGCCAGGATGCCGGGAACGTTGCAGCCCAGTCCCAGGAGGGTCGGGATGATTGCATACCCGTGGATCCCGACCCGGTGCAGCAGGGAATCGAAGAGGATGGCCAGGCGCGGGAGGTAGCCCGAGTCCTCCAGGAAACTGAGGACCGCATAGAAAGCAACAATGTAGGGAAGGACCATGACGAACTCGACGTAAAGCCCGGTCGAGAGCACCCCGAAGCTCTGCTCGAAGTCGATTTGCCCGTCGAAAAGCGTTCCGACCAGGAGAGTATGGAGAGAAGATCCCGGTCCCAGCAGGTCGGAGACCTTCATGAGCCCGGGGCGCACGGCCCACTCGAAGAACGGGTCCAGGAGTTGGTTGATGAGTCCTTCGCCGATCTCGCGGACAGCCATGTAGCTGAGGGAGAGGACGGCAATGCCGACGAGGGCTCCCCAGAACTTGTGGACGCTGAGGTCCTCGAGACGGTCCCTCCATGTGTGGTGCCGGTGGATCACCCGCTGAACCCGGCTGACGATCAGCCCGATCCGCTGCCATCTTTCTTCCCTGGGCGTAGAGGAAAGGGGAGAGATCCGGGCCTCTCCAAGGCGGGCCACCAGTTCCCGGATTCCCTGTCCCGTCACAGCCACGGTCGGAACGACGGGGACCCCCAGTTCTTCCTGCAGGGCTGCGCTATCAACCAGGACCCCGCGGTGCCTGGCCTCGTCAACCATGTTGAGGGCCACGATCGTCGGTATCCCCTTTTCAAGGACCTGGAGGGCCAGCACGAGGTTCCTCTCCAGGGCCGTCGCGTCCAGGACGATGATGACTTTCTCCCCGCCGTCCTCGATCAGCCTCCGGGCGATCTCCTCGGCTTCGTTGGTCGGTTCCAGGGTGTAGGCTCCGGGAACGTCCACGAGGCGGTAGCAGGTTCCCTCGGTTCGCAGGGTACCCTCCATGAAGCCCACCGTCGTCCCGGGGTAATTCGAAGACATTGCGTGGACGCCCGTCAGGCGGGAGAAAAAAGCACTCTTGCCCACGTTGGGATTTCCGGCCAGGAGGATGCGCCTCGTGCACTCATCAGGGGGGGGGGCACTGGAGAGTTTGTTCCCGAGGCAGCCGTTGCATGCCGAGCAGTGGCCGTTGCAAGTTCCCATCAGCTTTTATTCCCGCCCGGACTTTGCCACGTCGACGAGCAGGCGGGAGGAAACCCCGTGCCCGATCGCGATCTGCCTCTGGTCAAGAAGGACTGTTACGGGTCCCCGGAAGGGCATGCCGGAGATTTTCGTGATCGCCTTTCCCGGGTAGAGCCCCAGGGCTTCGAGCCTCTTGCCGCATTCGCCTTCCGGCATCTTCGATATGGTTGCCCGGACCCCGTCTTCAAGTGCGTTTAAAGTCATTTTCATCCAAATCTCCATCCCGTATTAGGCATGCCTAACTTATAGCGGAGTCTCCCTCCGATGTCAAGACGGGAAAAATCAGGGTTTTCCCGTCAGGGCCTTCAGGAGCATCGTGGCATAGGAGCTTTTCGGCAGGAAAAACCCCAGGGTCACCCGGCTCTTCCCGGGATAGATCTCGTCGGGTTCCGGCCTCGCGGCGGTTAATCCCCCCGCGCGGCAGACCGCCCTGCGCGGGAATGACTTGAAGAAGCTCTTCCGGACTTCCCTGAGGTTGAACTGGGATCTCCGGACGTCTCTATGCTCCAGGACCCCGTCCATGATTCGCCGGACCTGTTCCACGGCAGGGCCAATTTTTCCCGCTTCAGTAGGGATGGTCGCCGCGGCGAGGGGGTTCGACCCCTCCGGTTCCAGGTTCCCGAAGTGGAGGGTGGGCGCGACCTTTCCCGGCACCTCGAAGGTGTCGTGGCCGTGAAGGCGGACCAGTTCCTTCAGGGTCGCGTTCCACAGGAAGGACTGGTAAGCGGAAAAGGCCATGGAAAGTTCCTCCCGGGGGATGGCGTTGAGGGCCCTGGCCAGGGCCTGGCGAGAAGGATCCTTTTCCAGGATCCGTGCGATCTCCCGCTCGGCCTTTGTCCGTGACAGGGCTGCCAGTTTCGTCCAGTCCCCCCATGATTGCCGCCGCATCGATTTCAGGGCCTTCAGCGGAGCCGGGTCCTCGGGGTGGATCGTGCAGAAGAAAAGCTGCAGGGCTCCCGAAAATTCGCCCCTGATCAGCCGCTCCGCGAGAAAGGCCCCCTCCGAGACACTTCCGAAGCGCTGGTCGTCGAAGTAGTTCGCGAATCCCCACCGGGAGACTCGTTCGAGTCCCCTTCCCAATGCCTGCAATTCCGCCTCGGGCAAATCCCGGATCGTGACGCGGAAATCGTTGCCCAACAGGTGAAAGGCCGAGATGAAATCATCGGCGAAACCCTCGTGGCGGACGGAAACGTTCTTCGATTCGAAATCCAGGTGGTACCGGGCTGGAACGGACAAAAACTGCACCGTGCTTGCATGGCGGTCTTTCTTTCCCCCGTAGCCGATGGCCGAGACCGGGACACCGTTGGCCCTTGCCGCCGCTGCAATTGCGTCGACCGTGTTCCACTCCCGTTTCTTGAGCCGGTAGATGGAGTAGGTTCCTCTTGCAGCCTTCAGGGGGAGGTCCAGCCTTTCGGTGACCTCGAAATCTTCGGGTTGGACCTTGATTTTCACGGTTCCGCCTCCTCTTTCACTTGAACTTCCGCCTGATGCCCTTTCACCTCACTCGAGCCTGAAGACCACCGGGACGAGGAGGAGGGAGGGTGCGCCGGGCCGGAATTTCCATTTTCCCACAGCGGCCATGGCCGAGCGGTCCAGCGCGGGGTACCCGGAGCTTGACAGGACCGCGACTTCGAGGACCTGTCCCTGCGCGTCCAGGTGGACGAGAACCGCTACGGTGCCGGATTCCCCTTTCCTGCGGGAAGCAAGGGGGTAAATGGGGCTCTTCCGGGAGAGGATGTCCGATCCTGTTGCTTCACGGGGAGCGTAACTTCCGGTTGCCCGTTCCGGCGCGGCTTCCCGGGATGGCATCTTGGGATTTTCCCGCTGCCCGGATCCTGGAGCTTCGCCGGTTGTAACGTGAATGGCGGGCCTTGCCGGCGCGCTCTCGGCCTCCCTTGAGTTTTTTTCGATCGGTGGAGAGTCCTTGTCAGCTTTGGGCAAAACGGGGCCTTTCGGGGCCGGGGTCCTCTCGGCAGGGGGCCTTGCGGGCTCCGTCGGCCTAACGGAGGCCGACCTCAGGGTGACAAGGCGGGCCTTAAGGATCGACGGCCGCGCGGGGGTCGGAAAACTCGCCTCCGGCAGCAGGAGAAGCACGTTCAGGTGGACGGCGAGGCTCAAGGCGACCGGCAGGATCCATCGGTTCAAGGGGCCCTTCCCCCTTCCAGCGCCAGGCCGACGTCCTGCACTCCTTCCAGCCGGAGGGCTTCCAGGAGGGACGTCACGCGGCCGTAGGGAACGTTCCTGTCTGCCGCGACGACAATGTCCCGGCCGGTCCTGTCGTCCTGCAGGGCACGGGCAATCATTTCCTCCCGGCTGATCTCTTTTCCGTCGTAGCGAAAGCCCCCGCTGGCAAGGATTTCGAGGATGGCCGGCTGCCCCTGGAGGGCTGTTCCCTCACCCGAGGGGAGCCGGACCGAGATCTGTCCCTGGAGCAGGGAAGCGGTCATGACGAAAAAAAGGATCAGCATGAAGAGGACGTCGATCAGGGGAGTCAGGTCGAGGTCCGGCTGCATTCGCTTACGGGACAAGGGGCTTCCCTCCCTTGCCAGCATCCAGGGTGCCCGCCAGCAGGGTCGCGGCCTCGAGGACCCGGGGGCCGGGGTGGAAAAGCGAGTCCGAGCGGATCGTCACGACGCGGCCCGTACGGGTCGCCCGGAGGGGCAACCCCCTGAAAAGGGCGTCAAAGGTTTCCCGGGTCGTGGCCATCCCCTTTTCGGCCTGGGCCAGGACGACGATGTCCGGGTTGAGTGACAGCACGGTTTCGCGGTCGACCTGCGGGAAGGAATAGAGGATCCGCCTTGCGGCGTTGGGGATTCCCAGGCGGGTGAGGATGTCATGGATGTAGTTGGTCCGCCCGGCGACGGTCAGGGGGTCGTGCCAGACGACGACAAGCACGGAAGGCACGCCTCCAGGGTGGGCGGTCCGGATCTTGCGCCGGGTCGACTCCAGGCCTGTCCGGATCTTGCTCGTAGCCCTGGAGGCCTCTTCATTTCGGCCGAGTTCCTTCCCCAGGATTTTAAGCGCCGCGTCGACCTGGTCCAGTGAACGGTGCATCGTCAGGGAGAGAGTCCTTACGCCCATGCCCGAAAGCCGGGCGAGGGTCTGGGAATGGAAGGTCGATTCGCCGATGACGAGCGTCGGGCGAAGGGCAAGGATTCGCTCGATGGAGGGGGTGGCGTACCCCCCGATCTTCGGGAGGCGGGCGACCCGGGGCGGGTAGTCGTCATGTTCCGACACGGCCACGACGGAACCCATCACGCCCAGGGCGTCAAGGGCCTCGGTGATGCTCGGGGCAAGGGAAACGATGCGCGCGCCGGCCGCCTGCGCGGGTCCGCTCCAGTAGAGAAACAGGCAGGCCGCGAGGAATGGGAGGACCCTTTTCATCCCGTGCTTCGGCCGCCCGTTCCGGGCCCGCCGCGCAAAAGTTTCTCGCGGACGAGGAAGTCGATGCCCCTGTGGAGGGTTTCCTCTTCGCTGTCGATGCGGGCGGAGAGAACGGTGTGGCAGAGGATCACCGGGACGGCCACGGACAGCCCGGCGACCGTCGTGAGAAGGGCCACCCAGATGCCGGAGGCAAGGTCGGCCATGCCCGCACCTGCAGAGGCGGATCCCGATACGGCCGGGAGCCCGCGGAAGGTGGAGACCATTCCAAGGACGGTTCCCAGGAGCCCCAGGAGGGGAGCCACCCGCGCGATCGTGGCCAGAGTCCCCAGCCCTTTTTCCCAACGGAACATTTCCCGCCGCAGCTGCTGTTCCATGAGAGCCTTCATTGAATCGGGCTCCGCCTGCCAATGGGTGATGGCGACTTCGAAAAGCCTGTGGAGGGAGCTTCTTCCGCCCTTGACGAGGGCCGTTGCGGCAGCGTCGTCCCCCTCGTACAGGGCCTTCCCGAGAGCGGTCTCGAGAGCCATGGGGTCGGTGGAAGCCCCTCGGAAAAACAACAGCCGCTCGATGACGATGGCAAGGCCGAGGACGGAAACGGCGGCGATCACCACCATCAGCGGGCCGCCCAGCTTGATGACTGTCAGGTCCATGGTCCTCCCTCGCTTTCTCTCCGTCGTTCCTTTCGCGGCGTCATTATAGACGAAACTCAGGCGGTCCGTGCGACGGCAATCGCCGCACTTTCAAAAAGCTCGTAGAAGGTTTCGTGCCGCTCGCGCTCCGCCTGGAGGCCCTCCAGGGAGAAGATCCAGAAATCGAGCGGGGCCGAAGGGCCGATCAGCCGGTCCGAGACGGGGGCGAGCCAGCGCTGCAGGGTCAAGGCTTCCGTCTCCGTGCGCGTGGCCCAGACCCACCAGGTGACGGAGGATTGCTCCTGCGTGTCGGTGTCGAAGCGCCCGGGGAGGAGGAAGCGCCGGGCATACTCCAGGAACGGCCGGAGGGAGGATAAGTCCCTGGTCGCCTGCTTGAGGAAGGCTTCCTCCCCGATCCCGAAGGGCTCCGCAAGCCGGATCATGAGCCTGTCCGTGTTCAGGAGCCTTAGGGAGTCGCCCGGGGCGGAAGCGTCCATGTAATAGGCGTAGTCGTAGCGGTGGAGGAAGAGGACGTCGAGGGAGAGGTTTCCCCTGGAAGCCCCGTTTTGCCGCACCCAGGCCTCCAGCTTTTCCATGGAAGGCCTTGGGGCTTCCGCTCCGATGCGGGGGAATTCCGCGGCGAAGGAGGGCACGAGCGGGTGTCCCTGCAGGTCCTCCAGTTCGTCAAGGCTTCCGGCGGCGGGCAGTTCGGGGAAGTAGGAGAGGGCGATATCCACCTTCGCGTCCTTGCTCCCCCATGGGCTGTGGAAACCCTGGTCCAGCCGCAGGATGGACTCAAGACCGAAGAGGCTGTGTGCCGGGTCCGCGGGCGGTCTGCCCGCAGCGGTTTCCAGGTAGCACTCCCTTGCCAGGCCGGTAAAGCGGTCCCTTCCGGCCGCAGTCAGGACGTAGGCCTCGGGGCCGACCTTTTCCAGCAGCTTTCGTTCTTCCAGGATCCCTAGCCCTGCAGGGTCCTCCCCGGCAAGCTCCACAAGGGGGGCGGACCAGCAGGGATGGTCGGTGTCAAACAGCAAAAGCAGGCTTGCTTCGTCCATTTCCCGTCTCTCCTTTCGGTTGCTTGGGTCCCACGGGGACCGGCATGATAAACTTCTCCAATGTGGCCTTCCTTGTTCTGGCTTGTCCTTTCTGTTTCCGCCCTGGTTGAAACCGCCCTGTCCCTTGCCCAGTGGGGGTGGCTCAACCGCATCGACCGGAACGTCCCGCCCGGGTTGGCCCCGCTTCTTCCGGAGGGGTACGGCTGGTGGCGGGGCGTGGCCTATGCCCGGGAGCGGCTGCGGGTTCACCTTGGAACCCTGCTGACCCGGTACGCGGGTGTCGCCCTGCTCGTGGGCGGCATCGGGCTGGCGAAGGCTTCATTCCTGGTCGAGGGGGCTCTTCCGGGTCCATTCGCTGCCGGATTCACCCTTGGAGGCTCCCTGGCGGTCTATTTTTCGCTCATCGAGCTGCCCTGGGGTCTCTATGAAACCTTCGGGGTGGAAACCCGCTTCGGCTTCAACCGCACACCCCTCGGGCTATACGCACGCGACACCCTCCTGCAGGTTTCCCTTTCCGCGGGCCTGTCGGGGTTCCTCGCAGGCGGGGCGGCATTCCTTGTCACGCGTCCCTTCGGTTTTGCCTGGGCCCTTGCCGGGATTGCCGTTTTCGACCTGGCCCTCGCCTTCCTGTTTCCCAACCTGGTCCTGCCGCTGTTCTACAGGCTTCGTCCTCTTTCCGAAGGGGAACTGAAAACCAGGCTCAAGTCCCTTTTCGAGCGGACCGGTTTCCCGGCCTCCGCTCTGCTCGTCGCAGACGGCAGCCGACGCTCGTCGCACGGCAACGCTTTTTTTGCCGGGCTCGGCCGCCTCAGGCGGGTCATCCTCTTCGACACCCTCGCCGACAACTTCCCGCCGGATGAGGCCGCCGCGGTGGTTGCCCACGAAATCGGCCACTGGAAAGGGCGCCACGTGGTCACGGGCCTTACCCTGCTTTTTGCTGTCCAGTCGACCTTTGTCCTTTTCGCTTTCCTGGCCTGGAACCGGGGCGGTTTTTCAGGAGCCTTCGGTCTTGCCCCCGGGTCCGGAACCTTCGTCGTCATGGCCTTCCTCTTCTGGGGAACCCTGACGGGCCTTTTCCTTCAGCCGCTCCTCTCGGCAGGATCCCGGCGGCGGGAGTTCGAGGCGGACCGCTTTGCGGCCCGGTTGGAAGGATCCGCGGCCATGATCGGGGCCCTTTCCCGCCTCGCCACCGACAACCTGGCCTGGACCCCGTCCGAACCCTGGTTTTCCGCCTGGTATGCTTCGCACCCTTCCGTGGCGGACCGGGTACTGGCCCTGAGGAAAGAGGAAGCGGCTACATTCCCCGGAAAATGATCGCCCGGTCTGCCGGGTAGGTCAGCCTGTAGTTCACGGTCAATTTTTTCGTTTCCCCCGGTGCGAGCGTCATTTCCCAGGCGAGAATTCCCTTGTCGTCATGCCGTGCGGGTTTCGGGTCGATCGCAAGTACCTCGACCTTGATCTTGTCCTGCGCACTTACGGGGATCCGGTCAAGAACCGTCACGGCCGTTCGGGTTCCCGTCCCGTTGGTCACCGAGAGGATGAAGGACTTTTCGAGCTTGCCCCGTCCCCAGGTCGTTCCCTCGCGGGGCACCGCTTCCTCCACCTTTGCCGTGACCAAAGGCACCTTGCCGAAGGCCAGCTTGAGGCTGTCACCGCGTCCCCTTGTCCCGATGGAGGTCCTTCCCGACGGGGAACCGTCCAGGGAGAGGTCTGCCGTCCCCGCAAGAAGGGCGCGATCGAGAGACTTGACCTCGGCGGTCAGCCAGGCCTCGCTGTCCAGGGCCGGAATGACGACGACGCTGGTTTCGGAGGGAAGAGTGAAGGCTGTAACCGATAGCCGCGCCGGGGTCCCGTCACCGGAAGCCCGCCCCCGGGTTTTCAGGGACAGGTCGGTCAGCGTTTCCTCCTGAACGGCCTTGCCGCCTTCCTCGGGGGCGAGGGCCTGCTTCGCCATCATCGTGTCGGCGTTGCGCCCGGTGGTCCGCTCGAAGTCGACCACGAGGGGCCGAAGTTCCGGGGCCGTCATGGTGCGCCTGGGCTGGACGGTGTGGAGGACGATTTCCCCGTCCCAGTCCAGCCCCGTCTTCTGCTGGACGAGGGCCTCCTGGCTGAACGCCACGCGGCCGGTCTTCCCGGCCAGGTCCAGGACGTATCGCGTGTTCCAGGAAGCCTGCGGCGTCCAGAACAGGAGCCGGACGGTCCCGGCACCGGCGGTTTTCACCCGGACCCTGGTGGCGGCATCGGGCTCTGGCGGCATTTTTCCCGAAAGCTCCCTCTCGAGGCGTGCAAGTTGGGCCTTGGCTTTTTCCAGGGCCCGGGCATTTAGCCTCATCTCCTGCTCCACCTGTTCCCGCCTCTTCGCGGCAGTGTCCAGGAAGCCCAACAAATCCTGGGGCTTCCAGCTCGAGGGTGCCGTGTCCTGGAGGTGTTTCACGGTCTGCTGCAGCGAGGCTGCCCGCGCCTCCAGGCGGTCGACCTCGGCCCTGGACTTTTTCACCCGGGCGTCCAGGCCTGCCAGGGCAGGCGGGACCCAGCCCGAGCGCTGGATCCGGCTCGTTTCAACGGAAAGGATCCGGGTCCCTTCGCCGGAAACGCGGATGGATTCCTCCTCGAAGGAAAGAGGCAAGTCGAACGTCATGTCGGGACGTGCGGGGGCTTCCATGGCCACCCGTGCGCCCCTGGGGTAAACGTCGGCCATTTTGACGGACGGTTCCTGGGCTCCGCAGGGGACGGCCCAGAGGGCTAAAAGGCAAAGGGCAAGGACGAGATTCGATCTTTTCAAGACGACCACCTCCCTTCCACAATCATACCGGATGACGGCCATCCCGTTATAATGGTGCGGGGCGAATGCCCTGCTTTCCTTTAAGCCTGCCTGAGGAGGAATCGCCATGCTGGGTTGCGGAATTATCGGTCTTCCCCTGAGTGGGAAAACGACCGTTTTCAACGTCATCACCGGATCCGGGGCCGAGGTGAAGCCCTACGCGGGGGGCAGGACGGACCCCAACCGGGCCATCGTGGAGGTGCCGGACGAGCGGATCGAGAGCCTTACGGCCCTCTTCAAGCCGAAGAAGCGGACTCCGGCCCTCGTGGAATTCGTGGACCTGGCCGGGCTTTCCAGGGATGCCTCGCGGGGAGCCGGGCTCGGGAATGCCTTCCTGTCCTTCGTCGCCGAGGCCGACGCCCTCGTCCACGTGCTCCGGGCCTTCGACAACCCTGAGGTCCCGCATCCCGAGGAAACCATCGATCCTCTCAGGGACTGGAACATCGTGGAGACGGAACTGATCCTTCGCGACCTGGGCGTGACCGAAACGAGGCTCAACCGCCTGGCCGCCAAGAAACGCCTGCTTCCCGAGGAACAGGTCGAGGCCGACCTGCTGAAGGTGTGCCAGGATCACCTGCTGGAAGAACGCCCGCTGAGGGATCTCCCTCTTGCGGAAGAACAGCTTCGCCTCCTCCGAGGCTTCACCTTCGTTTCCCTCAAGCCGGAACTGGTGGTCCTGAACCTCGACGAGACCCAGGTCCAGGATGACTCCGTTCCCGGGCTCGCGGGCCTGAAAGCCCTTTGCGAAACCAGGGGCATGCCCCTGGTCAGGGTTTACGGGAGAATGGAGATGGACCTTGCGGCCCTCACCCCGGAGGAACAGGCTGAATTCATGGCGGACCTTGAAGTGGAGGAGACGGGACGCAAGCGCCTGATCTCGGGAGCCTACGGGCTGCTGGGGCTTCTTTCCTTCTTTACCGTGGGACCCGACGAGGTCCGCGCCTGGACCCTGAAAAACCGGGCTACGGCCGTCGAGGCGGCGGGAACGATCCATTCGGACCTGGCCAGGGGCTTTATCCGTGCCCAGGTAGTGAATTACGGGGAATTCATGAAGCACGGCGGCAGCTTCGCCACCTGCCGGGAGGCGGGAGTCCTTCGCCTGGAGGGCAAGGATTACCCCGTCAGGGACGGGGATATCCTGGAGATCCGCTTCAACGTCTGAAGCCGGGTCGAACGCTGCGCCCATCGAAAGGAGTGGTCTCTTGTCGACCCTGCACATCCTGATCCTGGCCGGGGGAAGCGGAACCCGGCTATGGCCCCTCTCGCGCGAGGAACTTCCCAAGCAGTTCCTTCCGCTGATCGGAGAGCGAACTCTCTTGCAGGATACCGTCCTCCGCCTTGTCCCCCTCGCTTCGGGCCAGTCGGTTCGAGTGGTCGCGGGCCGGGAATGGCAGGCCCTGGTTCGACACCAGGTCCGCGGGATCCTGCCCGGAAAATCGGACCCGGTCATCGTCGAGCCCGCAGGCCGTAACACGGCGCCGGCCATCGCCCTCGGGATGGCGGCCTTGAAGGAAAGAACCCTTGCTTCGGACGACGATCTCGTCCTGGTCTGCCCGAGCGACCAGATCATCCGCGACGAGGATGCCTTCCGGAAAGCCGTTGGCCTGGCTGCATTTGCGGCGGAGAAAGATTTTCTCGTCACCTTCGGGATCGTTCCTTCCTCCCCGGAAACCGGCTATGGCTACATGGAATGCGGCACTGTCCCAGGGCCCGGCGGGGCCCGGCCTGTGCTGCGCTTCGTGGAAAAGCCCTCCCGCGAAACGGCGGAGGAATACGTCAGGAGCGGGCGGTATCTCTGGAACGGTGGCATGTTCTGCTTCCGGCTCGGCCGGATGGCCTCGGACCTGAAGCTCCATGCCCCGGAGATCGGCGTCCTCTACGATGCCGGGCTGGACGCGATGCTCGACGGCTTCGAATCCCTCCCTTCGGTTTCCATCGACTATGCCGTGATGGAAAAGGCCGACCGGGTGGCGGCCGTTCCCCTCGATGCCGGGTGGTCGGATGTCGGCAGCTGGGATGCCGTCTACGAAGCCCTTCCCGCGGATGAGCGGGGCAACGCCCTGAAGGGGAACGTGCGGCTGATCGGGGGAAGGGACAACCTTCTTTACGGGAATCATCGGCTTATTTTCGGGGTGGACCTGCACGACATGCTGGTGGTCGATACCCCGGACGCCCTTTTCGTGGCGCCCCGGGGCAGCTCCCAGAAAGTCCGGGAAGCGGTCCGCGAACTGAAGGAAGCCGGCTGCAGGGAAGCCGTCGAGGCCCCGGTCAACGCCCGTCCCTGGGGTACGTACGAGACCCTGGGGCAAACCTCCCGGTACAAGATAAAACGAATCGTCGTCGAGCCTGGAGAGCGGCTCAGCCTGCAGTATCACCATCATCGCAGCGAGCACTGGGTCGTGGTGCGGGGTACCGCCCTGGTCGGGCTGGACGGTTCCGAGTCGATGATCTACGAGGGGCAGAGCTGCTACGTCCCGAAGGGGACTCCGCACCGGCTTTCCAACCCGGGCAAGGTCCCGCTCGAGATCATCGAGGTCCAGAACGGGGAATACGTCGGGGAGGACGATATCGTCCGCCTGGACGACGACTACAGGAGGGAGGGCTGAGCCCCCCTCCCTTTTTTAACCTTGAGAGAACAAAGCGAAAAAACCTTGTTTCCTCCTTCCTTCACCCTTAGGCTGGGTGCAGTAGAACCGTTTTTCGCCCCTTGCAGGGGCGAAAAGGAAGGGGGAAATTCCCATGAAAAAAGTGATGGTCGGACTGGTGCTCCTGCTTGCCATCGTCTCGGCATCGGCCGCCCTGGCTGCCGATGTGGCCCTGACCTCCGTGGGGCAGAGTCCCGATGCGGTCATGGTCAGGGTTGTCATGAGGAAGCTGAAGGTCGAGGCGGATTACGATGCCCTGATGAAGCCTGAGGCCCTCGGCAAGCAGAAGGTCCTGGTCGCCGTGGTCGGCGGAAGCTCCAAGGGACTGGGTGCGGCGGGAATCAACGCCGACCAGGAAAAGGCCCGTGCGGTTTCCCTCCTGGAAGCGGCAAAGAAGAAGGGCATGAAGGTCCTCGTCATGCACGTGGGCGGTGAAGGCCGAAGGGGAACCCTGACCGACCTCTTCATCAGCGCCGCGGTTCCCTTCGGTGAGCGGCTGATCCTTGTCAAGGGCGGCAACAACGACGGGCTGTTCACGAAGCTCGCGAAAAAGGGCGTTCCCATCACGGAAGTCGAAACCGTAGCCGCCGTCCAGGTTCCCCTTGAGCAGGCCCTTAAGGACTGGAAGGTCATCCAGTAGGCGAACGCGATGGAATGGTTCTGGCCTGAAGGTTTCCTCACCCTGCTCATGGTCGGCGGATTTGCACTCGGGGCCTTTGCCCTGAAGTTGCCGATCGCCGTCGCCATGTCCGGCGCGGCGATTGCGGGTGCGGTCGCGGCAGGTTTCGGCCTGCCCCTGAGGCACCTCGTCGAGGGCATGTTCGGGTACCTCGATACGATCCTCATCATTGCTTCCGCCATGATCTTCATGAAGTCCGTCGAAAGGATCGGCCTGCTCGAAGGCGTGGCCGCCTGGCTGATACGAAAATTCCGCAATGCCCCGGTCTTCCTGAGCTTCGGGATCATGCTGCTCATCATGTTCCCGGGCATGATCACGGGTTCGTCCACCGCAGCGGTGCTCACCTCGGGCGCCCTGGTCGCCCCCGTCCTGGTGCGCCTGGGTGTTCCAGCGGTCCAGACGGCGGCCGCCATCGCGATGGGGGCGATCTACGGGATGATCGCTCCGCCCATCAACCTGCCCGCCATGATCATCGGCGGCGGAATCGACATGCCCTACGTGGGCTTCGGGCTGCCCCTCCTGGTCTGCACCGTTCCCCTGGCCATCGCGACAGCACTCATCCTCCTAACCCCGAATCTCCGGAAGGGGGCGGGGGACGAAGAAGCCCTGCAGGCCGAACTCCTGCGGATGGAACGCAACCCCATGTCCTTCCGTCTCTTCCTCCCTCTCCTGGTCCTGGTGGTCCTCATGGGCGGGGAGAGGCTCTTCCCCAGGGTCTGGCCGGGTCTCGGCATGCCGCTGGATTTCCTGTTGGCAGCGGCTTCGGGACTTCTTTCCGGGGTCCGTTGGAATCCCCTTGAAACGGCCACGGACGCGATCCGGGATGCCCTGCCCGTCATGGGGATCCTCATGGGGGTCGGGATGTTCATCCAGGTCATGACCCTCACGGGAGTCCGGGGATTCGTGGTGGTAAGCGCCCTGGCCATACCGGCCTGGCTTCTGTACCTTTCCATCGCCACCTCCCTGCCGCTTTTTGGTGCCGTCTCGGCGTTCGGGTCCGCTTCCGTCCTTGGCGTCCCCTTTCTCCTCGCCCTCCTCGGGCGAAACGAGATCATCGTCGCCTCGGCCCTGAGCCTCATATCCGGGCTGGGGGACCTCATGCCCCCGACCGCCCTGGCGGGAATTTTCGCCGCCCAGGTTGTGGGGGAGAAAAACTACTTCAAGGTCCTGAAATACTGCCTGGTGCCGGGGCTTCTGACGGCGGCCTGGGGCATCGCGGTCATCTACGGTGCCAAGGCCATTGCCGGGATCCTTTACTGAGGAGGATGCCGTGATGATGACACTGGCGTACCGCGGCGTTGCACTCCTGGTCCTGCTTCTCGTGGGACGCTGCATGCTGCGCGAAAAAGAGTTCTGGAAACAGGTCACGGGGGCATTGGTCCTGGTCCCCCTTATCCTCCGCATCCTGATGATCAAGTAGGGGGGTGGCGGGAATGTCCTTCGACCTGGACTGGAAAGGAACCCGTGTCACCGCTCTCCTTCTCGTGGCCGCCGCTTTCGTGGCGGCGGGCATTGCCGGTCATTCGTTCATGTCGATGTGGAAGGACGATCCGGTCGTTCCGGCGCCCGGTTTCGAAAGGCACCTGCTTTCCGAGTGGTATGAACCATTGAAGGGGACTCCTGCGGATACCCCGGTCTACATCCAGGCGGGATCGCAGCCGGGGGGAACCGTCCTGGTCATGGGAGGAACCCACCCCAACGAACCCGCGGCAACCATGGCCGCGGTCCTATATTTGGAGAAGGCCCGCGTGGAACAGGGGCGTCTCGTGGTCATCCCCTTCGCGAACCACATGGCCTTCACCCACAACGATCCCCAGGAAGGTGCTCCGCAGAGGATCCATTTCAAGCTTCCCGACGGGAGCACCCGGGTATTCAAGTTTGGATCCCGTGCCACGAACCCGATCTACCAGTGGCCGGACCCCGACGTCTACATCCACCCGCAGTCCGGCCAGGAGCTTTCCGGCAAGGAGCGAAGCAACCTCAACCGGGCCCACCCCGGCACGCCGGAAGGTCCCCTGACCCTCCAGCTGGCCTATGGACTCAGGGAATTGCTCGTAAAGGAGAAGGTGGACCTTGCCTTCGACCTCCACGAGGCTTCGCCGGAATACCCGGTCGTTAACGCCATCGTGGCGCACGAGAAAAGCATGGAACTGGCTGCCGTGGTCACCATGGAACTCGAGATGCAGGGACTGTCCATGAGGCTGGAACCCTCGCCGAAAAACCTCCGGGGCCTGACGCACCGGGAATGGGGCGACACGACGGACACGATGCCCATCCTCATGGAAACGGCCAACCCGAGCCAGGGGCGTCTCCGGGGCAGGACCGACGAGGCGCTGGTCCTCACGGGGAAGGACAAGGCCTACAAGAAGGCCATGGCCCTGGGGCGCCTCTTCATCAACTATCCCGGCGACCAGCCCCTGGACTTGCGGGTGGCCCGTCACGCGACGGCTGTCAAGGTTTTCCTGGACAACCTCGGGATGCTCTATCCCGAAAAAACCATCATCGTCGAAGGCATTCCTGACTACGATGCGATTCTTGAACAAGGCACAGGTGCGTTCCTTAACCCGAATAACATGGTAAACTAAAATAACCCAAAACAGGGGAGGGGGAAGTGAAATGAAAAAAGCTCTTGCGCTGGTCCTGGGTGTCCTCATGTCGTTTGCACTGGCGGGTGTGGCGATGGCGGACGAGGTCATTGCCAGGAACGGAATGGTTTCTTCAGCCCATGAACTGGCTTCCAGGGCTGGGGTCGAGATCCTGAAGAAGGGTGGGAATGCCATCGATGCCGCCGTTGCGACGGCCCTGGCCCTCAACGTCGTTGAGCCCAACGCATCCGGCATCGGCGGAGGCGGGTTCATGACGGTCCGGTTCGCAAAGACAGGCGAGGTCGTGGTCCTCGATTACAGGGAAACCGCGCCGGCCTCCGCCACGAAGGACCTTTTCGCCTCGGACAAGTCCAAGGCCGAAAAATGGTCGATCAAGGGCGGCAAGTCCGTCGGAGTTCCCGGGTGGCTGCTCGGGATGTGGACTGCCCTCGAGAAATACGGCACCATGAGTTTCGGCGAGGTGGCCGCGCCGGCGATTCGCCTGGCTGAAGACGGTTTCACCGTCCACCCGATGCAGACCGGGATCATCAGGGACGAGTTCGAGAAGCTGATCGAGTATACGGATCCCGACCAGCTGCCGTTCCTGGATGGCGGCCTCCCGATGGAGGAAGGCAAGACCCTGAAGCAGCCCGCCCTGGCGAAAACCTTCAGGATGATCGCCGAGGAGGGCCCGGGGATTTTCTACGGCGGACCCGTCGGGGAAGCCGTCGTCGCGGCGGTCAACAAGGCCGGTGGGGCCATGAGCCTCGATGACCTGAAGGGCTACAGGATGGAGATCCGGAAGCCCGTCTACGGGACCTACCACGGCTACCAGATCTATTCCGTTCCCCCGGCTTCCAGCGGAGGGACCCATATCGTCCAGCTACTGAACATCATGGAGAACTTCCCGGTCAGGGACCTGGGGCACAACAAGCCCAGGACCCTGCACATCATGTCCGAGGCCATGAAGATGGTCTACGCGGACCGGGGGGCCTACATGGCCGACACGGCCTTCGTCAACGTTCCGCTGGAAGGCCTTGCCTCCAAGGAGTACGCGAAGAAGCTGGCCGGCAAGATCGGCATGTTCAAGTCCATGACCGACGTGGCCGCCGACGACCCGAAACCCTTCCAGAAGGCTGTCGCATCCAGCTACATCGGAGGGGAGCCGCAGGAGCGCGTCTCGACGAGCCACTTCTCCGTGGTTGACTCGAAGGGAAATATCGTCGCCTCGACCAACACGATAAACTACTTCTTCGGCAGCGGGGTTTTCGTGCCGGATTACGGGATCATGCTGAACGACCAGATGGACGACTTTTCCACCAACCCGGCAAGCGTCAACGCTCCCGAGCCGGGCAAGCGTCCGCTTTCGTCCATGTCCCCGACGATCGTCCTTGACCCGAAAGGCCGTCCCTTCATGGCCGTCGGTGCGGCAGGCGCAACCCGGATCATCACCGCGGTGGCCCAGATCGTCATGAACACGGTTGATTTCGGCCTGAAGATGGACGAGGCGATCGAGCAGCTCCGCATCTTCAACTTCACTTCGGGCGGCAAGGCCGGGAACCTTCTTTACGAAAACGGCATCACCCCCAGCACGATCGCGGTTCTCGACCTTATCGGCCACAAGACGGAGGGGCGGGACAAGAGCGGCTACTTCGGAACGGCCCAGGGCATACTCTTCGACGTCGATAACGGCGTCATGTACGGGGGAGCCGACGGGCGGCGGCTGGGCGTTCCTGTCGGGTACTAGGCCCGGAAAGAAAATTCGCCACGCTGGCGGAAGGGGAGGGGGATTCCCCCTCCCTTTCCGCTGCTAGAATGGAGCCATGCTGAAGAATCTCGCTTCCATCCCAATCCGGATCCTCGTCACGGGAAGTCGCGGAAAAAGCTCCCTGGTCCGCCTCCTGCAGGTGGGCCTGTCCTGCCTCGGCATGGAGGCATGGGGGCGGATCACCGGTGTCCTGCCCCGGGAAGTTGGCCCGGGGGGAGAGCGTGTTATCGTGCGCAGCTCGGGGGGACACGTGGAGGAAATGCGCTGGTGGCTGAAACAGGTTCCGGCCGAGGCTGGGGCTGTCATCCTCGAAAACAGCGCCGTTTCTCCGGAACTCCAGGGCCTGGCTGCCGGGTGGCTTGGCCCGACCCTGGTCGTTTGGACGAACGCCCGCATCGACCACGGGGAAATTTGGGGTCCCGGCGTTCGGGGCGCGGAAACTGCCCTCCTGGAGGGCATCCCCTATTCGACGCCGGTTGCGGCGGGGCCGGAAATCGCGTGTTCCCCCTTTGTCCGCCAGGAACTCGAGGCAAGGGGCTGCCGTGTCATGAGCGACACAAGGGAGGCTCTCTCTCCCGAGGGATTCCAGGCCGAGAACCTGCGGCTCGCCTTGTGCGCGTTGTCGGCTCTCGGGCTTGACGCGGAAGCGGCCAGCCCCGCCATGGAGCAGCTTCTCCCGGATATCGCCGACTTCAGGCTTGTCGAATCGGGAGGCGGCATCCTGGCGCAGGCTTTTTCGGCCAACGACCCCGAAAGCACCGCGAAGCTCTGGGAAAGTCTCGGCTGGCCGGCAGCGGAGACGGTCCTTCTTTACAACCATCGCCCGGATCGGCCGGCCAGGCTCAAGTCGTTCCTTCCCTGGCTCGATAGCCTTCCCTGGAAGGAGCGGTTCCTGATGGGCCCGCCCGTCTTCCGGTTTTTCGACCCTTTGCCGTTGAGGAGGATCCGCCTCTCCTGCGCGGACGACCTCGACCGATTCATCGCCTTGAAGAAACGCGTCTTTGGCTGCGGGAACGTGGCCGGGGTGCCGATGTCCTTACTCCTGGCAAAGCGGGGTGCCTGGAATGTCGCCTGAGTGGACCATCGGGAGTGCGATCGCGCTTTCCATGTTCTTCACCCGCCGGACGGGGATGTCCTGCGGGGGCGTCATCACGCCCGGCCTGCTGGCTCTCTCTCTTGGCGATCCCCTTAAGGTCGGCCTTGCCCTGGGGATGGGCGTCGTTCTCTCGTTCGTTCTCGGAGCCTTCGTTCGCCTGACCGGGATCTACGGGCGGGAACGCCTGGCGCTGTCGCTCCTTCTCGCCCTCGGGGCCCGGGTCGTTTTCCAGGCCTTTTTCCCCATCCCGTCCCTGTGGCTCGGCTGGGTTGTCCCGGGCCTGATCGCGGCGGACATCCAGAGGCAGGGCATTGTCGGGACGGTTTCCGGAGCCGTGTCCGTTGCGGTTGCTGCGGCATTCGTCGCCGACCTCTCGTTTCGCCTTTTCCCCGGAGGGTTCCGGTGAAACCCGAAACGAAGGCAAGGCTCAGGGTTGCCCTTCTTGCCCTGGCTATGGCCTTGCTTTGGGTTTACAGCGGGCCTGCGGGCCTTGACCGCGGGGAAAGGGCTCTTTGGAGGACCGTCAGGGCTGCCCAGGATCACCTGGCCGCATGGCGGTCCCCGGGAAGCGAACGGGTGGCCGGCGGGGAAGCGGATCCCTGGAAGACAGGACTCATCGGGCTCGAGTGGAGCCCGACCACAACGACTCTCGGAGAGCTGTCCGCCAAGCGGACGGCCTGCGACCCCCTTTGGGCGGTCCAGATAGCACGATGGTTTGACGAAGCCGGGCTGGGGCCGGAAGACCATGTGGCGATCATGGCCTCGTCGTCTTTTCCCGGGCTTGTGCTCTCGGCCCTCGCCGCGGCGGAAAACCGAGGCCTGGACATCCTGCTGGCCGTTTCGCTTGGAGCCTCCACCTGGGGGGCTAACGACCCGGAGCGTCCGTGGCCCGCTATCGAGGCGGAGCTGCGCCGGTCCGGCTTCATCCGCACCCGCGCGGCCTTTTACACGCTCGGTGGGGACGCGGAAGGAGGCGGAGGCCTTTCCCCGGAAGGAAGGACGGCGTTGGAGTCCTCGGCAGGGAAGAGCGGGGTCCCCCTGTTTGTTCCTGCCAACCTTGAAGAGGCCGTCAAGCTGAAGTGGACCGCGCTCGAATCCTTCCGCCCCCTTCTTCTGGTCAGCATCGGAGGCAGCCATGCCAACCTCGGGTCCCGGCCCGAGGTCCTGGACCTCCCCCCCGGTTTCGTGCGCCCCGGGCAAAAATCCGCTGCGGGAGACGGCCTGGTCGGGTTATGGCTGGATTCGGGCCGCCCCGTTATTCATCTCCTTAACATCAGGGAACTGGCCCAGAGGCAGCGGATTCCGTTCGATTCCCCGCCAATGCCCTGGTTCCGCCCGTCCCACGGGGCCTGGGCGTCGCTGCTGGGACTGGTCCTCTTCTTCGGGGTTCTCTTAACCCATCACCGCTGGACCTGGGGGGAAGGCCGTGGCTAGGAATCCGTTTTCCCAAAAGGTGGAAAAGCCGCGGAACACCCTGGCGGCAGGACTGGTCTTTTTGGTCCTTTGGCTTCTTGCCCTCGCGATCCCTTCGGGTATTGTCTTCCGTTTTCTTGGCCTGGCCGGGGAGTCCCAGGACAGCGGACTTCTCCTGGCCGCTGCGGGCATCCTTGTCCTCATCAACACGGCGAGGGCCGTTCCCCTTTATCTCGGCTGGTTCATGGCGGGCGAAGCTTTTGCCCTTTTCTTCCCGCAAAGGGGCAGGGGGCTTTCATGGCTGGTCCCGCTAGCGGCGATACCCTCCTGTTATTTCCTTCTGCATTGTCTTTCGGGTTCCGTCATGATCCATTTCGGGACCCCTGCCATCCTGGGCATCCTGACGATCCTCGCCCTGCATGTCCTGACGCGTGAAGTCCCGGGCTGGGGAAACAGGGCGCTGGCGCTCGCACTTCTCATTTTTTCGTTCCAGTGGCTTGATATCGTTCCTTTGTTGACTCCCTATGGCTTCGGGTGGGGAGAAGTTTCGCTGGCCGTCAAGGAAATGGCCGGCCTGCTGGGGGAAGGCGCGACATGGATCCTGAACGGGGCCGGTATTGTCCTCTTCCTCAGCGTTTTTGCGGGTGGATTGGTGACGGCCGAACTCCTGGTCAGCCTGGGGTTGCGCCTCAGGCATGTCCTGCGCCTGAGGGAGCAGGAGCGCCAGATTTCCGCCCTGCGCGAGGAGGCCCTGGACCTCAGGAGCCTGCGCGAGCTCCAGCAGCTTGTCCATGACCTGAAACGGCCGCTTACCGCTGTGACCGGCCTGACGGACGTGCTTTCGGCGGACCCGGGGCTTTCCTCGGCGGCTCCGCACCTGGAACAGATTGCCCGTGCGGCTTCCACGATGAACACGATGATCTCTGAGATCCTCAATGCGAACGTCCGGCGGCGGATCTCGGCAGGCGAGGTGCTAGAATACACCTTGAGCCAGCTCAGCGCCCTGCCCTGGAAGGACAATGTAAAAGTTGCCAGCAACCTTGAGGGGCCGGGTCCCGTTCTTCGGGTCAACCTGGTCCGGCTCTCCAGGGCGTTGGTGAACCTCCTGGACAACGCGAACCGGGCAACGGCCGGGATCGAAGCGCCGCAAATCCTTTTCGAGGTCCGGGTGAGGGGCGGCATGGCGGAATTCGAAATCTCCGACAACGGGCCGGGATTCGGGTCCTCCAACCCAGGCGGCAGGTCAGGATGGGGAAGCACGGGAATCGGGCTTGCCTTTGTCAGGGAGGTTTCCGAAGGCCACGGGGGGAGCTTGACCTTCCGGGATCGGGAAGGCGGGGGAGCGGCGGTTTGCCTTGCCCTGCCCCTGGACGAGACCGCGGAAAAACTGGAGGAGTGTCCATGACCCTCTGTATCGGTGCCCTGGACGATGATAACGCCGTCCTCTACACCCTGGAGGCCATGGCCCGTTCCCAGGGGTGGAAAATGATGACCACCACCGAACCGGAGACTTGCCTGGCCTGGGCGCGGGGGGACGAAGTCGACCTGCTTCTCCTGGATTACCACATGCCCAAGGCCAACGGGCTCGATGTCCTGAAAAAAGTGCGCGCCGTGTCCCCCGGTATCCCGGTTCTCATGCTCACGGTGGAGGAGCGCCCCGATGTGGCCCGGGAACTCTTGCTGAACGGGGCGGACGATTTCATCAACAAGCCTGTCCGGCTGGCGGATTTCGCTTCACGGATCAGCCTGCACAGGAAACTGGCCCGCACCAGGCGGGATCTCAACTGGGAACAGAACCGCAAGGGAATCAGCGTGGAAACGCTCAGGAACGTGATGGAAGGGTTGAAGAAAGCCGGCGGGGCGGCGCCCACCGAGGCGGTCGCAGAGAGTTGCGGACTTGCCTACGTGACGGTGCACCGCTACCTGGAGCACCTCGTGGAACGCGGGCTGGCCGTGCGGCACAGCCAGGTCCAGGACGGGCGTCCCGGACGCCCCCGAACCCTTTATGCCCCAGCCTGGGAGGAGGAAAGCAAACAATGAAGGGCGCAAGCTTGCGGGATCCCCTGGAGATCAGGGGACTCCGGATTGAAGGAAGAATCGCCGCTGCTCCCATCGCGACAGCTTCCGCGGATCACGAGGGAGGGCCGACCCCCCGAAGCCTCGAGCTTTACGGCCGGGTTGCAAAAAATGGAGTGGACCTAGTCGTCGTGGAGCATCACGCGGTGTGCCGCAAAGGGAGAGCGAGGCTGGCCCAGTTCCGTCTCGACTCCGATTCCGCGGCCGAGGCGAACAGGCCCATGGCAGAGCTCTTCCTTACGGAGAACTGTCCTGCCCTGGTCCAGATCAACCATGCCGGGAGCCAGATAAGGGACGAGGCCCTCCTGGCCGAGAAGTACCCGATCTCGGCCCCGTCCGAGGTCAAGCATCCTTCCTGTCCCCTGCCCATCAGGCCGAGGGCGATGGACACGGCCGAGATCGCGTCGACCGTCGAATCGTTCGCCGCAGCCGCGCACCGCGCCGTTTTGGCCGGGTATCGCGGAGTCCAGGTCCATGCCTGCCACGGGTACCTGCTCAGCCAGTTCCTCAGCCCTCTCACGAACCACCGGAGGGACGGCTACGGCGGCCGGATCAGGGACCGGGCACGTCTCCTCTTCGAGATCGTAGAAGCCGTGAGGCCCGTCCTGGGCAACGAAGGAGTCCTTTCCGTACGCCTGGGGCTTTCCGATTCTCTTCCCCAGGATCCTCCGGAAGGGCTGTCCCTCGAAGAGGGGCTTTGGGTTGCCCGGGAACTGGGGCGTCTTGGGATAGACCACCTGGACGTCTCCGGCAACCTGTGCGGGTACGACGCTCCCGGTGAAGGGTACTTCAGGGATTGGGCCAGAGCGGCTAAAGAGGCCGCTGGCCAGGTCCCGGTCACCTGCACGGGAGGGATCCGGAAGCTTGAAACCGCACGGGAACTCGTGGAAAGCGGCGTGTGCGACATCGTGGGGATAGGGCGCGGCCTCCAGAAAGACCCCGACCTGGTCAGGAAATGGAAGGAGAGCCTGCAATGAGGGCCTATATCAGCCTCGACATGGAAGGGGCCACCGGGATCGTCTCGCCGGAACAGGTCCGGCCAGGATCTGCCGAATACCCTTTCGGAAAGGCCATGCAGGCCCACGACCTTGCGGCCGTCCTGGAGGGACTGAAGGAAGAGGGCGTCGTGGACGTCCTCGTGAACGACAGCCATTGGAACATGACGAACCTCGATGTCGGAGGGCTCCCAGCCGGGACGCGCCTCATCAGCGGGTCACCCAAGCCCTTAAGCATGGTGGAGGGAGTCGAGGGGTGCGATGCGGCGTTCTTTCTCTGCACCCACGCCATGGCAGGAACCGAGAAGGCTGTTCTCGACCATACCCTTTCGGGAACCGCCGTGCATGACGTGGTGCTGAACGGAAGGAAGGTCGGGGAAACGGGAATCAACGCAGCCCTGTGCGGTTTTCTCGGGGTTCCCGTGGCCCTGGTGTCGGGAGATCTGGCCGCCTGCTGGGAGGCGGAAAGCCTCCTTGGATCCGGCCTCGTCACGTGCGGGGTCAAGGAGGGGCACGGTAGGCATTCCGCCGAGCTGGTGCCCCCCGCGGAAACGGCACCGATGCTTCGGGAAGCGGCCCGGCGAGCCGTGAGGAAGGCTGCGGAAGGCCTGGCTCCCCGCCTTGTCCTTGAGCCGCCTTTCGTCATGGACCTGGTTCTTCACAGAACGATCCAGGCGGATGCCGCGGCTTTTGCTCCCGGGTCCTACCGCCTGGACGGCCGGACCCTGCGGTATGAATCGCAGGACCTGCTGGACGTCCGGCGGTGGCTGTGCGCGGCCCTGGACCTGGCCGTGCAGGAGGGGTTTTAGCCCATGATCCTCGGGGTGGACCTCGGGGGCCATTCGTTTGCCCTCGGGTTTGTCAGGGAAGAAACGGTCCTTTCCCAGAGGGAATTCGAGACGCCCCGGTCGAGGACGCCGGAGTCGGTCTCGGCTGCGTTGAAGGAACGCATCGACGAAATGGGATCGGGTATCAAGGTGCACGGCATCGGTATCGGCGTTCCCGGCATGTTGGACCTTGAGCGCGAAAAGGTCCTGCGGTCACCGAACTTTGCCGGCTGGGAAGGGTTGCCCCTGAGATCCCTCCTCGAAAAATCCCTGGGAATACCGGTCAGGATGGAAAACGATGCGAACTGCGCCGCCCTGGGTGAGGGTGCCATTGGGGCGGCCCGGGGACTGGAGAATTTTATCGTCCTGACCCTTGGGACGGGTGTCGGCGGGGGAGTCGTCATCGGCGGCAGGTTGCTCAGGGGAGGTCACGGCATGGCCGGGGAGCTTGGCCATATCGTCATCGGCGGCAGGCGGATCTGCGGGTGCGATGGGAGCGGCCACCTGGAGACGGTTGCGGGTGCTGACGGGATCGAGGCCAGGGCCCTGGAACTGGGTCTCGAGCCCGACCTGAAGCAACTCTGGGCGCGAAGGGACGATTACCGGATACGCCCCCTGTGGGACGAAGTCCTGGAAGCCCTCGGATCGGCGGTCGCCTCGCTGGTCCACATCCTCGACCCCGAGGCGGTGATCCTCGGTGGAGGCCTGGGGCCGGCCGAGGACTTTGTCGAAACCCTGGAACCCGTTGTGAAGCGGTACCTGGGAGAACCCTACCGGAGCTTCCTGGAACTGCGCCCCGCAACGCTGGGAAAAGCGGCGGCCGTGATCGGGGCAGCCAGCCTTTTCTCTCCGGCCGGCGAGGAATGAGTATGCTAAAATGAATCGATTCACAATTCCTGGCGCTGAGGAGGACAATTAACCAGATGGCGATGCCGATGCAGATCAACCTTGAAGAACTGCTGTCCATGGTCCTTGCGAGGGTGGACAGCCTCTCATTTTCGGACGAGAACCAGAAAACGAAATTCAACATCCTTGCCCGTGTCCTTTACAGGAAGGGGCTGCTCACTGACGAGGACGTGCTCGAATCCGTGAGGGAAGAACACCGCGTCCTGAAGGAGCTGGGGCTCATCCAGGATGCTCCCCCCGAGGAATCCCTGAAGATGATGGCCGACAGCGTCTTGCTGTGGATCAAGGGAGACGTGCCCGTCATCAAGAAGAGCATGGAGGAGTACGACAAGAAGATGCGGGAGATGGCCATGCAGGAAGCCCAGGCCCAGAAATCGCGAATCGACGTCGCCCCCTCAACGGTACTCCAGCAGCTTGACCGCATGAGCGGCAAGAAACCGGGAGGCAAACTCATCGTCTAGGAACAATTCCGGGCGAGAGCGGAATCATTCGAAAAAATGTCGGCGGGACCCGGATCCGGGTCCCGCCGATGTCGTGCGGTGGGATAAACGGCTAGAAGGGCTCAAAGCCCGGGCGGTAGATCAGCACGGAGCAGGGGGCGTACCGTGCGACCTTTGCCGCGGTGCTGCCCACGACGAGGTATTCCAGGGCGCTGTGCCCGCGGTAGCCCACGACGATCAGGTTGTATCCGCCCTCCTTGGCGATCCGGATCACCGAGTCGGCGGGATCTCCCTCCTCGATGACGATGTGGTGTTCATGGCTTTCCAGTCCCATCCCATGCTCGGCCTTCTTGATGAAATAATGGATCTTTTTCACGGCGATATCCCGGATTTCCGAGTCAAGGTCGGGCGGGACCCAGGGTTCATAGCCTTTCCAGAGATAAGGCTGGGGCAGGATATGGACGAATGTCGGTTCAATCCCCAGCCTGTGCGCCAGGGAGTGGCCGTAGGAGACGACCTTTTCCCCCAGTTCGCTCAGGTCCACGGCAACCAAAATCTTCTTGGGCATTTCCAGCGCCCCCTTTCCGGTGGTCCAGGACTTTTATTGTCCCGGATTATTTCTTACATTAGTATAGTAAACAGAAAGCCACTTATCAAGATGTTTATTCCAGGAAGATTTTCCTGTGGTAAGATGACGAAAAACAGGAAAGGGAGGAAGGCTTTGCGGGAACTCGTCTTCGTCGTTTTCTCGGTCCTTTTGGGTGCCTGCATGGGGTCCTTCCTCAATGCCGTGGCGCTACGCACGGTGGAGGGAAGACCCTGGTGGGGGGCAGAGCGTTCGCGCTGCTTTGCCTGCGAGCGGATGCTGGATCCCCTTGAACTTGTTCCGCTTCTCTCGTGGCTTTTCCTGGGAGGGCGCTGCCGAACGTGCGGGGCGAAAATCCCCCTGCGATATCCCCTTGCGGAGCTTGCCGGGGCAACGAGCGCTGGCCTTTTGGCGTGGCGATGGGGATTGACCTTCGCGGGATTCTTTGCCCTTGTCACCGGTTTCATCCTGCTCCTGAACGCCCTGACTGACCTCTACAGCGGTTATATCTACGATGCCTTCGCCCTGGTCCTGGGGACGGTCGGGCTCCTGTTGCGGATCGCGGGGGGCTGGGGGGCGATCCTGGATGGGCTGGCAGGGGCCCTGGCGGGTGCGGGTGTGATTATTCTCATCATCTTCATTTCCCGCGGGGGGATGGGCTGGGGAGATGCCTGGCTGATGGCCGGCACAGGGGCTGCACTGGGATTGCAGTTCACCCTGGTGGCCCTTTATCTCGGCTTTATCTTCGGGGGCATCGTGGCCCTGGCTCTTCTCGCCATGAGGATCGTCAAGAGGAAGGATCCCATTCCCCTGGGTCCATTCCTCGCTTTTGGGGCTTTCCTCGCCCTGGTCTGGGGACCTGCGCTATGGGGATGGTTCGATTTTGCGGTGAAGTGGCCCTGGTCATAGGAAAGCACAAAAGGGGCGTTAAGCCGGCCTTGGCCGGCTTAACGCCCCTTTTGCCTAGTCCGGGCTAGAAATCTCCCAGCTGGGCGAGAATTTCAGCGGCAAGTTCGTCGATCTTTTCCGGTTCCTGCTCCGGGTCCTGCTGGAGAAGCGCTTCTAGCTGGCCCTGGGCGATTTTCAGCATGTCCCCCATCCCGGCCTCTTCAAGCTGAGGTTCCAGCGTCTCGGCCACTTCATCCGGCAACCGCCCCGTCAGGAAACCGAAGACCAGGATCGGCGTGTTGAACCAGGCCGCGGCCTGTTCGTCCTCCTCCAGCAGCGGCCCGAAAACAAGGGCCATGGCATGGGTCCTGTCGTCCTGCTCGGTGTCCTCGTCGTCCATCTCCCAGATGCCGGACATCAGGAAGGGAAGGTCGGGGTCGATCCGGATCGCGGAACAGACGGCCTGGTAGGATTCCTCGCAGGGGCCCGAGAGCCTGAAGCTGGCCAGGGCTTTCGTGTAGGCCCGTTCGGGAGAATCCGTGCCGTCCTTGATCGTTTCCTTCAGCGCTTCCCGGTACCGGTGAAGCCGGAGCAGGGCACCGTACTGGAGAAGACGGCCGAGGGTCTGTCCCTCCGGGTCGTTTTTCACGAGTTCCTCGGCCATGGCCAGGGCTTCGGCCAGTTCCCCCTCGCCGCACTCCTCATCCCCCAGCAGGGAGAAGGCCAGTCTCTGGAGGGCGGCCGCCTTGAGCCACTCGGAAAGGCACCCCTCCGACAGGAACGCGGTCCACTGGCCGTCCGGCTGCTTGAGAACATCCAGGACATGCCGCAGCCGGTCCCGGTACTCAGCTTCGTCTCCCTGGAAAACCTCCGCCAGCAGGAGACTTGCCTCAGGGTTGTCCGGCGAGACGGAAAGGACCTTTTCCGCCAGTTCCTCGCATTTCTTGTTGTCTTCCGTTTCGTAGGCCTCTTCAAGCCACCTTGTCACTTTTTTCCTGAGCGTCGAATCGGTATTCACAAAAAACCTCCCTGTTCTTTTCAGGTTTCCCAGGCGGCCTCTAGGCCAGTCCGCCGAGCCGCTGGGGTTCCGAGCGCAGCTTCACGTCGGGCATGGGCACGATGGTGATGCCCGATTCGGCGTCGAGGAAATAGCGTTCGGCGTCGACATCGCGATTGTAACCGATGACGGTGTGAGGCGGGATGACGTTGTTCGCGTCGATGATCGCGTGGCGGATCTTGCAGCCCTCCCCGATGACCACCCCGTGGCCGATGAGGCTTTCCTCGATGACCGATCCCGACTGGATGACGCAGTTGCGGAACAGGACGCACCGGTGGACGACTGCTCCAAGGATCCGGCTTCCTTCCGCCCGCAGGGTCCCTTCCGCGGAACAGCCCAGGCCCTTGTCAGGGTAGGTGAAGGACGGGGGGTCCGCATAGGAAGAGGTCCTGACGGGCCACTTCGGGTTGTAGAAGGTCAGGTCGGACGGATGCTGGAGCAGGTCCATGTGGGTCTGCCAGTAGGCCTTGATGGTCCCGACGTCCCGCCAGTAGGGCCGGTCGTTCCCGGGGATCACGTTGGTCGAGAAGTCGTAGGCGACGACCCGGTTCTTCCTGAAAAGGGCCGGCAGGATGTCCCGGCCGAAATCGTGGCTGCTGGCCGGGTTGCGGGAATCCTCGATCAGGGCCTGTTCAAGGATCTCCCTTTCGAAGATGTAGTTTCCCATGGAGATGTAGCTCCAGCCGGGTTTGCCGGGTATCTCGGGCGGATCTGAAGGTTTCTCCAGGAAACCGGTGACCAGCCCTTCCTTGTCCGTGTCGATGCAGCCGAATTGCCAGGCCTCGGCACGGGGGACGACGTTGGCCGCCACCGTCACGTCCGCCTTGTTGTCGATGTGGTAGGTCAGCATCTGCTCGACGTCCATCTTGTAGATGTGATCCGCGGCGAAGATACAGACCCGGTCCGCATCGTACAGGGTGACGAGGTGCAGGTTCTGGAAAACCGCGTCGGCCGTTCCCACGTACCAGTGGTCTCCGGTCCACATCTGCGCCGGGACGTTGGTCACGAAGAAATCTCGGCCCCGCAGGGCCCCGCCGAACTGCCAGCCCCGGTCTATGTGTTCGTTCAGCGACTGGCTCTTGAACTGGACGAGGACGTAGATCGAAAACAGGCCGCTGTTGATCATGTTGGACAGGGCAAAATCCACGATCCGGTACTTGGCTCCGAACGGGACAGCAGGTTTCGCCCGGTACTTGGTGAGGGGCATGAGACGTTCGCCTTTACCGCCCGCAAGAACGATGCCCAAAACGCGTCCGTACTTCCCGTAGATCATTTGGCTCCCCCCCTTTATGGTTCCTTCAGATCGGAAGCTTCCACCCCCAGGAGCTCAAGGTAGAGGTTTGCATAGGCTGTCGCGGAATTTTTCCAGGAAAAGTCCATGGACATTCCCCGGAGGATGATGTTCCGCCATCTCTTTCTTTCCGAGTAGGCCGCCTGGGCCCTTCCCACCGCCTGGACAAGCTCTTCTGCCGTGTACTCGGAGAAAAGGAATCCGTATCCTTTCTGTGAACCGTCCGCGTCGATGATGGTATCGGCCAGGCCCCCGACTGCCCTGGCCACGGGAATGGTTCCGTAGCGGAGGGCGATGAGCTGGGAGAGCCCGCAAGGTTCGAAGAGAGAGGGCATCAGGAGGATGTCCGATCCCGAATAGGCCAGGCGGGCCATTTCCTCGCTGTAGCCGATATAGGACCAGAAACGCTCCGGGTGTGCCTCGGTTGCTTTTCTCAAGGCCTCTTCGTACAGGGCATGCCCGCTTCCGATCACAAGGAGGCGGCAGCCATGGCCGAGCAGGCGCTCGGTTGCGGAAAGCAGCAGGTCAACGCCTTTTTGCTCCACGAGACGGCCGACCCAAAGCAGGAGTGGGGATCCATCGTCTTCCCACCCCAGCCTCCTGAGTAGGGATGCCCGGCAGGCGGCCTTCCCGGACAGCGAGTTGGCCCCGTAACGCGCCGGAAGGACGGGATCCGTTTCCGGATTCCAGACGTCCGTGTCGATTCCGTTAAGGATACCTCTTATTTTCCTCTTTTGGGAGGCCAGGACCCCTTCGAGCCCCATGCCCCCGTCCTTTGTCTGGATTTCCCAGGAATAGCGGGGGCTCACCGTCGTGATGGCGTCCGAGGAGAGCAGGCCGCCTTTCAGGAGGTTCACCTGCCCGTAGAACTCGAGGCCGTCCACCCCGAAAGAGGCGGGATCGAACCCGAGTCCTTCCAGGGACTGTTCAGGAAGGATCCCATGGTGTGCCATGTTGTGGAGCGTGAGGACGGTATCCACGCCCAGTCTCATCTGGCGGTAATGGCGATGCCAGCGCAGCGCTGCCGGGAGCAGGGAGGTCGGCCAGTCGTGGGCGTGGTAGATTTGCGGATTCCAGCGGGTCGCGGAGGATAGCTCCATGGCCGCCAGGCTAAGGAAGGCAAAGGGCAGGGCCGAGGTCTCGTTCAGGTCCATCGGGTAGATGGACGGGTTGGAAAAAAGTTCAGGCTGTTCCAGCAGGTAGACGGGAACACCGTCCAGTACCGTCCGCAGGACATGGGCGGAGTAGACCCGCCAATTGAGCGCCACGTGTACCGAGGAGCGGAGCCGGGTCAGGGGCAGCTGGTTTTTCTCGAGGTTGCCCAAAACACAGGGGTAGGCCGGCAGGAGAACGCGGCAATCCACCCCGATTTGCCTGAGGGCTTTCGGCAGGGCCTGCACCACGTCCCCAAGGCCGCCCATTTTTGCCAGGGGGGCCATTTCCGGGGCGACGTGCAGGACCCTGGGCCGGATGGGCAGGAACAACGGTTTTTCCGCCAGGACAATCCCCTCCATTCCTTTTACGGGATCACAGGCCCCTGAAGGCGATTCCGTAGGCTTTCTCGCAGTATTCACGAACAACCCTGTGGGTGTTGAACACGCTGGCGTTCAGGGCGATGGTGTTTTTCATCATCCAGACCCACCGCGAACGGTCCTTCAGGTAGGTGGGGATCACGCGTTTCTCCAACTTGGCGTAGAAATCCTCGACGTCTTCATCGTTCCTGTTGTCTTCCGATCCGGGGAGGGGCTCCGGGCCGATTGACCAGCCGGTGACCTCCTCCAGCCATCCCTCGATCCACCATCCGTCAAGGACGGAGAAATTCAGGACCCCGTTGTGGGTGCACTTCATGCCGCTTGTTCCCGAGGCTTCCCTCGGGCGGGTCGGGGTATTGAGCCAGACATCGACCCCGCTTGTCATGAGCGAGGCGATCTCCATGTTGTAGTTGGGGATGAAAACCACCTGCAGGGCCGGGGCCAGCTTTCGCGCTGCCCTGATCACCTTCTGGAGGACCTGTTTTCCGTCCTGGTCCTTCGGGTGCGCCTTCCCGGCGAAGATGAACTGGACCTTTCCGGAGCAGATCTCGGTTAGCCGGGAAAGATCCTTGAAAATCATGTCGGCCCGCTTGTATGCCGCTGCCCGGCGGCCGAACCCGATCGTGAGCATTTCCGGGTCGAGTTCCACCCCGGTTTCCTCCAGGACCCTTGCGAAAAGACGCATCTTGGCCGCCTGGTGCGCTTTCCAGACCTCCTCGTCCGGCAGGTGCAGGGCGTGGATCAGGCGGGACGGATCCACCTCCCAGCCGGGGATGGACTTGTCGAACAGTTTCCGGAAGCCCGGGCACGTCCAGGTGCGGGAGTGGACGCCGTTCGTGATGGCTTCGACTCCCGGGAAGTGGAAAATTTCACGGCTGACCTGGGCATGTTTGCGGGATACCCCGTTGACGAACCGGCTGAGGCGGAAACCGAGGTCGGTCATCGAGACTCCGCCGGAACCCATGAGCTTCTGAAGCTGGTCGGCGAAGATCGGGGACAGGACCTGGCGGACCAGGTCCATCGAAAAGTGGTCGTGGCCCGCGGAAACCGGCGTGTGGGTGGTGAAGACCACCTGGTTCTTTATTTTCTCGAGGTCCTCGTATCCCTGCTCCCGCAGAAGCTCGAGCGTAAGGAAGCCGGCATGCCCCTCGTTCAGGTGGAACGTGTTGAGGCGCTTGTAGCCCAGGTCCCTCAGCATCCGGAGGCCCCCGATCCCGAGGATGACTTCCTGCGCCAGCCGGTACCGCTCGTCTCCCCCGTAGAGGCTTCCGGTCAGTGGCCGGTCCTCCGGGTCGTTCTCGTCAAAGTCGGTGTCGAGGAAGTAGACGGGGACGGGAAAGCCGGATGTGCCCACCAGTTCGGTCATCCATGCCCGGACCATGACGGTGCGGTTTCCGACTTTCACGCTGACTTCGTTCGGCAGGAGATAGAGCCCCTGCTCGGGTTTCCATTCCTCGGGCGACTCCTGCTGCCAGCCTTCCGAGTCGATGGTCTGGCGGAAGTACCCCTTCCGGTAGAGCAGGGTGATCCCGGCCATGGGAACCCCGAGGTCGGCCGCGCCTTTCAGGATGTCACCGGCAAGGATGCCGAGTCCTCCCGAATAGGTCGGCAACTCCTGCCGAAGGCCAATTTCCATGGAAAAATAGGCAACCGAACGGAACGACGGGTCCGTTTCCATCATTTTCCTCAACGAATGTCCAATGTTCTTGCCATAGCTCATCAGGGACATGATCAATCCTCCTAAAAGGGGTTCAGCGGGCCTGGGAGAAACCGAGCCGCTCCGCCAGTGCCGCAAGGGCAGGTGCGGCCGGGAAATCCTTCAGGCACAGGATCTTCCAGAAGCTTTCCTGCAAGGGTGCAGCGGGAATCTCTATCGCCAGCCTTTCGGCCCTCTCGAGCGCCTGGAGGGCCGTCTCCAGGGGGGCTTGTGTTTTTTCCCCTGCTGCCTCCTCGAACAGGGTTTCCAATTCCGAGGCGAGACGGGGTGCGAGGAGAGCGAGTTCCGGCTTGAGCCCCATGGAGTGGGCATCCTCCAGGATGGCTTCCAGCAGGGAGTCGGCCTGGAGAAGCGCAATGGCATCGGGGGCGTTCCGCACCGCCTCGTCCAGGGCCTCCTGCATGGAAAAGGCGGCAGAGCAGGCCAGGAAGGGGGGCAGGGGGGCGCCGATGGCGTTAAGCTGGACGATCAGCCGGCGGTTGTCGTCGAGGATTTCCATGGCCTTCCGGAGGGAGTCCGTTTCGGCGCGTCTCGAGCGGGCCCGGGCCAGGCCGTCCCTCAGTTCCGGAGGCAGGGACTCGATTCCCCACGGCCCCAGGGGAAACTCATGCTCGAGAAGCCCGGTGAGTTCTTCCAGGGACGCCCGGTAAAATCGCTGCCGAAGGTTTTCCTTGCCGTTGTTCTCACTGGGCGCCAGGCGGCAGGTGTCGTCCAGGCCCCCGGCGGAAAGGACGGCATGCGAACCGCCCCAGGCCAGTCCCGTGCGCCTGTCCGAGACGGAGGTTTCACCGAACCTCAGGGAGAGTTCCCCTCCCTTCAGGACCTGTTCGCTTTTCGAAACATCGTAGGAATAAAACGACCCTTCCGTGCCCAGTATCGCCGTAGAGGCGGCGATGTCCTCCAGTCTCCTGCTTTCCGGGAGGACCTTCTTCTCTAGGACGGTTTTAGCGTCGGGCAGGTCATGGCGGTTTCCGCGGGCAGCTGCCAGGTCCGAGAGGAAGCGCTTCCCGAGCGGGCTTGAAATGCCCCCGCCCCCGAGCTCCAGTGCACGGAGGGCAAACCTGAGAACGAGACGGGTTTCCAGGCCCGCCACGTCGTTGAAAAACCAGGCGCAGGAGGTGAACATGGCCATTCGGAGCCGCTGGCTTTCCAAAAGGCACAGCACGGACGTCCGATCTTCCGTGTCGAGCCCGTCCAACTGTTCCCTGCGCCACTTGCCTGCCCGGTCGGGCCCGAAGGAGAGGGCGACCGCACCGTTTCTCAGGTCCCAGGGATCCATCCCGAACCGCCGGCATTCCCCCTCGAATCTTTCGTCAAGGCCGTCCCTGAGCCGGTCAAGGGCGTTCCTCAAGGGTTCTCTCCAGCGCTGGTTCCAGCCGGGTTCCCCGCCAGTCCGGCAACCACAGTCGGTTCTCCATCTTTCAATGCCATGTGCGCACGACCAGGAGGTATTCTGGTGGATCCGGGCCTCCCACTCCGGCGGCTGGTTTCGCAGGAAGGTCCCGGGATTCGCCAGGGTGATGCCGGGAACCCCGGAGAGGACGTGGAGGGCCCGCGCGAGGGCCATCTCGCCGAACCGGTGGTGGTGGCCAAAGGTTTCCCCGTCGGTTGCGACGACCAGCATGCGGTTTTCCCCGTCCTCGGGAAGGTTTTTCGCGAGGGCCTCGGCGAACCTGTCCCCGTTGTCGAGGAGGGTCCCGAAGGCCATCTCCCGGGCCAGGGAGTCCTGGTGGAAGAAGATCGCGATTGAACGTCCCGAAGGCAGTTCCACGCGGTACGGGCGAGTTGTGTCCAGCCTGGCGCCCCTTGGGGTCTCGCTCCATTGTCCGCCCGGCGGGCGCACGGCCGAGCACTGGTGGGGGGCCAGGAGGGCAAAACGGATCCCTGCCGCTGCCAGGGCTTCAAGGGAACGCAGGTCCACCGCCATTTCCGGAAGCCACATCCCCTCGGGGGGACGGCCGAAACGAAAACGAAAATCCTGGACGCCCCAGAGGACCTGGGTGCGGATATCACGCTCCGGGGCGAGGGGCAGGATGAGGTGGTGGTAGGCCTGGGCGATGGCGTTTCCCGAACCCGTGGCGGCATATGAAGCCTCGTCGGCTTCCCGAATCCGCTTCTCGACCTGGGGGTGGTTCTCGTACAGCCAGGAGTGCAGGGTGGGTCCCACGTTGAAGCTCAGGGTCCGGAAATTGCTCACGATCCGCCTCAGCCGACCGTCCTCTCCCAGCAGGCGGGCGGAGGCGTTCGGCGCGTAACACTCGGCGGTGATGCGGTGGTTCCAGTCCCGGAAGGGCAAGGCGGAGCGCTCGGGCTGGACGCCTCCCAGCCAGGGATCTTCGCGGTCGGGCTGGTAGAAGTGTGCGTGAATGGCTATGGCCCTCATGGCTGATCCCTCCTTTGCCTTGCGGAAGAAAAGCTGGTTTCCCCTGCTCTCATTATAGGTGAGCATCGGGTAAAGCCGAAGCACCAGGAACGCATTAATTGTTCCGCTGTCCGCTGGCTTTGGATGGCCGACCAGCTGATTGCCGTAGTGGGTTCAGGTCGCTTGCCAGATCCGGCTATTTCTGGTAGAAAGTCCGGGACAATAGTGAATATTTTCTCCGAGCCTGTCCGGCCTGAAGGGAACCTTTCCCGTGGCGGCAGGCCAATGGGTTTTCCTGGGAACGGGGGAGCCTCCCGCTTGGAAAGGAGAACAGCCGGCAAGGCAGGCCGTCTTCCGTACGCGGGGACTGGTCTGCCTTTTTTTTGGCCCCGACCTGGATTGCACTATCGGTGGTGTTTTGTTACGCTATTTACATTCTTAAAAAGACAATGTAATGCGCGTGTATAATGCATCCTTTATAAAGCCTAAGGACCAGGAGAGGAGGAAATGGCAGTGGTCACAGCACTTAGCGAGGTCCCCCAGAAAACGCTGGAGATCCTTGAACCCTGGCGGGGCAGGAAGGGGTTCCTGATTCCCGTTCTCCAGGCGGTGCAGCACGAGTTTGGCTACGTACCGAAGAGCGCGATCGAGATGGTCTCCCGCGAGATGAAGATGCCCACGGCGGAGATCTACGGGGTGGTGACCTTTTACGCGCAGTTCCACCTGAAGCCCCGGGGACGCCACATCATCCGGGTCTGCCGGGGGACGGCCTGCCACGTCAGGGGCAGCCTGAAACTCCTGGACAAGGTCAAGGAGATGCTGAAGGTGGAGGAAAACGGCACCACCGAGGACCTCCGGTACACCCTGGAGCCCGTGGCCTGCCTGGGAGCCTGCGGCCTGGCGCCGGTCATGATGGTCGACGAGGATACCCACGGCCGGCTGGTTCCGGACAAGCTCAAGACGATCCTCGACCAGTACGAGTAGCGGGGGGTGCCACTCTTGAAGATCACGAGTCTTGAGGACCTGAGGAAGATCAAGGCGAGCGCGACGGACCAGACGTCGGCGCGCTCGGAGGGGAAGACGCGCATCATCATCGGCCTGGGGACGTGCGGCATCGCCGCAGGGGCCCGGGCGGTGATGGAGGCGGTCCTGGAAGAACTGGGCAAGCGGGGGCTGAAGGACGTCTCGGTTGAAGGAACGGGCTGTATCGGCATGTGCCAGCAGGAACCTCTGCTGGATGTAATCCGTCCCGGCGAGCCGCGAATCACGTACGGCCGTGTGACGGTGCAGGACGTGCCGCGCATCGTGACGGAACACCTGGTGAACGGCCGGATCGTGGAAGACCGGCTGATCGGCCGGGCGGACTAGGGAGGGAAT
>Ga0068711_1000315_pt1 | contig 47953 bp, 46 predicted proteins | sample MTBAKMMethaMetaG_FD_62224 | JGI IMG/M metagenome (GOLD analysis project Ga0068711, IMG submission 62224) | Enrichment culture microbial communities from Arthur Kill intertidal strait, New Jersey, USA, that are MTBE-degrading - MTBE-AKM (Arthur... | ecosystem: Environmental > Aquatic > Marine >...
TACATACCGGGCAACATTACGATAGGAATCTTTCGGATATCTTTATTGAAAAATTAGATCTCCCACAACCGGATATCAACTTAGCCATCGGCAGCGCTTCACATGCCATACAAACTTCTCAAATGATGGTCGGCATCGAAAAAGCCATCCTTCAATATGAACCGGATTGCGTTTTTGTCTATGGGGATACCAATAGTACTCTGGCTGGTGCTTTGGTGACTACAAAGATGAAACCCATTTTAGTGCATGTGGAAGCCGGATTGCGTTCCTTCAATCGCAGTATGCCGGAAGAAATTAATCGTCTGGTAACCGACCATGTATCCGATTTTCTATTTTGCCCCACTCCCCAAGCATTGACCAACCTGAAGCGGGAAAACATTGGAAAATGGGCTTATGTTAATGGTGATGTGATGGCTGATGCCCTGGTCTATTACCGTGATCATGTCTTATTAGAAGAAGTTCTTGAAAAATACCAGATCAACCCTCAAGGGTTTTGTTTGTTAACCTTACACCGTCCAACTAACGTGGATTCCAAAGAAAATCTTACGGCAATCTTCTCCACATTTGCTAAATTCGACCATAAAATAATATTCCCAATGCACCCGCGCACCAGGGAAATGATCGCGCAGTTTAACCTGGTTTTACCCCACCAAATTCAAGTTATTCCTCCCGTGGGGTACTTGGAGATGTTGGCGTTGGAGAAGAATGCTCGCTGTGTTCTGACTGATTCGGGAGGTATTCAAAAAGAAGCTTATCTGATGGGAACTCCCTGCATCACTCTACGGGAAGAAACCGAATGGGTTGAAACGGTTCAATCCGGGTGGAACGTGCTGGTTGGGGCGGATGGAGAAAAGATCTATGCTGCTTATCAAAGTTTTCACCCGACCTCTGCTAGGAGATCCATTTTTGGCGATTACCATGCTGCTGAGAAGATTGTTACAAAAACATTAGCTTGGATGGAAACATATGGAAAGCAATAAAGATTTTTATGTTCACGATAGTGCTCTGGTCGAAAACGGTGCCCAGATCGGTTCCGGTACCAAGATCTGGCATAATTGTCAGATTCGTCCCGGAGCAAAACTTGGCAGAAATTGTATATTAGGAAAAGGGGTCTTTGTGGATAGCAATGTGGTTATTGGAGATAATGTCAAGATTCAAAACTATGTTTCTGTTTATCACGGTGTTTACATTGACAATGGTGTCTTTGTGGGCCCGCATGTTTGCTTCACCAACGACCTGTTGCCGCGAGCAGTGAACAAGGATGGTTCTCCCAAACTGGCGGATGATTGGATTGTGACACCCATTCATGTTGGTGAAGGGGCTTCCCTGGGCGCAAATTCAACCATTCGCTGTGGAATTGATATTGGTGCCTGGGCAATGGTGGGCGCCGGTAGTGTGGTGACCAGAGATGTTCCAGTACAGGGGTTGGTCTTTGGCAATCCTGCTAAATTACAGGGGTTTGTGTGTAAATGTGGTTCAAAGCTGGTGAATTTGACCTCTGACACCAATGGAATCAATTATCAGTGTCCGCATTGTCATGAAAAATATTTTATAAAGGAAATGGAGTAGATAATGACAACTATACCGATCGCGAAACCCATCATTGGACCGGAAGAGAAGAGTGCAATGCTGGAAGTGCTAGATTCAGGCATTCTGGCACAGGGACCGCGCGTAAAAGCTCTGGAAGAGGCATTTGCGGAATACTGCGGGGTGGAGCATGCCATTGCAGTGTCATCCGGCACCACCGCACTGCATATTGCTCTGCTAGTACACGGCGTCGCTGCTGGCGATGAGGTTATCACCACTCCATTTTCTTTTATTGCCACTGCGAACTGTATTCTGTATGTCGGGGCAAAACCAGTCTTTGTGGATATTGATCCCTTGACGTACAATATCGATCCATTGCAGATCGAAAAAGCCATCACTTCCCGCACCCGTGCCATCATCCCAGTTCATCTCTATGGTCAGTGCGCGGATATGGAAGCCATTATGGATATTGCCGAAAAACATCATCTGGTAGTGATCGAAGATGCCTGCCAGAGTCATGGGGCTCAGTTCGCTGGCAGGCAAGCCGGTTCTTTTGGCACCGGTACCTTTTCATTTTATCCGACCAAAAATATGACCTGTGGAGAAGGCGGCATGATCACCACTGCGAATACAGATATTGCAGAACGTTGCCGGGTTATCCGCAACCACGGTATGCGCCGCCGTTATTATCATGATGAACTGGGTTTTAATTTCCGTATGACGGATATCAGCGCTGCAATTGGGTTGGAACAGCTTCATAAGCTGGATACCTTTAATGCACGCCGGCGTGAAAATGCCGCATTTTATGACGGGCATTTACCCCAAGATATATGCCCGCAAGAAAGCCGCGACTGCAAGCATGTTTATCATCAATATACCATATGTGTGAAAGATGGGCAGCGCGACGCTTTGCGTGAATATCTTGCTTTCAGAGGTATTGGGTCAGAGATTTACTACCCGGTTCCCATTCACCGGCAAAAATTCATTCATGATAAATTGGGCGATCTGCCGCATCTGCCGATTTCAGAATTGGCATCTCAGCAGGTCTTATCCATCCCTGTTCACCCATCCATTTCTATTGAAGATCGGCAGTTCATTGTCGATACGATCAATACCTTCATGGAGAGAGCACGTGATTAAAGCAGCCGTTATTGGAGTGGGATCCATGGGTGCTAATCATGCCCGTGTCTATACGGAGCTGGATTCGGTTCAACTAGTAGCTGTTTCAGATAGTAATGCCGATCGCTTGCAGTTTATTGCAGAGAAATATAAAGTGTGTGTCTATACTGATTATCGTGATTTGTTGGTGAAAGAAAAACCGGATGTAGTTTCAATTGTAGTTCCCACCAAAGATCATGTCGCCGTTGCTCTGGATTGTGTTCGGGCTGGTGCACATTTATTAATTGAAAAACCTATTGCATCTACGGTTGGAGAAGCGCAAATCATCATCAATGCTGCCCGGATTGCCAATTGTAAGCTGATGGTGGGGCATATCGTCCGTTTTAATCCGGCGGTGATGGAAATGAAAAAGCGTCTTGATGCAGATGAATTGGGACGCATTTTTCAAATAGTTTGCCGCCGGGAAGGGCCCTTCCCGGCTCGCATTCGAGATGTAGGTGTAGTGGTCGATTTGGCACCACATGATATTGATATAATTCGCTACTTATCCGGTTCAGATCTAATCCGTTTATACGCGGAAACAGAAAAACGTATTCATACTGAACACGAAGACCTGATGATTGCGATCATGCGTCTTCAGAATGGGATCACCGCCGCACTGAATATCAATTGGCTGACCCCCGCCAAAATACGTGAAATCACGGTAGTGGGTGAAAGGGGGATGTTTAAAGTGGACGATCTTACCCAAGATTTGTATTTTTATGAAAATTCCCTGGCGGTACAAGAAATATGGGATTCATTAAAGACTATTTCAGGGGTGAACCCTGGCAAAATGATTCGTTTTGCCATTGATCGGGTCGAACCGCTTAAAAAAGAAATCTTTTCCTTTGTGCAAGCGATAGAAAACGATTCCATAATGCCGGTCAGCGGTGAAGATGGGCTTCAGGCTTTGCGCATTGCCTCTGCCCTGGTGGAATCCGGACTATCTCATCAAGTGATCGAGCTGTGAAATGAGTTTAACTGATCTTAGAAAGAAGATCGATAATCGTACCGCCAAATTGACGGTGATTGGGTTGGGGTATGTGGGCTTGCCGCTGGCTGCTACGTTGGCAGATTGTGGTTTTCATGTGCTGGGCGTGGATGTAAAAGCTTGGCGAGTAGAAACGGTCAATAAGGGAGAAAATCCCATTGGTGGTGAGGAACCGGGCTTGAATGAACTTATTAATAAAAACGTTGCTTCCGGTTCCTTGCAGGCAACCGGCGATTATGCTGACCTGCATGATCGAGATGTGGTATTTGTCAATGTAGAAACTCCCGTGGGGGACGATCACAAACCGGATTATCGGGCCCTTATTTCCGCCTTATATTCGCTGGGCAAGGTTATCCCCAAGGGAGCGCTGGTCATTATCGAATCCACCATTTCCCCGGGAACTATGCAGCAGATTGTGCAACCCATTCTCGAAGAGGAGAGTGGTGGAAAATTAAACGTGGATTTTTATCTAGGGAACTGTCCCGAACGGGTTATGCCTGGCAAGCTGCTGGCAAATATCCGGAACATGAGCAGAGTAGTAGGTGGTGCGAATGCAGAAACCGCTGCTGTGATGGCAGAACTGTATCGCCTGTTTGTAAAAGCGGAGATTGATCCAACCGATTGGATTACCGCTGAACTGGTGAAAACAGTCGAGAACACCTACCGTGATGTCCAGATCGCTTTTGCCAATGAGATCGCCATGCTGTGTGAGCAATTGGGCGCCGATGTATGGCACGTGCGCGAGCTAGTCAATAAAACGCCACACCGCGATATCCATTTTCCGGGTGCAGGAGTGGGCGGACACTGCATTCCCAAAGATCCCTGGCTGCTGACAAGCAGTATACCCGATGATCAATTTTTAAAACTGATTCCAACAGCCCGCCATATCAATGATGGCATGCCAGCGCATATGACATCTCTGCTGGAGCAAGGCTTGAAGAGAATGGGAAAGAACCTTGCCCAATCGAACATCCTGATCCTTGGCTATGCTTACCTAGAAGGTAGTGATGATAAACGCAATTCACCCTCAGCTTCCCTGGTGCAAATGTTGCAGGATCGTTGTGCTTCCCTACGCGTCCATGACCCCTATATTCCTGCCTACCAGGGGAATCTGTATGAATTGGCGAAAGGATGTGATGCACTTGTCATTATGACCGCTCACAAAGAGTATTTTTCTCTTGAGATAACGAAATTACTGGGAAGGATGCGTTCCCTCTTGATCGTGGATGGGCGCAATGTCATCCGGGAAGATGAAGCGCATGGCTTTACCCTGATTCAACTTGGAAAGGGGAGCGTCGTATGATCTGGATATTCATCCCGGCATTTAATGAAGAGAATGCTATTCTTACTCTGCTGGAAAAAGTGACCGCTGGGTTGCAGGGTTGGGAATATAAGATTGTGGTGGTGGATGACGGCAGCTCCGATAAGACCTCTTTGCTTCTGCGCGAAGTCAGCCACAAATATCCTTTACAGCTAGTGACCCATCCCATCAACCGTGGATTGGGAGAGACTGAACGTGATGGTTTTGAATATGTCGCTGTTCACAGTAAACATGACGATATCGTTGTGCGTGTGGAAGGTGATAATACGCATGAACCGGAATATATTCTGGATTTGATTACCATGATCAATCAGGGTTATGATGTTGTCAATACCTCTCGTTTTCGACCCGGTGGTGGACAGTTAGGTCTTGACTTTCAACGAAAATTCATCAGTCGCTGTGCTAATCTTTTCATGCAGATTGTTTTCAATATAAAGGGTGTACGCGATTATTCCTGTGGATTTCGTGCTTATCGCGCTGGTGTTATCCAGGATGCCATTGCGTTGTATGGCAATAATTTCATCCAATTGAAAGGGATTGGTTTTACCTCTACCCTTGAAATTTTAGTGAAATTGAAACTAATGGGGTGTAAATTTGCAGAAGTGCCTTTTGTATTGCGTTATGATCTGAAACAGGGAAAAAGCAAAATGGTGGGCAGTATTACCACGGTCGGTTATCTATTGTTAGCTCTTTTTTATCACTGGCCGTTTGGCGGTTGGAAAAATCACTACCGTAGCCTGGGCAAAATATATCAACAAGACCGGCAAACTGCTGTCCAAAAATTTAGAGAACAGAAAGTACAGAACAGTTTTCCGACCAAGATCAATTCTTAAGAGGACATATGTGTGGTATTTGTGGCATTTTTCATACGAAGCAGAATGAAAAAATTGATGGCGAAATTCTACTTGCCATGGCAGAAAGTTTGAAACACCGCGGTCCGGATGATGGAGGTTGCTTTGTGGATGGGTGCCTGGGGTTAACACACCGCCGTTTGAGCATTTTGGATCTTTCCACGGCTGGGCATCAACCCATGCAATCGTACGATGGTCGTTATTGGATCATTTTCAATGGAGAGATCTATAACTATATCGAACTGAAGCGTTATTTGATGGCGAAAGGTTATGCTTTTCGATCGCGCTCTGATACAGAAGTATTGCTAAATCTGTTCATAGAAGAAGACAAGAATTGCCTGAAAAAGTTAAACGGCATGTTTGCTTTTGCAATTTGGGATACCCAGGAACGAAAGATACTTCTGGCGCGCGACCGACTAGGTATTAAACCCCTCTATTGGTACCGTGATGGAAAAACTTTCCTGTTCGCATCAGAGATCAAAGCGCTTTTTCAATCTCCGGATGTAAAAGCTGAACTGGATCAGGAAGGACTGCAGGATTATCTTACTTTCCAATTTTGTCTGGGAGGAAAAACTCTTTTCAAAAATATTTATGAAGTTGCACCCGGTTCTTGGTTGGAAGTGGATCAACAGGGCGAGATCGAATCTGGCAGATATTGGAGTGTCAATTATCAGATCGATCTGGATCATTCAGAATCTTATTTTGTACAAGAATTGAAAGGACTCTTACAAGATTCCATTGATTTACAATTGCGTTCTGATGTACCTGTCGGAGCTCATCTAAGCGGTGGTATGGATTCTTCCATCATCACCTCGCTGGCAGCCAGCAACCTAGAAAATCCCCTCCACACTTTCAATGGTGGTTTCAAAGAAGCCAAGGGAAAATTTGATGAGAGCAATTATGCGCGTATTGTGGCGAAATATAATCATACTATTCATCATGAGATTTTTCCTACCGCGCAGGAATTTGTGGATGTGTTGCCTTCATTGATCTATCACATGGATGAACCGGCTGCTGGACCGGGCATTTTCCCGCAGTGGATGGTAGCCAGATTGGCGAAAGAAAATGTCAAAGTTGTGCTGGGAGGGCAGGGCGGCGATGAACTGTTTGCCGGCTATGCCCGCTACCTGATCGCTTACCTTGAGGAGTGTATTCGCGGTGGCATCGAAGGCACCCAGGAAGATCCGCAATACATCGTCAATTTCCAGACCATCTTGCCCAACCTCCCCCAATTGCAGGGCTACCAGCCCCTCATGCGCCACTTCTGGCAGGATGGTTTGTTCGGCAGCATGGCGGAGCGTTACTTCCGCCTGATCGATCGTGGAGCTGCCATCCGCTCTTTCTTACAGGATGATTTTCTCGCTTCGAGTGCCTACAGTACCTTTGATGCCTATATGGCGGTTTTTTCAACCAATGAGCCTGCTTCTTATATCAACCGCATGACGCGTTTTGATATGCTGACTTTACTGCCAGCGCTGCTGCATGTGGAAGACCGCACCAGCATGATGGTCTCGCTTGAATCGCGTGTGCCGTTGCTGGATCACCGCATTGTGGAGCTTTCAGCCAGCATGCCGCCCAGCTATAAATTTGCCGGCGGGCAGACCAAGCATATCCTGCGCCAAGCCGGGCGGGGCTTGGTGCCGTCCGAGATCCTCGATCGTCGTGACAAGATGGGGTTTCCCGTGCCGCTGGATGTGTGGTCGCATGCCGAACCGCTGCATTCCTTCCTGCGCGATACCTTGCTCAGCCCGCGTGCCCTGCAGCGCGGATGGTTCCAGCGCCGGCAGGTCGTGCACGCACTGCAGAGTGAGCAGCCATTCGGGCGCACCATTTGGGGTCTGCTGTGTCTGGAATTGTGGGCGGAAACTTTTTTGGATTAGATCTCCAGTTGTTCTAAAACATCCTTGAGGGTGTTGGCGGATTTCACCAACTCTGCCTCCTCTTTTTCATTGAGCGGTAGTTCAAAAATGCTTTCCACCCCGTTCTCTCCGATGCTGGCGGGCAGGCTGAGATAGACATCTTCAATGCCGTAATAGCCCGGCACCAGGTTCGAGACCGACAGCACCGAATGCTGGTTACGTAAAATGCTCTCCACAATGCGCACCAATCCGGCTGCCACTGCGTAGAAGGTGGCTCCCTTGCGCGAGATGATCTCGTAGGCGGCATTGCACACCTGGTTGCCGATCTTTTCACGCTGGTCAGGGGGCAGCTGGCAGCCGATCGCCCGGCAATAAACTTCCAGCGGCATGCCGGCAATGTTTGCCAGTGACCATACCGCCACTTCCGAATCACCGTGCTCACCGATGATAAAAGCATGCACGTTGCGCGCGTCCAGGTTGAAATGCTGGCTGAGCAGCCAGCGGAAGCGCGAGGTGTCCAAGATGGTGCCTGATCCGATCACCTGTGCAGCTGGCAACCCCGCTACCTTGTGAGTCACATAACTGAGAATGTCCACCGGGTTGGTCGCCACCAGCAGAATAGCGCGCTGATTGTATTTCACTATCTGCGGCACGATCTGTTTGAAGATGGCGGTGTTGCGTTTGAAAAGATCCAGGCGCGTTTCACCGGGTCGCTGGGCGGTGCCGGCGGTGATCACCACCACTTCCGCACCGGCACAGTCGCTGTAATCTCCCTGATAGATGTGCACCGGGTTGGTGAGCGGGACGGCGTGGTTGAGATCCATCACCTCCCCATCGGTGCGTTCTTTATCCACATCGATCAATACGATCTCCCCCACCAATCCGGCTAAAAGCAGGCTATAAGCAAAGGTAGTGCCTACTTTGCCGCTGCCGACTATGACGATTTTGTGAGACCGTTGATCATGCATTCTTTCAACTTTCATCCACCCCTACTTTTTGAAGATTGGAAAATATCCGGTCGCTTCCCAGTGCCATATCGAAATCTTGCTGCTGTAGCCCGTGCAGCGAATGCGTCCACCAATAAATGGTCACCCTTCCCCAGGTCGATTGAAGAATGGGGTCGTGACCTTCTTTATCCGCGAATTTCTTCATCCGGCTGGTGAATTCAAGCACCTGTGAAAAATCTTTGAAAGTGTATTCGCGCATGAGTTTATTCATACTGTCTTGGTGAACAATTTTCCATTCGGGAATGTCCTTCAATTTTTCTTCCATTTCTGCTCTGCTCAAAAATTCATTCTCGCCTTGCTTGTTTTCTTGTTTTTCTGTTTCTTGTTTCATGCGCGACTCCTTGTCGGTTGCAGTGTTTGCTGCCTGTATACATGGTACTGCATTAAATGAAAATATATTATTAGGATTGTATAAGCATTCAAACCGGTGTGAAGATCATTACCCCTGTACAATCATTCCCCCCAAAACGCTTGACGCGAATTTCAATTTTGTATACAATCAAGCCATACCCTATTCTGGTGTCCTCTCCCCGGATGGAAGGACACAATGGCGAAACCGGTGCTCTAGGCGTAGAAAGTCCGGTGCTGTCCCGCAACTGTAAGGTTACCAAACCAAGCCAGGTCGACCGCCAGGATGGAAACAACTTACACACTCTCGTGGATAGGAGGTGAGCGGTGCCCATCATTTACCAAATATGATCTGTCAATAGCGGCAGATTTTTCTATTTAAATTATACGGAGAACAATCATGAAAAGAAAGTTTTATGTTTTTCTGCCCTTAGTAATCACTGGTTTGGTGCTGGTCAGTTGTAGCGCTGCCCCTTCTGAAGTAGTTGTGGCAGAACAAACCGCAGAAATAAGCCTGGTAGATGGGCTAGGACGTACGGTTACATTGAGCAATCCGGCAACCAGCGTTGTTTCATTATCTCCCTCTAATACCGAGTTGCTGTACGCAGTAGGTGCAGGGAACACAATGGTGGGAAGAGATTCATTTTCCGACTATCCGGAGGAGGTAATTGATCTACCGGATATCGGAGGTGGTTATTCCGAATATAACCTTGAAATGTTGATCGAATTGGACCCCGATCTGGTGTTGGCAGCTGAGATAAACACAGCCGAATTAGTGCAATCCATTGAGGACCTTGGTATTACGGTTTTCTATATCAGCAATCCGGTCGTATTGGATGATCTGTATGCCACCATCGAGCAAGTCGGGGTTTTGACAGGGAAGGAAGAAACTGCCCAACTGTTGATCGAGCAATCCAAACAACGAGTGGAGACGGTAGTTGATGCCATTTCCCAAGTTGAGAACACACCGGTGGTGTTTTATGAACTGGATGCAACGGATCCCACCAAACCCTATACACCCGGTCCTGATACTTTCTACAGTACTTTGATCAGCATGGCAGGCGGAAAAAATCTGGGTGATGCTTTATCCGCATCTTGGGCGCAGATCAGCCTGGAAGAATTGGTCCTTCAGGATCCTGATCTGATCTTGCTGGGAGATGCCATGTGGGGTATCACCGCTGAAAGTGTGGGAGAGCGTGAAGGATGGAGTACGTTAACAGCAGTACAGCAAGGCAATGTCTTGCCATTCGATGACAATTTGCTGGCGCGTCCCGGTCCACGATTGATCGATGGTTTGGAAGCGCTGGCACAGGTAATTCATCCGGAGGTTTTTAAATAATAATGAAAAAAAACTCCCAAACCAAACTAGCATTTGCCCTTGGGGTGGGAGTGGTTTTAATCGCACTCCTGAGCATTGTGTTAGGGAGTGTCAATATTCCATTGCAAGACTTCTTCACGGTTTTAGAAGAGAGGGTGACAAGCGGGTTCACCCTCTCTCAACCGCAAGAGAGATTTTCAAATATTATCTTTCAATTACGCATACCGCGCACCCTGCTGGTGATGTTGGTGGGTGCAGCGCTGGCAACCAGCGGCGGCGCATACCAGGGTTTATTTCAGAACCCCTTAGCCGATCCCTATTTGATCGGAGTTGCTTCTGGAGCCGGGTTGGGTTCGATCATCGCCATGACGATCCGATGGCCTCAAGATTCGTTGGGGTATTTTGCCATCCCGATCAGTGCGTTTGCGGGGGCAATTATTGCGGTTGTGCTGGTATATTCACTGGCAAAAGTAGGGAAGACGATCCACAACACCACATTGATATTGGCTGGGGTAGCCGTCAGTTCTTTTTCGAACGCGGTAACCTCATTTCTCCTCATCAACGCTGGCGGCGAGCTACGGCGCGCCATCGTCTGGATGATGGGAGGAAGTACATTGATTGGTTGGAAGCCAGTGCTGGCATCTACCCCTTATATTTTGCTTGGCATTCTCTTGCTGTGCAGTACCGGTTATCAGTTGAATGTTCTGCAATTTGGAGATGAAGAAGCCCAGCAAATGGGCGTGCCGGTAAAGAGAGTACGTATCTTCATCATTCTGGCGGCTACCTTGACCACTGCAGCCGCAGTGGCATTTGCAGGCACCATTGCTTTTGTTGGACTGGTGGTACCGCACATTTTGCGGCGTTTCGTTGGCAACGATTATCGAAAAATCTTGCCGCTCTCGGCGTTGGGAGGTGCTATCTTTCTGGTTGTTTCAGATATCATTGCACGGATGTTGCTTGCCCCGCAAGAAATTCCGGTGGGTGTCATCACCATTCTATTCGGAGCGCCATTTTTCCTTTTCATATTACGGCGGACCAAGAGAAAGATGTGGTAGATCCATGTTATCGGTAGAACACGTGTCATTGAGCTTAAATGGAGTGAACATTCTTGAAGATGTATCCTTTACCTTGCACAAAGGCAAGATCCTCGGTTTGATCGGTCCTAATGGAGCAGGGAAGACATCGCTGATCCGCGCCATCAATGGAGCGGTGAACATTGACCACGGAAAAATATTCTTCAAAAAGCAAAACATCAGCAGTCTGTCAGTGCAAGAGCGCGCCAGGTTGATCGCAACGGTTCCTCAAAATCGCAGTGTGCCAGCCGGATTTGAGGTTCGTCAAATCGTATCGATGGGCAGAACACCCTATCTCAATTGGTTCGGGAAAACGGTCCCCCAGGATGAAAAGATCATCAAAAATGCCATGCAGCGAACCAATGTGCTGAAACTGGCAGATAAACTGGCGGAAGAACTTTCAGGAGGCGAACAGCAACGCGTCATCCTGGCACGGGCGTTTGCACAAAATGCTTCATTACTGCTACTCGATGAACCCACCACTCATCTGGACATCCATTATCAAATGGAATTCCTGGATCTGCTGCTTGAGCATGTCAAAGAAGAAAAAACATCGGTGATCATCGCTCTGCATGACCTAAACCAGGCGCTTCGTTTTTGTGATGAGATCCTATTGCTTTCGCAAGGCAGGATATTCGCCGGTGGGAAACCCAAAAAAGTATTGACGGAAGAGAAATTATCAGAGGTCTACCAGTATCCCATTCGCATCAGGCAAAGTGAGGATGAAAGTCCCGCATTTATATACCCTAAGTATTAACCAAGTAAATTCAATAGGTTTGGCGGAGAATCAAGAATATGGTCGGCTGCAGCACGCCGTAGTTCTTGGAGTGTTCCAAAACCGCATAGCACACCGATCGTGGTCATCCCGGCTGCTTTACCAGCCAGAATGTCAACGATGGTATCTCCAACCATCAGACAATGTTGAGGACTGATTCTTATTTTTTGTGCCGCATACAGTAATGGATGGGGGAAAGGTTTGGTGTAATAGCAAGTATTCGCTGATACGATCACATCAAAAAATTCTTCCAAAGAAAAGAGTTCTAGAAAGTATTGCACTCCTTCCTGACTGCGTGCGCTGACGATGCCCAATTTATAGCGCTGATGTAAAATTTGCAGTGTTTCTCTTACCCCATCAATTAGTGCGCGGTCCTTTTCAAAATTGGGATGTTCTTTTCTTTTGTTTTGTGGAAACAGCTTCACAAAAAAATCATCCAGCCCAAAACGATCTATAAAGTGATAAAAGTTGTTGAAAACACTCATTGCCAGGCTTACAGAATAGCGGGCAATTTTTCGTAAGGATGGGTCATTAAATACAAGTCGCAAGAAGCGCAGATGCCGCATAACCTCTTCGATGACCTGATCATCAGAATCGCTTAAAGTGCCGTCAATATCAAAAAAGATCGCCTCAATTTGAGAGAAGCCAGCTTCCATAAGCTTTCCCTAGTTCGCCGTGACATAATCGATCGCCCACAATGCATCCTCATAGTTATCACGGATCTTCAAAGCATCACGAAAATAATTCAAAGCGGTATTCTTATCTCCCATCTGGTAGAATGCCCAACCGCGCCACAACATAGATTCTTCAGAAGTACGAGAAATATCCAGGGAATACTTGGTTAACGTAAGCAGATCATCTGTTCTGCCAACCTGAAAATATGCAATAAAAGGTCCGAACTGGTAGCGCAGCATGCGTTGCGGAAGCCCGATGCTGCGAGCTGTATCATATGCCTGGGTTGCCTCCGAATAACGCTGGAAATAGGTCAGGTTTGTACCCAGATTGAACCAAGCAAAAGCATTCTGTGGATCAGCCTGGGTTTCCTGCTGTGATGCCGCCAGAGCATGCTCACGATTTTTATCCGTATTCCAATTGTCCCCGAGGATGTTTTTCAACAGGTCTTCCTGTTCGGCGCGATAAACGATGATGTACACCCGGTTGAAACCCTGCCAGCGATCATTCAAAATATCGTAGTTGATCGATTGGTTGGGCCCGATTTCAGAATCCTGTGCGATGAAAGTACGGGTTATATCATCATAACCGGTGATCAAGAGATAATGTCCCGACCAAAGGTCATCTTCTGGCCAATACTGGCGGTCGGTGGTAAATGATTCCTCTATCATCACCGGAAAACCGGCTGCCAACATTTTTTTCAGCAGATCAATGTCTCCACCCACTCTGAACTCCGCTTTTAACCAACCAGAATAATTACGGACGTAATATACCAGCTCTTCCACGTTGACATTACGGTCATCGCGGGTTGGCTTTACGATCTTAGAAATATCATATTGATCACCCTCCCACCCGTAATACCGCAAGGTGAGCGCCAGGGTTGCCGGTCCGCAGTTGTTCCAATCTTGTTTATCTCTCGCTTCATCATAAGCGGGGGGTGTCAATAGGGTTTTCTCTGCGATGGGAGTCGGTACCAGTGTGGGAGTGGGAGATACCAATGGGGTGGGAGTGCTGGTCGGCGGTAATGGCGTAGCGGAAGGTGCTGCCGCAACCGGAGCAGTGGAGCGACTCACCATAGGAGCCGGAAGACTCTCAACCGGATTGAAAAGGCGGTGAATGTAAGTTTGTGCCAAATCGATACGCCAGCTCAATAAGCGGTTCACTCTGGGGATCTGGTAAAGACCGAACCCCAGTAAAATGACCAAACTGATCAGAATAAGGATATTCAATCCCTTGCTGCTCTTCTTTTTATACGGAATGTATTCAGGATATTGCATGCCGCTATTTTACCTTATCCACAGAGGTTCTAATAGGATTGAAATAGTCTGATTTATTGATATAATCGCCGCATGCATTACCATGTTTGGACAGAAGGCTGTCAAATGAATGTTGCCGATTCCATCCGGCTTTCTTCCGTTTTGGAACAGATCGGATATTTGCCTATCGGTCAACCCGAGCAAGCCGATGTGATCGTTCTAAACACTTGTGTGGTACGGCAAAGCGCAGAGGATAAAGCAATCGGCAGGTTATCCTCACTGAAGAAAATGAAGGAACAGCATCCCGAAAAGACCATCTGCCTGATGGGCTGCATGGTCGGAGTGGGCGACACTACAGCGTTAAAAAAGCGTTTCCCTTATGTAGATATATTTTCCGCCCCTTCTGATATCAGCACTTTGCTCGGTTATTTGCTGGAAACGAGCAAAGTGCCAACCGAAGATCTACGCTCCATCGCACAATCCATCCTGGAAAAAGATGAGGGTTTCACCCTGCCCCTCGAAATGCGCGGGAATGCCGTATCTGCTTTTGTGCCGATCGTGCTGGGATGTTCGCATGCTTGCAGCTATTGTGTGATCCCGTTGCGGAGAGGAAAAGAGATCAGCCGCCCGCCGCAAGAGATCATACGCGAAATTCAAAGTCTGGCTGGTCAGGGTATCAAAGAAGTGACTTTGCTGGGGCAGATCGTGGACCGTTACGGGTATGATGACCCAACTTATCCAACTCTTGCAGAATTGCTGCACCAGATTCATCAGGTGGAAGGTATTGAACGCATTCGCTTTCTTACTTCGCACCCCAATTGGATGTCAGACGATCTGTTGGATAGTATGCAGGCACTACCAAAAGTCATGCCCCATTTTGAACTCCCTATTCAAGCCGGTGATGATGAAGTGCTGCGCAGGATGCATCGCGGGTACACCAGTGAAAAATACCTGGCGATCGTGGAAAAGATCCGTGCCCGTTTTCCAGTTTCTTCCATTGCCACCGACCTGATCGTTGGTTTTCCGGGAGAAACAGCCACACAATTCCAACATTCTTTAGACCTATTAGAGTTGGCTAAACCAGATATGACCCATGTAGCCAGATATTCCCCGCGCCCGGGTACTTACTCCACCCTACACATGCAAGATGATGTTAGTGATGCTGAAAAATGGGAACGTTTTAGAGCCGTAGAGCACTTACAAGAGCAGATCACCACCAACATCAATACGCAGTACTTAAACAATGAAGTCAGCATTCTTTTTGAAGGACGCAAAAAAGAACGCTGGTATGGCAGAACCCCTACCAATAAACTGGTTTTCGTGGAATCACCCACCCCCCTGATTGGCAAGATCAAAAATGTGAATATCACATGGACAGGACCCTGGTCGATGATCGGAGAAATAGCGCAGTAGAATAACTATATGAAAACATTCCTAAAAATAATCCTGATTGGGTCAGGCATCTTGGTGGTGGTTATCACCATCATTTTTTTTGAAATCCTTCTGCACCCGCAGCGTTCTGCCAAGGTGGTAGCATGGCTGCGAAATCCAGAAGAGCATGCCGATTGGGCAATCAAGGCTAATACACAGTGCGCCTCAGCCCCTTTTCAATTGCCAACCAACGGTTTGGTTGGCTATCTGTGGGGAGATTCCTTCCGGCTTGGGCACAGCCATCAAGGGATCGATATCTTTGGGGGCAGTGAACCCGGTGTCACCCCGGTTTATGCGGCATACGACGGATATCTGACACGACTTTCTGACTGGAAATCATCGGTCATCATCCGTATCCCCAGCGACCCCCTGCAATCAGGGCGACAAATTTGGACTTACTATACACATATGGCAGATAAGAATGGTAGTTCTTATATCATTGCTGATTTTCCTCCGGGCACCAGTGAAGTTTATGTAAAAGCCGGCACCCTGCTGGGATATCAGGGAAATTATTCGGGAACGCCTAATAATCCAACCGGCGTTCACCTTCACTTTTCCATTGTGCTAAGCGACAGCGATGGCAACTTTAAAAATGAATTAGAGATCAAAAATACCCTGGATCCCTCACCTTATTTTGGCTTGCCTTTGAACGGGAAAGAAAATAAAGATACCATCCCAGTATGCATATCTTTTCAATAATTCCACCACTTATCCTATAATTCAAAGAGCATATGCTACAGTATCGCGATATTCGAAAAGCCCTGGATAACCTGCACATACAGAGGGGGGACCCTGCTGTTGTGCATATTTCTGCGTCTCTTGTCCCACAAGTACGGGGAGGGGCACAAACCATTTTAGGCGCGTTATTGGCGGGAATCGATAATTTACTGATGCCCAGTTTCACCTATAAAACCATGATCATTCCTGAAGTAGGTCCGGCAGATAATCTTATCGATTATGGCAGCGGCAGGATCGAGAATTTAAATGCCGCCATTTTTACCAGTGATTTACCCGCTGATTTTGAAGATCGTGAGATCAGTGAAGTTTTCCGGCACTACCCGGATGTAACACGCTCCAACCATCCCATTCTTTCTTTTCTGGGTTTGGGACTAGATGCAGCTCTTTCTATGCAATCCGTTACAGATCCTTATGGACATATTGCCTATTTACGGGGAAAGGGAGCAAAGATCCTGTTGATGGCAAAAGATGCGCCCAGCATCTTCAGCCTGCATCTTGCGATCAAACAAAGCGGACGCAAGCAATTCACGCGTTGGGCACTTACTTCAGAGGGCATACAGGAATGCCAAGCATATCCGGGTTGTGCCAATGGGTTTCATAAGCTTTTTTTCTATATAGGCGATCAACTTAAGCAAATTCAAGTCCAGGAAGAGGCATGGTATGCTCTTCCACTCGACATAACGCTTGAGGCTGCCGAACGTTTAATTAAAAAAGACCCTTATGCATTGTTGTGTAATGATCTACAGTGCGAAAAATGCAATCTGATCAGGAAGGAGATCCGCCAATCAGGAGCAGAAGGATGATTTAGCCAACCTTCATAAGGATGACATATAATAAACTCAAATCTTAAACGGTCGTTACGGGTTACTGGAGAATGTGTATGAAAGAAATCAGTGAAAATGTGATAATTGATGACTCATTAAGTGGTGTGACGGTTGGAGTGATAAAAACGCCCAAAGGAGTTATCTTTATCGATTCTCCATTGACACCGAAAGATGTGCAATCCTGGCGCACCACGGCCATGAAAACCGACAGCGGTTCATCTCGCGTGCAGGTATTGTTGGATGAACATTTTGATCGCACTGCCACTGCTGTTCCGATCAAAAGTCCGGTGATCTCACATGAAAAGACCAGCAAAGCCATCCAGGCACGACCTTCCACTTTTCGCTTCCCCACTTCCGATACCGGCAGTGAGTGGGAACTCTACCCCGATATCGGTCCCATGCAATGGATAAGCCCGGAGATCACTTTTACCAACAACCTACTGCTGGAATGGGATGAGGACGTAGCCATTCTTGAATATCACCCCGGTCCATCCAAAGGCTGCAGTTGGGTGAAAATCCCCGGGACAAAGATCCTTTTTATTGGGGACACAGTAGTAGCTGGTGAACCACCCTTCCTCGAAAATGCCGACCTGGAACAATGGTTGGAGGAATTAGAATCCTTAAAATCTGAACAGTTCAAAGATTTCATCATCATCAGTGGCAGATCGGGGATCATTGAAAAAGCAGATATCCAGGCACAAACCAAGTTTCTCCATTTGCTCAATAAAAAGCTCGAAAAATTCTCAGCCAAGAATATAGAATCAGGACAATTAGACAAATTCATCACCGGTTTAATGGACAATTTTCCGACAAAGACGAAAAAACTACAAGAACATTACCATGCGCGCTTGAAATGGGGCATCAGCCAGTATTACACTAAGAACATACGATAAGCTCCCAGACAAGCGAGGCGAATCTATGAGAGATATATTTGAATCGTTGGTGGAAGTTACACGCGGTCATATTATCGAAGCCACCCATTTCGGATCAGTGGTTGTCTGCAACAATCACGGAGAGATCCTCTTCAACCTCGGTGATCCTGAACTGATCACTTATATGCGTTCTACCGCCAAACCATTGCAAGTGCTGGCATTGATAGAAGACCCGGCTTCACAGGCATTCCAATTCAGTGATGAAGAGATCGCTATCATGTGTGCTTCCCATTCGGGCGCCGACCGGCATGTGGCAGTGCTGGAAGTATTGCAGAAGAAACTAGGTATTTCTCAGAATGACCTGCAATGCGGGATGCATCTACCATTCGACCGTATCACCAGCAACCAAATCATTCGCGGAGAAGCACAGAATTCCAGTTTACGCCACAACTGCTCGGGCAAGCACAGCGGTATGCTGGCGCTGGCAGGTATTTTAGAGGCTTCAAAAGAAAATTACCTTGACCCCAAGTCTCCCACTCAACAATTGATCTTGCAAACCTGCGGGGAAATGTTCGATTATCCCGCAACACAATTTGAGATGGGTGTGGATGGATGTTCCGCACCGGTTTTTGCCGTGCCCATGCGTAATGCAGCCCGCGCATATGCATTGCTGTGCCAACCTGATCCTTTATACGAGCAACGTGCCAGCGCCTGCCAACGTATCACGCATGCCATGATGATCCATCCGTTTCTGGTTGCCGGAGCAGAGCGTTTCGATACCGCTTTGATGGAAGCACTGCCCGGTAAAGTGATCGCCAAAACCGGGGCGGAAGGTTACTTTGGAGTAGGTGTCATGCCCAATGCAATTTACCCTCACAGCCCTGCCATGGGGATCATGGTCAAGATCAGTGATGGTGACCCGAAAGATCGTGCCAGATCGATCGTACTGGTGAACCTGTTACGCCATCTGGGATTGATCACTCAGGAGAACAATACTCTTCTGACTGATTACGACAACCGCAGTATCACAAATTGGCGCAATATCGCGGTGGGAGAGATCCGACCATCCGCACAACTCAGACAGGCACTGAATTCATGGAAGATCGGAGAAAGCACGTGAGCAATATCCAAGAGCGGCGGCACAGCGACCGGAAGAATGCCCAATGGATGTATAGCCGTCTTCTGGAGAGATTCGGACAACCTACCTGGCGTACTCCCCTACCAGCCATCGACGAACTGATCTCCACTATCCTTTCACAAAACACCAATGATCGCAACCGTGATGTGGCTTTTGAGCGCTTGCGCAAGCGCTTTCCCACCTGGGATGTAGTTTGCGATGCAGATGTCGCCGATATTATTGATGCCATTCGTCCGGCAGGGTTGGGAAATCAAAAGGGGAAACGTATTCAAGCCGTACTGTGTCAGATCCGTCAGGAACATCCCGATCTAAATCTGGATTTTCTAAAGAAATGGGATCGCGAAAGGGTCAGGGAATATTTATTGCAGTTCAAGGGTGTGGGATTCAAAACCGCCGCCATCGTGATGCAGTTTTCGCTGGGTATGCCTGCTTTTCCGGTGGATACCCATATCTACCGGGTAAGCGGGCGCTTCGGAATTCGCCCTTCGCAGATGACAGTGGATGAATGCCACCACTACATGGAAAAACTGTTTTTGCCGGAACAGTATGAAGCCGGTCATCTCAACATCATCCGCCTTGGCAGAGAGGTCTGCCAGGCACGCAAACCGCAATGCACGGTCTGTCCCCTTAGCCTGCGCTGTGCTTATTTCGCAGAACACCCTCTCGACCTAGCTTAATTCACCCTGCATCTTTCCCTAACTTTTTAAACATATTTTTCCCAACTTCCCATAATGATGGTATATTCTTTCTTAATAAAACCCCTTATTAGTAAACACCAAACAACTTAATAGGAGAAAATTGAAATGAAAGTCACATTATTGCTTGAAAACACCAGTCTATTTGCAAAATATCTGAATGCCGAACATGGTTTTTCGGCATGGATCGAGGATGAGGACATCAAGGTTCTGTATGACTTTGGGTTCTCTGATAAATTCATCAAGAATGCAGAAGAACTGGGAATCGATCTGCGCACAGCAGACTATGTGGTACTTTCGCATGGGCACCGTGACCACAGTGGTGGTTTGAAATATCTGCTCAAATACTATCGCGAAACGGCAATGGCACGCAAGCCCATCATGCTGATGACCATGGAAGACATCTTCTATCGAAAATACAATTTCACCAAGAACCATTTTTCCGGATTTGATGTCAGCAGAGAAGTGCTGGACCAGTATTTCGATGTACGGCTCACTCCCGAGCCGGTATGGTTAACCAAGAACCTGTGCTACATGGGCGTCACAGAAATGAGCAACGACTTTGAGCATAAGGTCCCACAGGTACCCATGAAATTCAAGGACGGAAAATGGGTGGATGATGTGGTTGATGAAGATACTCAGTTTGCCTATCGCCATAAAAACGGCAAAGAGACCAGTGTCATTGCCGCTTGCGCCCATTACGGAATCTGCAACATCATGGAATATGCCAAGAAATTGACTGGCGCTCCCCAGATCAACACCTACCTGGGCGGTTCTCACCTGCGCATTGATGAAGTGCCGCAATCCCAGTTGGATAAGACGGTTGAGTACGTCAAGGAACAGCACATCAAGAACTTTTACATCTGCCACGATACTGACTTGCACTGTAAACTGGCGTTATGGAATGCCACCCCCAGTAAAGAAGCGGGAACCGGATTGGTTATTGAGCTAGATTGATTTTTTCCAGAGAAATTGAAAATAAAAAGGTCTGTTTATTTATCAGCAGGCCTTTTTATTTTTATTTGGGAGCATGCACCCGCACTGCCCAAAATCCGGAGCCTGGTTGATCACCATATACCAGTCTATTGTAAATTTCAGAATCAACCGTCTCCCAGTAAGGGGTATAGAAAGGGACAATTTCGATCCAGGTTTGTCCGGGTTTGAGCGGGAAGGGATTCCCTTCCGCATCGACAAAGCGGATCGGGCGAAGTTTGCCGGTGGTCTTTTCATATTCCTCGCTGGCAGTGGTCCAATAAATGTCATATTTCTGTCCATCCCTGAACAGCAATGCCTGCCCGCGTTTGATATACAGCAGTGAGATATCGATCACGGTGGCACTTTTTACGTCATGGTCGGCGAAAAGAATGATAACGTTGGAAGTCTGGAGCGGTTCTCCGGTCAGACGATCGGTTGCCTGAATGAAATTGGTCGCGTCGGCATTATCCTGCCAGCGCTGAAATGTACCGCCGGACTCAGCATAGCGCCAGAAGATCTGATTAAGATAAGAGTAAAAGAGCCACACAGAGTGCGCGGGCTTGCCGCCTTCGGGCACCCGTGTATCAAAATACATCCCTCTCAAGGTGGCTTCTCCAACTTCTTTCTGACCTGATTGCGCCAGCGCTTCAAGCTGGGTCACCTCCATCATGGCGCTATTGGGATCAGAGAGGTCGGAGCCGAAAATATTGCTGTAATCGCTGAGCTGATCAGCAACCACCTGTGAGGCAGATGCCATCACCAAATAGCCGCTGAACAACTGGCGAACATACTCATAGGGAAGACGACCGGAACGGATAGGACCAACCGAAGCCTCGGGGATAGTGGTTTGGGTATCATCTAATGGATAAGGTTCGGCAAGCTGTTGCGGAAAATCACCATAAAAGATACCTAATAAACGGGTCATGCCATCCCCGATCCACATCTCAAAAATAATGGGGCAGTAAGACAACCCAGCTTGCGGGCGGGCGGTGGGTGGAAAGTTGCTGATGGACACCAGTAGGGGTGGATACTTGAGATTCTCCGGATTGGAGACCGGCAACCCATTCAAAGGATTGACATCCTGTGGGTAGTTGTGCGGACCCAGCGATTGAAGAGATTGAAGAGTGGGAAGCTCAATTGGAATGAGGGAGGCAGCGGGTTGCGGGGGAAGGGTAGTGGTTTTCACCGGCATTACCTCAGGCGGAGTGACAGTAGCAGAGTCAGGTTGCCCAGCAGGGAAAGTGCAACTTACCAGACCCAGCAGGCTGATCAGAAAGACATCCAAACACTTGTTCTTCATCATAACCTCTTTCTATTTTAGCGCGGGTCTTTGCCACTTGACAAATCTTGACAATACTTGACAATGGCACAAAACATGGTTACACTATGGTATAGTGGTAAGACCAATATACCACATAAATCATCAAATAATGGAGAAAAGAATGAAAACAAGAACAATTTTTGCCATCATTATGGCAGCAGTTCTGCTGGTTTCCTGTAATGTTGCACCAAAGGTTAGTGCAAAGCAAAGTTCGGACATGCAAACCACCGCATTAAAACCAGAACCCACCGAATCCGTTCTATCGGATGATCTTATCCTGCGTGATGAATTCGAGGATGACATCAATAAAAATTGGGGCGTGAAGGTCATTTCTGGACTGGAAGATCAGCTAATCTGGTCGCAAACCAACGGGAAATTCCGTTTGGAGATCCAGCCACCCAATGACACAAACTTTGCATTCTTCCGCAAGGATACCTCTTACAATGACGTGATCGTGCAAGCCGAGGTGGAAAACTACGGTCAACTGGATAACGCTTTCTCCCTGATGTGCCGGGCAAGCGATGCAGGCTGGTATGAACTGCGCATCAGCAGCCAGGGTTACTATGAACTGCTGCGCTACGACCAATATCTGGCAGCGGAAGGTAAGAATGCCTATACCAATTTTGTAGAGAGCCGTATCGGCAGCACCCTGATCAATAGTGGATTGGACAAGAACGTCTTCGCGCTTTCCTGCCAGGGCACCCAGTTGAAAGTGTTCATCAACGGCGAACAGGTCTATTACGACAAACGTCCCCTCACTATTGAAGACAATACTTACAGCGGTGGTACCATCGGGTTTGGCGCGTTGAGCTATGGCAAAGAAGTGGATATCACCTTCAATTATATCGAGACCCTGAAACCCTAGCCCTCCGGGTTTCCCGATTACCCCTTGAAGAAGGAGGCTCAAAAAAGCCTCCTTCTGTCTTTAATCTAGCCAGCCATTTTATCCTTCGTTATAATCAACTATATGTCCAAAACCATGAGAAACCCATGCCTTTAGATTTCTCCAGCCTACAAAGCCAGGTTGATACCTTCGCGGAAAACGAGAAGGCTTTTCACCATCTACTTAAGGAACAATTAGCACAAGCTTTGGGGGCATTAAAAAGATTCTCTGCAGCCACTAAAGCAATACGAACGGAAGGGGAAAAGGAACCCAAACGGATTGCCCTACCCTTCCAGGAAAATCTCGATCAAGCTTTTTCTCCCCTCATCACACAACCAAGATATAACCTGGTATGTGCGGATGGCTCACAGATCATCCCCGATCCGCACGACGTGCCAGTGTTTGCACTGGTGAACGTAGGCCTCGTAGAGATGTCAAGCAGCGCAGCAGCCGTATCGTCCAATACTATCAGCAAGCTGTACAAGCACAACGAACTTTATATCGACAATGAATTAATAGGTGAAGACATCCTCAATCTGGAACGGGACGTGCTTGAAATGCGTTATCTAAGCGAGCGTAGTTGTCTTCTGAAAGGAACAACCATCGCGTTACGAGACGGACTGCTGGAACTATATCATGAACCGCGTAGTGAAAAGGCGTATCGCGAGCGGTTTTTACGCTATCATACATATCTCAATGCTATGCAAAAAGACGGTACCATCACTGCCGGTTATGTAGATAAACCGCGTTCGCAAATGTTGACAGACCTGCTACGGGTTTGCTGCGCACGAGAATCCAAAGACCAACCATGCAGCAGCTTTTTCCCGGATGTCGTCGACCGACTATTATTTGAGCAGATACTCAAAGCCGGTAAACGATCGGCGATATTTGAAAACCATGCAGCTGCCAACGGCATACGGCTTGATCTTGAAAAGCTGCCTGTTTACTTCTTCTATCTGAATGTCAGCCAGAATGAAAAAGCCTGGATCGTGCGGGTGGAGATACCGCAGTGGGTAGCTACAGATGAGAGGAAAGTTGATGTACTGCAGCAAGTTCTATTGGAACAGTGTGCTATCATGGGCAGCAAACCGTACCCCTATTATCTGCACCGCGCGCACGAAACCGCTCTGGTACGCCAATCAGAAAAAGAAGAATTGAAGAAGCAAATCGAAAGAGTATTGATCCAAAAAGGCGTCTCGCTGGAAGAAAAATCTTACAAGCAAAGTGCCAAAGATCAACCAACCCATAAAATAGTGGAGCGATGACGATGAACGGAAACAAGATCGGTTACGTGTTGAACGCAGATGCATTGGGGTGCACGGCAGGCTGCCGGATGAACCAGACCTCCAATCCAGGCTTCGGGGAAATGGTGAAGATAGCTGCTCAAAGCGGACAAACCATTTTCGGGATCATCGCCAATGTACACATTATGGATGATGGATTGGTAAGACAATTAGCGACCACCAGCGATATCAATGATCAAGTGATTCACGATAACCGCGACAATCGCATTATTCCGCTGGAATTCAGTGTCATCTTCCTGGGATTTAGCCACCAGCAACGCACCAGCCATTTGCTGCCGCCCAACCCACCCCTCTCGCTGGAATCGGTCTACCCATGCACCAACGAAGAAATCATCGCATTCACCACAGCCGGGAACGGCGGTTACCTGCGTTACATGGTCGGGAAAAAAGAAGTTATCAATTTCGATTTGGTGGCAGCCCATTTTCGCAACATGTGCAATTTGTTAACGGATGATATGCGGGGAGCATGGATCGAGAAAACCACCCGCCATCTGGTGCACCTCTACCGCAATGATTACAACACGTTGAGCGAGCTGCTGCATACCCTGACCGATACGGCGGTATTCACGGCATGATACAGGACAAAAACATGGAAAACAAAATCAATTCCAATTCACCAAAAGCCGGCAGAGTGATCGGCACCGTGATCGGCGGCAGCCTTTCTGAAAGCCTGAGCGCACGTCTGCAAGTCTCACCGCAGGAAATCCAGGAAGGCAGTTTCGTGACGATCAAGAGTGGTGACTGGCAATTTTACGGGCTGATCACCGATCTGCGGTTGGGTGCCACCGACCCGCGCTTCTCTGATGAACAGATCGATGCGTACTATCCCGCAGCGATCGCCCGCGCCCTGCGTGAAGAAGTGCTGTATTCCAATGCCGTGATCCTGCCGGTGCTGATGCTGGAAAACGGTCCGGAAATGAATGCCGATAACGCCCAGCAAGTGATGGGCTGGCAGCAACAAAAGGAGGAGAACGGTGAAATGATGACCCGTCCCATCCAGATCAAGACCATCCCGGCACACCAATCGGCAGTGCGACTGGCAAACGCGGTGGACATTGCCACCGTTTTCGGCGATCCAAGTGAGGAAGACAATTTCGTGATCGGCTACACACGCGAACAGAACTTTCCGGTGTGCATCGATCTGGCACATTTCATCCAGCGTTCGGCAGGCGTGTTCGGTGCCACCGGCACCGGCAAAAGTTTTCTCACGCGTATTCTGCTGGCGGGATTGATCCAGCAAGCCAAAGCCTGTCTGCTGGTCTTCGATATGCATGATGAATACGGTTTCGATGACACAGCTTCCGACAGCGATGAAAAAGTGACCGGGCTGCACACGCATTTTGGACCGAAAGTGCAGGTAGTGGGATTGGGCGGTGGGAAGAACATCCGTGGCAACAGCCCGGATTTTCACGTAGAGATTGCGGAAAGCGATATCGAAGCCAGTGACATCGAGATGCTCTCTGTTGAACTTAACCTGAAGGAAACCACCGCCACCACCCTGGCAGCATTATCAGCCAGTTTTGGTAAAAGATGGTTTTCGGAATTCAAAGACATGAAAGCCGGCAGCACCATTGAAGATGAAAATGGGAAAAAGGTTCCCGCGCCGGACAGTGTGGCTTGGTGGGCGAACCAAAATGGTGTAAATGTGATGGCAGCCGAAAGCTTGCACAGCAAGCTGGGCAGATTGTTCCACGCCGGGTATATCACCGCCAAGCCTGCCGGTAATGGATTGCAAAGTGTGGTAGACCTGTTGAAGAATGGCAAGCATGTCGTTCTCTCCTTCAGCGGTTATGACAATGATTTGGATTATCTGTTCATTTCAAACCTGATTACACGCAAGATCCGCGAAGAATGGGAACAGCTCACCAACGCTTATCGCAATGGCAGGAGCGATGCCAGTGAACCATGCCAACTGGTGATCGTGGTGGAGGAAGCGCACAAATTGCTCAACCGCGAAATGGCATCGCAAACGACTTTCAGCACCATTGCACGCGAAATGCGCAAATATTACGTGACCCTGCTGATCGTCGATCAACGCCCCTCGCAGATCTATGATGAGGTGCTCTCGCAGCTCGGCACGCGCATCTGTGGTTATCTGACGGACGACGAAGATATCAGGGCGGTGCTCTCAGGGGCAGCCGGCAAAGATGCCCTGCGCAGCATGCTGGCACACCTGCAGCCCAAAGAAGAGGTGCTCATCGCAGGCTGGGGAGTACCCATGCCGATCCCGGTGCGCTCACGACGATTGGACGCCGGATTCTGGGAAGAGTTAAAAAAAGGCAGGGCAAGCACCCTGCACAGTGGTGACATGGAAACGCAAAAGAAAATGCTGGGTTTCTAAAGACCGTAATAGATCACCCACATGATGAGTGCGTTAAAAATGCCGAGCACCACACCCCCGATCGCTTCAAAGGGAGTGTGCCCCAGAACTTCCTGCAATTTCTGGTATGAAAAGCTGCTACTTTTGAATATTTCCTCCACGATCTTATTGATCCATTCAGCATGAAAGCCAGCCTGGCGACGAATGCTGATCGCATCGTAAATCACAATGGTAGCCAGGGTCATGGCAAGGGCAAAAAGAGATGACCCGAACCCTTCCTGCAAGCCGATCCCCAGAGCAGCAGCAGTGGAAATGGCAGAGTGCGAACTGGGCATGCCGCCAGGGCTGATCAAGATCGACCAATCCCACTCCTTATTGAAAAAATAATTGATCGGCAATTTCAAAAGTTGTGCTACAAGCCAGGCAGTGGCTGCACTCATCAGAACATAATTCGACAACAACTGTTGGAAAATATTCATGGCTGATCTTCCTGGTCAGAACTCTTCTCTTCCAACTGTCCTATTTCACGCACACGCAGTTCAGCCTGGTCGAGCAACTGCTGGCAATGTGCCAACAGATCTTTTCCCTGTTCAAAACGCGCCAGCATCTCATCCAGTTCCAATACACCGCTTTCCAGATGGTTGATCACCTGTTCTAACTGCTGCAACGCTTCTTCATATTTCAATTTTGAGATATCGATTTTTGTGTTCATGTTATTTTCCTGCTCCATTTTCGATAGCAGTAATGCGCGCTTGCAGTGATCCGTCTTTCAAGCGCACGTGCACCATCTCATTTTCGCCGGTTTTGGTGACACTGTCAATCAATTTGCCCTGACCATCGTATAGCAGGGCATAACCCCGCCGTAGCACACCCTGCGGATCAAGTGCCAGAAGGCGGGCTCCTTTTTCTCCAAAATGCGCTTTGAACTCAGCCAGCCTGGAATAAAGGGTATATTGAAGGCGGCGCCCCACTTCATCAAGCTGCAACATATTTTGTTGCAGGAGACGTTCAGGAGAATTTTGCAGCAGGCGGTAATACAGCTCTTTCATTTCAGCGGTTTTCATCTGCACCAGCTGGCTACCAAGCGATACCAGCAACGATTTTCTATCTTGCAGATCGAGCTTGAGATCCTGAATATCGGGAACCGCCAATACCACTGCCCCGGTGGGTGTGGGGGCACGCAGGTCTGCCGCGAAATCGACCAGCGTGAAGTCGGTCTCGTGACCAACGCCGCTGATAATGGGAATGGGGGATGCCGCAACCGCGCGCACCACTCTCTCATCATTGAAAGACCACAGGTCTTCCAATGAGCCGCCCCCCCGTGCCAGGATAATAACATCCGGTCTAGTAGAAGCGTTGTACAGCAAGTGCAGTGCCTGCACAATATTGTGCGGTGCGCCTTCGCCTTGCACCAAGGTCGCTGAAAGAAATACCTGCGCCAGCGGGTAGCGGCTGCGCAGGGTGTTGAGAATATCCTGCAAGGCTGCCCCACTGGAAGAAGTGACCACACCAATCACAGTAGGAAAAGCAGGCACGTTTTTCTTGAGTTCTTCGGCGAACAATCCTTCGGCTTCCAATTTATTTTTTAATTCCAAGAATTCCTGAAAGAGCCTGCCCTCACCCTGCTGACGCATGGAATCAACATAGAACTGGTACTGCCCTCCTTTTTCAAACACACCGAATTTTCCGTGCACATCCACCGCCATGCCATCCTGCGGTCGAAAGTGAAGGGATTGTGCCATCCATTTCCAGATAACACAGCGCAGGGAGGCCGCTTCATCTTTAAGCGTGAAATAAATATGCCCAGAAGCCGGAGACGAAAGGTTGGATATCTCACCCTGCACCCAGATATCCTGAAGGTCTTCATTCTCTTCGATAAGCACGCGAATATAGCCGGTAACTTCACTAACGGAAAATATCTGGCGAGAAAAAAGAGATCCTGTAAGCATGCAAATACCAGTATAATCTCTTTTTCGTCGAAACTGCGCGTATAATAAGGACTTGAAGATGAAGAAGGAATCGCAATCCCAGATGGGGCACGTATGGGCTCCATGGCGCATGAAATATATTCAAGAAACCTCCGAAACAGGATGTTTTTTCTGCAAAGGCATCCGCGAGGAGGATGGCGATAATAATCTGATCGTAAAACGCGGCAAGTTCGCTTTCGTGATGCTCAATCGTTACCCATATACCAGCGGGCATTTAATGGTAGTACCCTACGCGCATGAAGCTTCCATGGAAGCTTTGCCAATCGAAACAAAAACCGAAATGATGGTTCTGGTAACCCAGGCGATCAAGGTGCTCACCAAGGAATATGGCGCAGAGGGCTTCAACATAGGCGCCAATCTGGGAGCCATTGCGGGAGCCGGAGTGGCAGATCACCTGCATTTTCATGTGGTGCCACGCTGGAATGGGGACACCAATTTCATGACCTCCGTTGGAAATGCGCGCGTTCTACCCGAAACACTCAATGATACGTTTCATCGTATCAAGGATAACTGGATCATAGAAGCGGATTGACCTTCTGATGAGCGCGATCACTATCCGAAACATTTCTCCCAAAGATAAAACCTGGATCAAAACCCTGATGTTGGAAAGCTGGGGAAGTGAAAAAGTGGTAGTGTGCGGGCGTTCTTTTGAACCTGCCAGCCTGACTGGCATGATCGCAGAGCTGGATCGGGAACGCTGCGGGTTGGCAACCTATATCATCAGCGATATCACGTGTGAGGTCATCACGTTGAACAGTCTGCAAAGTGGATTGGGTGTGGGCAGTACATTGTTGGATGCGGTAGCGCAAAATGCCAAAGAGCAAGGCTGCAAACTCATCACGCTCTTCACCACCAACGACAACCTCAATGCTTTACGCTTTTATCAAAAATACGGATTTCACCTGGCACAACTCATCCCCAACGGGATCGAAACCGATCGCAAGATCAAGCCCGAAATTCCCCTGCAGGGGGAAAACGGCATCCCAATCAGGGATTATCTTGAATTGAGAATGGACCTGGACGTATGAAGCTACGACTCAAGCTGGCTGCCTTGGCTGCCCGTATTCTACCCCCGCGCTGGAAGACTGCTTTATATCGTTCCCGCAAGCTGTCTGGACTCATCCGCAACAATCTGAACAGTGCTGCCCCGCAGGGGATGAGCACCATTTCGATCGCCGGAGGAATGAACAAAGATCTGCAATTGAAACTGGATATGCAAACAGAAAAAGATTACTGGCTGGGAACCTATGAGGTTGACCTGCAGGATGCTATCAAAAAGTATTGTGAGCGCGGAATGGTGGTTTATGACGTGGGAGCCAACATTGGCTACATCAGCCTGATGTTTGCCAAACAAAGTGGAGAAACCGGACGGGTATTTGCCTTCGAACCGCTGCCCGCCAACTGTGCACGCTTACAGGAAAACATCGAACTGAATGATCTGACCGGTCGCATTCACCTGACCCAAGCCGCTGTAGTAGATAAACCTGGCAAGATATCTTTCATGGTACATCAATCCGGTGCAATGGGAAAAGCACAGGGTTCACTGGGGAGAGATGAACACTATATGCGTGCGATCGAGGTAAAAGCCATCACACTGGATGATTTCATTTTTCAGCAGGGACATGTTTGCCCCGACCTGGTCAAAATGGATATCGAAGGTGGAGAGGTACTGGCGATCAAGGGTATGCAACGGACACTGCGGGAGTGCAATCCCATCATGCTGGTGGAGATCCACAGCCACAGCGCCCTGGAGTGCCTGTGGGAGGCTTTTCAGAAGGCAGACTACCACTTATATAAAATGGAAAAAGCCTATCCTCTCATCCAAGACCTGATGCAACTAGGTGAAAAAACGTACGCCGTGGCAATTCCTAACAAAAAAGCCGGTTGACAAAACCGGCATTTCATTTAAAACAGCGGCACTTATGGTTCTTCGGGGATGACCAGCATCATGACCAGATAGACCCAGAAGGTCAGGGTGCCAAGAAATAAACCCAGCACAAAAAGCAACCGTACGATGGTGGGATCGACACCCATGAATTCTCCCAAGCCACCACACACACCGGCGATCATGCGGCTATCCCGTGATCGATAAAGTTTATGGACGTTATCAGACATTGGTATTCTCCTTATTCATTGTGGCTTACAACTTATATACGTGCCATGCCATAAAAGGTTGCAATTCAAGATTTAGTTTTTTTATGTTTCTTTTCAGTAGGCTTGCTTTCCTGATCTTTTTCCTGAACAAGGGGAATAAAAGCATCGACGACCCTGGGGTCGAAATGAGTGCCAGATTGTGATTTGATATATTCAATCACTTTATGGCGAGACCAGGCTTTCCGATAAGGGCGATCGGAAGAAAGCGCGTCCCACACATCTACAATGGCAAATATCCTAGCGGACAGCGGAATCTCCTCGCCTTTCAATCCACGGGGATAACCACTGCCATCCCATTTTTCATGATGACAGTAGGGTATCTCGAGCGCCGGCTCGAGGAAATTGATGGAAGAAAGCATCTCAAAAGCAATGCTGGGGTGGCGGCGCATGGTATCCCATTCTTCATCGTTCAAAGGACCGGGTTTTTGCAGGATCGAATCGGGAATGGCGATCTTGCCGATATCATGTAGCAACGTTCCACGGCGGACATGGATCAATTCTTCGCCGTGAATTCCCATCTTTTCAGCAAGCTGCAGGGTCATGCCCAGCACCCGTTGCGAGTGCCCCTCGGTTTCGCGATCGCGCATTTCAAGCGTACGCGCCCACCCTTCCAGGGTAGCTTCATAAGCACTGACCAGTTCCATATTGGTCTTTTCAAGGTCAGCGAACATGCGTGCATTATCCACTGCAATAGCCGTTTCAGCGATCAGCGTATTCAGATAATCTAGCCATTCTTTATTGGGTTCCAACCTGGAACGGTGGAAAACCTCCAACACGCCTTTGACCTGACCACGTGCGATGAGAGGAAAGCCGAAATAAGAGACAAAACCCTCTGCCTCGAGCAAGGGGGATTGATGCAAAGAAGTTTCTTCGGCTGCCAGATCTTTTATATGAATCGCCTGGCGGGTCTGGGCGGCTTTGCCAGCCATACCCTTCCCCAAAGGCAAGTTGGTGAACTTCAAGGCATTCGTCTTGAACCCGCGACCTGCCACATAGTTCAAGTTCCGGGCTTCAGGATCAAATAGCAAGACATCTGCCGCATCGACCTTCAACTCGTTGATCACCTGGTCAAGCAGCAACACCAGCGGGATGCGCAGGTCAATATTCTCCGTGATCGCCACATTGATATCTTGAAGAGCCGAGAGTCTTTTCAACTGAAGCTGGAGCTGTTTTTCAGCCTTGCGCCGTTCGGTAAGTTCTTTTTGTGCCAGAGAAAACAACTGGGCATTTTGAACAGCCACCGAGATCTGGTTTGCCAGGGTCATAAGCGTGCCGATCTCTTCCTGCGAATAGGGCACTTCAGAACGTTTTTGGCCGAGGACCAAGATGCCCACCAATTCATTTTGAGCTTTCAATGGAATGAACAACTCTGCTTTCAGATCCAACAGATAATCCAGCTCATCTTTCCACAAGGCTTTCATGATGGGGGCGGATTCCAATTCATTCCACAAGATGGGTTGATCGGATTTCATCAACTGCAATACCAGAGGGTGATCAACCCGAAATTCACGGTGTTTGGAATAATTCAAACCATTATCTGATACCAAAATAAAAGGCTGGCTCTCTTTTTGAGAAACGAACAATCCGGTGCGCTTTACATGCACGATTGTGACCAGTTCATCGATGATCAATCCAGCCAAGCGCTTCAGATCGATTTCACGGGATGCTGCCAGGCTGATGCGTTGCAACATGTGATTGGAATCATAACGTTCGCGAAAGAAGATGCGATTGATCCATTCCTGTAAAAAAGAATAGATGGGTTGGAAAATCAACGCCGCGCCGATAGCGGCGAACACGGATATTGCAACCTGTTGAGAAACCGATAGTTGAAAGGCTCTGACAGTCGTGCTGATAAACAGGAAATACACAGTGCCAATCAGACTGGTCGGGACGACATACAAGACACTTTTGCGGATAATAAAATTGATGTCGAGCAATTGGTGGCGCAAGATGGCAACCGAGATCAAGATTGCAGTAATCCAATTGGCGAAAATATCGATGGGATACTGCCCCAGATCGGTGAAATTGAAGACAGAACCGATAATAATAAAAACAAAACCGGCGATGAGATATTTATAGCGGTTACGGCTCTCAGGATTACGGGCAACTTGATAGCCGCGGATCAAGCGGTACATGTTGTAGAGCATCATGCCATATCCCGGACCAGCGACCAGCGCAATGAGCGGAGTAAATCCGTAGACCAACTCTGTACCATTCATATAGGCATAGGAAATGACCCAATTGGTTCCCAGGGTCGCTACTACCGTTAAAACAGCATAGCTATACACCCAGCGATCCATATTCACCTTAGGAGGAATAATAGCCTGCATAAAACGGTGGATGCCGACCAGGGTCAAGATAGATGCCACGGTCATCATCCTGAACCAGAAATAGACATCTCCCAACTGTCCCACCACCATCACGGCGCTGAACTTCCAGAGAGCCATCATCAGGAGATAAAAACGGAAAGCAGCTTTCTCTTTGGTTCTGGGTTTAGAAATATAAACAATAAAATAAAGCACCAGATAACTGATGAAGGCTATGACAATAATTGCTAACTCCAGATTCCAAACCATGTCAAACGCTACGCGCTTCCCTTCAATTTCGTCAGAACAGTATCTTTCGGTTGCATATGAGGCGGTTTCAAATGTGCCAGATCGGCACCAGCTTCTCGCTGCCCTTGAATATATTCATCAAAGGCACCCTGCGGCAAATAGGATATTTTCAAGATCTGGTTTCCCAATATCTTAATCGTATTCGAAAATTCTTCGTTTAATGCCGCAAGCGTCTGACAAACAGTAAGTCTGGCTTGCTCTGCATTTTTCTGTTCTTGCGGTTGGGGTTCAATATAGATATGCAATAGCGATCCTTCTTTTTCGATCTCTTTTTTGGCGGTCCAATCAACATAAGCGAGTCCCGATTTTTCGATCGCCATCCAGATGTCGCCTTCAGTTAGCTTTACCATGGTGCCGATATCGATCAGATCATCGGTGCGCGAATAGAAGTCAAAGTGCGGCAAATTTACACCAATTTCATCATCGGACATGATGGTGAAATTTATCAGGTCACCTATGCGATAGCGCAGCAAGGCACCGCCCAGCAAATTGGTGAACACGACCTCATAGATGCCCGGTTTTACCTGGTCCAGGGTCACAGTTTTCGGTTGATAAGTGGAATTCGTTTTATTTTTCAAGACCTCGGCATAAGGAATAAATTCATAAAAATTGCATTCCGGAAAAAAGACCATGCCTTTCAAATGCCAGGTTTGCATGGCAACCATACCGCCCTCGGTACAGGCATAGCCTTCTAGCGGTTTCTTGCCCCAATAATATTCAAGTTTTTCGCGATAAATATCCGTATCCATTCCCCCGGTCATGATACCCTTCAGTTTCCAAATATCCTTAGGAAGCAGGGGACGATGTTGGAGCCTGGCTTTCAAAAAACCACCTAAAAGTCGTACAATGGTGCGCGGTTTCAGCAGATCTTTGGTCAATTTCATGCCACCCGCACCGCTGGCAAAACGTTCGCCCATCTTGCCCAAGATAAGTGCCAGCCCGAAGAAAATATCCAAGCCGGTATGCATGGCTTGCCGAAATCCTTTTTCGACCCGTTCGCCGTATTCCATCATTTCAGCTTCTTCCAGCGGGGGCACAAAATGCACATCAGCATATTCATGGGTGGCATAGCTGATATAACCGGAGGTATACGGGCGCGGAGCGGTTGCCAACAGTACCACATCTCCGGATTCCATCCTGACATCCCCCCGCTCTTTACAAGACGCTTGGATCATAGCGCTGATAACAACATCTGCCAGTTTATCGTAGATACGTTGTGAGTAAGGTACCCATTTGCAAGGATATTTTCCTGAACGCCCTGAGGTACGTGCCCAATAATATTTTCCCCGGGGTAAATTGCTCTCATCCCTTTCCATCAGAAATGGGACATAATCTTCATAGGTCGTCAATGGAACCAGCCTGCGAAAATCGTGCGGGGTGGAGATGTGGTGATCTTGCAGGAAATGTTTTCCCAATTTGCTTTCTTTCAATAAGTCAATCTGCTCCATCAGCAAGCGATTTTGTATCCCCATGAACTCTTGCAGTGAGAGGTCAAGATAACCACAGTACTTCTTCCAGATGAGGTCTTGCCTGCCCTGTTTCAGTAATTCCTTATATGATGTCATTCTGGCTCTCCTTTTGATTTGGCTTGAATCAGGATGGGATCGGGAATCCAGGCACGACGGGATTTTAATTTTACAAGGTCGATCTCATCAAATGATGCGGAACGCAATGCGGCTACCCAATCATCAGCAGTGCGAATATTAGGGAGGGCACTGGCTTCTGCCCAGGCACGAGAAATGCCTTCTTTCACCCAAAAATAAAAGAAGGCAAGGATACTGATCATTGATCGAAGAATGGGATTCAGCCAAGCGCGTGATACTCCCACATCCACCATTACCAAGCTACCATGTGGTGCCAAAACACGCCGGATATCGGATAAAAGACGTTTACCATGCATGTGATGGGTAGCCAGCGCACAGGTTACCAGATCGAAAGACCCATTTTCAAGAGGCAGATCCAATGCCGAAGCACACAATAATCTAACAGGGAGCGCAGATTCTAGCCTGGATTTTCCAAGCTGTAACATGCGATACGTAATATCCAACCCGACCATCTGTTTTACCAGTGGATACCGGGAGAGAATTGCCTTAGGAATGACCAGTTTACCGGTAGCCAGATCGAGCACACGCAACCCGTTGAGATCAGGCAAGGCTTGCAGCAGGGCTCCGATCAGTTCGGTATAACTCCAACCCCAGAACAAGCGCAGTTCCGAGTCCATTTTTCTCTCATATTGGGGAGCCAATTCGGTGAAAGCTTGAATGACATGCTGCTGTTCAGAAGAGGATTCAACCTTTTTCATGCTACCTTTATAAAATAAATTGTAAGAAATGGAAATTGGGTAATTGAACAATACTCCATTATGCGATTGATGGAGCATGCCCGCCGAACAAGATATTTTAAAGTATACCAGAAAGAAATCATGGGCAAATCCTTCAGAAATCAAGGTGTTTAGAAATCAAAACAGTCATTAAAATGGCAATCAAAATCATCTTTGGCGGGGTGATCATGAACACTGGGATTATTTGTGGTTTGTCATATAATAATTAAATCTTTTCCCGGGATGGTCATATTCTTCTATCAGCAAAGACATGAAAGATAAAAAATTCAGGGCAAGCAAACATTGTCAATATGTACTTCAAGGTCTTCTGCAAGGGTCAATAATCCCGCTCACAGCTTATCTGATCGAAATCGTACGACTGAAAATACCATTTTCATCCTCTGTTATCGCCACCATTCATAAAAAAAATCCCTTATTATGGCTCATCGATAGTTTACCTTTCTTCATCGCCTTATTATCATGGGGCTATCAACGCCAGCGCATACTGACAGCAGAGACAGATCATCTCAAGAGAGAAGTTGAACAACATACCCGCGCAATCGTGGAGCAACAAACCTTCTACCAATCACTGGTCAATAACAGCCCCATCGCCATCGTGACCATGGACGCCGATCAAAAGATCCTTTCCGTCAATGAGGCTTTTTCCAATATCTTCCAGTATCAAGAACATGAAGTGCGCAACAAAGATCTGGATGAAATCATCGCCTGTGGAGAAGACCTGGAGCAAGCCAAATTCTTTACCAAAGAAGTGATGGAAGGGGGCAAGATCCATGGCATCGGGAGAAGAAAACGCAAGGACGGTAGCTTAGTGGATGTTGAGATGTACGGGGTTCCAATCGTATTTGAAAGCAAACGTATTGGAGTTCTGGGTATGTATATTGACATCACCAGCCGTAAAGAAGCGGAAGATATCCTCATCCACAGTGAAGAACGTTTTCGAGGACTTTTTCATAATTCGCCGATCTCAATGTGGGAAGTTGATTTTTCCGGATTAAAAAGATACCTGGAAGAGTTGGGATATAACAACCCGGATGAATTGAGGTTGTTCCTTGAGAAGATGCAAGGGCTGGAAAGAGAATTTGCAGCACTTTTAAAAATCATCGATGTCAATCAAACGACCCTGACCCTGTTCAAAGCCAGCAATCCGGAAGATCTAAAAAACAATTTCGAGAGGATCTTCATCGATCAATCAGCACCTGCGGTCAGAGACATCATCATAGCATTATACAAAGGCGTTCAAAAATTTGAAACCGAATTCACCCACCGCACGCTGGATGGCTTTTTACTGCATACCATCGTACGTCTATCTCTGGTGGGTGGTTGTGAAGATGACTGGTCGCGTGTTTATGTTTCGATCATCGATATCACAGAACGAAAATGGTCGGAAGAACGTTTGCGTTTTCTCAGCCTGCACGACCCACTAACCAACCTGTACAACCGTATGTTCTTTGAAACAGAACTGACGAGGTTATCCAAAGGGCGGCACCTTCCTGTCAGCATCATTGTTTGTGATCTTGATAATCTGAAATTAATCAATGACAATTATGGTCACAGAGCCGGGGATGAGATCATCAAACAAACAGCCATGCTCTTACAGGAATGTTTCCGCAGTGAAGATATCATTGCGCGATTGGGCGGGGATGAATTTGCAGTGATCATCCCCAATCTGGATGAAATGGCTGTTGAACGGATCATCGAGAGACTGCGAAATAGAATCGATTCATATAATCAGACCTTGCCAGCCAGCCAAGATGGAATGATCATCAATCTGTCCATAGGTTGCGCCACAAGTATGGAAAAGATGGAAATGGAAGAGTTATTCAAGGCAGCAGACAAGCGTATGTACCAAGAAAAGAAGAAAAAGAGGAAGAGCAGTCAATGTCAATAGAAACCTTCAGCACCAACCATCTGGTGAAGCAAGAAGACCTCACCCACCACGGCACTTTATATGCGGGGCGCACGGCAGAATGGTTTGTCGAAGCCGGCTTCATCGCGGCAGCAAAGTTAACCAAACCCGAAGCAATCGTATGTGTAAAAATTCACGGTATGCATTTTTCAAAACCTGTCGGGCGCGGAGAAATTTTATGTCTGGAAAACAAGATCGTGTAGGCTGGACGAATCAGCCTAATAGCAGACGTTCAAGCCAATAGAGGTGGGGAAAAATTGCTGGAGGGATTCATCACCTTTGTGCATGTGGACCGAAACGGCAACCCCCTCGCGCATCACATCACCATCGAACCTAATTCCGAAGAGGACATCGCCCTATTCTACCAGGCGACGTCTCTTCGCAAGAGCGAACTGTAAAACGAACTGATCATTTTTCTTGGTTGTTCACATCGATAATCGTATCACCTGGCAATGGTTCTTCAGGGGTGACGATCCATAAGATAAAATAAACTACCACACCTCCCAGCCCAGCAAATACCAGGGCGATGAAAATAATTCGCACAATGGTAGGATCAATTTGCAGGTAATCGCCCAACCCGGCACATACACCCGCGATCATACGTTCTTTTCTACTTCGATATAATCTTTTCATGCGTTTGTTCCTCTAAAAAATAATACGTAATTCGCGCTAGGGGGTTGCGAATCTCCTCAAGGGGTCCAATTGGGGAAGAAATCTTCAGCCGGTGAATCAGAGATATTGAGGATGCTACCCCTATCCAATTCCAAGACGTAGATCTCGCGATTACCCATGTAATTGGATGCAAAGATCAGATAACGTCCATCCGGACTCCATTTTGGCAATTCGGTAGAGGATTCGTAATTGGTCATGCGATCAAGGGCACCGGTTTCGAGGTTATAGATATAGATCTCCTCGAATTCTGTGCGGGTGGAAACAAAGGCAATGCGCTTGCCATCTGGCGACCAGGCGGGCTGCACATCAGCAGCGGGATCGTCCGTAACGCGCACCAGATCTAGCCCATCTTTTGACATGATATACAACTCATAATTGACGTCACGGTTAGTGTGGTAGATAATCTGTTCGCCATCCGGAGACCAGGCAGGAAAGCCGTCGGTGAATGAATTATTGGTCAACTGTTTGATGGTACGGCTCTCCACATCCATCAGGTAGATCTCATCATCACCATCACGGTTCGAGACAAATGCGATAGATTTTCCATCAGGTGAAAAAACCGGCATGACATCATCTGCCGGGTCATCGGTCAACCGCTGGACATCGGTCCCATTGCTGTTCATCATGTAAATTTCTGGATTGCCATCACGATCAGATACAAAAACGATCTTACCGCCATCCGGTGCCCAAGATGGAAAGACATCCACATCATCATGGCGCGATAGGTTCGTCAGCGATGCATCTTGAAAATCATAGAAGTAAATCTCAAAATCTCCTTCGCGATCAGTTTGAAAAACGATCTTCCCTTGCAGACCGGTGACATCCAAGGTGGGCAAGGAAATAGGCGTGGATGTGACATAATATGGAGCCAGGGTAACCCACACAGAAGGAGTGGGGGCAATGGTGGCGGTTAATTGGTCTTGATTGGTATTCGTAGAGGTGTGTTCCACAGCCTGGCAAGCAGCCAGGATCACGAGCGGAACAACCAACAACAAACTGCAAATTCTTTTCATGTTTATATTCCCTAGTTTGAGGATTGATTTAGATCGATCAAATAAAAATCATCAAAAGCAACGTGCACCCCGGCACTTTCAAAACTGCCGGCGAGCAACCCCACATCTCCAGACGCAAATGTTTTATCTTGTTGAACATCCAGCAAGGTATCATTCACGTAGAAGAAAAGGAAATCCTGATAGCATTCGAGGCGGAGATGGTAGGTAGCATCAGGGATAGCCAGAATCTCAGAGGGCAGCATGGCAGCATGCCCCAGCACCGTATATTTACCGTTCTCAATCTTGAGAATTCCATAATAACCATCACTGCTGATCAACCCGGCGTAAAAGTTCTTTTCATCCTGGTAACGGCAAAGCAGACCGTAATTATTATCATAAGGTCCTTCCACCCATTGCGCATCCACCTGCAGACCGATATCAGCATAATTGCGATAAAGGGTTGAAAAATAATCAGTGTTCAGTTCGTCGATGATGAAATGATATTTGCCATCCAGATAATCTGCGCCCCCCAAGTCTGTTTCGGAGCGATCCCAACCGGAAGTATTGGAACTGAAATCATCATAATATATAGCGCCTGCCGGTTGGGTGGCAAGCACCGCAGATCCAGAGGAAAACAGGCTGCCAAAGGGAAGAAGGCTGCAAGATGCTGACAGCACCAAAGACAACATACTTGCCAACAAGAGGAGCATGTGCTTCTTTTGATATTCGGGTAAATTCATACCATAGATTATATTACGTTGCGAAAAGGAACCAGCATCATTCAATCCAATTGAATGATGTGAAGTATGCCCATCCCGACCCAGTAAAACGAACAGGGAATGTTACTTATGCATATCCGGACGAAATGTGATCGCGCATCAATACCCTGGCTTGCGCTACTGCGTGCGGAAGCAACATATTGATATCCTTTTGTGGACTGATATCTTGCAGTTTAAAAGGCTCAGCAAAGGAAACCAAAGGAATCTGGTTGAATTTCTTGCGATAGACCATTTGATTGATGATCTGTAAAAATTCCGCGATACGCTGGCGCTCCCGGCGACCTTTACGAACGCAGGTCAAAGGATGCCCCAGATAGCGCGGGGTCAATACCTTGCTGACCACTGCCACCTGCACGGTGGTTTCGGGCACCTTGCCGATGAAGATCTCCATGCTCTTTGACCATTCATCCAACGCCTGCATAGCACCGGGCATGAAAGCTGGTTCCGGATCCATGTGCCCGCTGGGAAAGATGATGACCGCGCCACCCCGTTCGAGATGGCGAACGGCATTGCGGATGACCAGCATGCGCACATAACTATCCATCGAGCCGAATAAGAAATGATCATTGACATTCTTCATTTTTTTCAAGAATGGGATGTTGGATGAGACGATCTTGACATCATCACGAGGCAATTTGGCTGCCAGACACAGGGCATCATAAGTCCCCGGATGATTTGAGACCACCAGCAGCGGTCCGTTAGGGGGAGCTTTTATCTCGCCCAACACCCGAATATCTTGAACCAGCAGTTTCAAGCTGATATCGACCGCTTTGTTAAAGCCGTATTGAAAAGTCATCTGATCGAAATAAGAACCCAGTTTGGAAAAACGGCTGATGGGGACCCAAAAGACGACTTCTACAAACTTGCGCCAAAAATTGCTGATAGGAAGGCCCACTGCCTTTACGATTTCATCCAACAAGGCTTTGCGCAATTCAGTTTCAGAAGTATATTGATACGTGACCATTGTGCACCCTTGGTAAAACCTTCTCTATTCTATTTATAACCCCATAATGAAAAAGGGAAGCGCAACGAGGATCTATTTTACATATATTTTACAGAACCTTAAGCTGTTCTTTACGCAATGTAGTCAACACGATTACGACCCTTTTGTTTGGCGCTGTAGAGTGCCTGATCGACTACCGCCATTATCTCATGCAAAGAACTGCGATCTTTGGTCAGGCGGGTAACACCCAGGCTAATCGTAACGGATATTTCTTCTTCATCGTAATTCACTCGCAAAGCTTCAACTTTCTTTCTGATGCGTTCTGCAACTTCGAATGCGGCATTGCCTGAGGTATCAGACAATAAAATCAGAAATTCTTCTCCTCCATAACGGGCAAACACATCACTTGTACGCAATTCTTTCTGAATGACCTGGGTGATACGCTGCAACACCTTATCACCGGCAAGATGGCCGTAATGATCATTGACTTCTTTATAATGATCAATATCGATCAAGACACAACTCAAATCTTTCTTATAGCGGATCGAGCGATTTATCTCTTTGTTGGCAGCAATATAGAAAAAGCGTCGATTATAAATTCCAGTCAACTCATCAATAATTGCCAATTCTTTCATACGATCATACATAAAAACGTTATGAAAATATACGGATACCTGGGATGCGATCGTTTCTAACAATTGAATTTGTTGTTTATTCAGGGCATCAACCTGTGTGCTAATCACAGAGATCAAGCCTATCACCTGATTCTCACGAAAGAGCGGGATACCCAGAACCGAATGCAAATCTTGGACCGGAATTTCAAAAATATCCTGCAATGCCCCGGGAATATTGCTGAACGAATAATCAGGACGATAAGTAAGCTCTTTCCGTTCTATGACTTCTCTTAAAATACCATACTCCATTCTTATCGGAATCCGGACAGATTTGGTGGACTGGCTTGCAGGATGATAAACATTCAACGTTATGTTTTTGTTGTCATCATCAATCAAGGCTACATTGAAAATATCCATCCCCGGAAAACTTGCCATCTTCTTGATCAAACCATCAATGATTTCTCTGATTCCAAGATTCTGAGTCATTTCGCGACCGATTTCGAAGAGGAGAGTCAAATCTTGATTGTTTTGTTTCAATTCCTCCACATAGCGAGCATTTTGAACTGCAATCGCTGCCGCATCGGCAAATACCTTCAAGCGTTGAGCGTGTTCTTCCGTATAAAAATCAGGGACGGCACTATCCACGTTAATAAAGCCAATCACATTCCCGCTCACGACAATTGGACTCCCAATATATGAGCGGATCCATTGCGTATGGCTGTTTTCTTTCCAGGCAGGGTGGATTCTCGTATCTGATACCAGCACGGCGGTTTTATCATTTGCCATATTTCTGAAATCAGGAATATCATCGATTGAATAATGCAATGCTGCAATGGCTGCTTGGGCTCCAAATTTCTCATATCCCTTTAGTTTTACGAAATGCATCTGGTCTTCATCATCCAACAAAACGACATTGGCAGCATCATGGGGTACAACATCTTTTATGACTTCGAGCATCTTTTCAAGAACCACATCCAGATCCAAAGAGCTGTTCAACGTGGCTGCCACCGATGCCAGCGCGTCGGCATAACTACGCTGTTCTTTTTCATAGATCTCCAGTTTTTTGCGCTGAGAGATATCTTGAAATACGATCAACATACCTGAGGGATTGACATTGGTGACGATCATGGAGGAGCTCACCTGAATGTATTTTTGTTGTGCTTCATCCAAGTACATTTCGAACCCGTCATTTTCCGTTTTGACCAGGTTTTCAATGAGATGCGGGTAACGTTCCAGAGCGGAAAGGAACGGTTTCTTTAGCAGGTCTTGTAAAGGAATATCCAATATTTCTTGAACAGCCGCATTGGCATCGGAGATCTTCCCTCCCAGATCCACCACCAGAATCCCTTCGCGCATGCTATCGAATATCAGTTTGCGGGTCACCGGAGTAACTTCGAAAATCTGCCCGCGATATAAAGATACAGTCAATATCAACCCCGATAATGCTAAACCAAGCGGTGTCAAATCCATCCCAGGCACCGGACTCTTCCCAAGAATATATAACAGATTACCAATCCAGGGGATGAGGGTGGCAATGATCATGGTGGCAATCTGAACTCGATAGATCTTGGAAAAACCCAGGAAGGTGGAAATCAAACGATAGATGCCCAAAACCAGCAATGAATTACTATAGACCCAATAGATCCAAAAGAAAACACCATGGGTATAGATGAGATTATCAATGCCAGGTGTATGTGCCGGACGGATATCGCTCCAGATCAGACCATGAACCTCGTTGGTAAAAACCAGTACCAGAGTCAACAACGGTATCACCGAAAATAAGAGCAAATTCCTGGTCGTAATCCACTGGTCCTTGCGACTGAATTGGCTGGCGAAGACAAAATAGAATGCCGGCAAAGTTGCGATTCCCAGATATTCAAATTTTGCCCATAACACTTTATCCGCAATCGATTCAGCCACGCCCTCAAATACACGAAAGATCAACCATAACGAAACCGAGATCATCACCAGGGCAAAAGCCGTACCTCCTGGTTCTGCATGTTTCAGAATAATTACCAAAGCGATAAAAAGAGAGAGAACAGCCGACCCAAAAAAAATCAAGTCGACAATCAGGAAATTATAGATCATCCATTCGCCCTTCGAGTCTTATACCCTTATGTGTGTGGTTGGCTGTGGTGAATATACAATCAATCTTATTCAATTATAAAGGTTATTTCACGGTAAGGAAATCGATCTAGCTTGGAATAGAGAATGCCAGATATGGATACGAATGATGACAAATCCTTTTTTTAACCGTAGAATGTAGATGAAACAGCATTAAAAAAATATCTACTGGTATGAAATTAAGGATTAAGAGACCCTTCACGTAAAGAAGCCTGGCATGCAATTTCAATTTCGTTATACATCTGGACTATGGTTGTTCATGGTTTCTGCCATGATTATCCTGGTCTTATTAATATTCAGCTGGCGTTACAGAAGATCTTCAAGTGGGAGATGTTTCATCATATTAATGGTCTGTGCTTTTTTATGGGTATCCAACTTTATACTCGAAACTGCTTCGCTCACCCTGGCATGGAAAATATTCTTCGCCCGCATCGAATTCATCGGAATTACGTTCATTCCTGCAATGTGGTTCTTTTTGGTCAGAGAATTCACCAACCGCCGTATCTTGGGTGACAACTGGTTGGTGGTATTGGTCATCCCGGTCGTTACCAATGTGATCATCTGGAGCAATCCGCTGCATCACTGGTTTATGGGAACCCCATTCATCATCAGCGATACACCTTTTCCGGTGGTGGATTTTGACTATCAATGGTGGTTCTATGCCATCCATGCTCCCTATGGATATCTGCTGATCGGATGTGCCTTGATGCTGTTGCTCCGTTCGATTCCAAGCATGAATGGGGTATACCGCATGCAGTCGTGCTATTTGCTGGTAGCTATCATTCTGCCTGCCATCACGGATGTGTTGTATGTGATGGGTATATCGCCTGTGCAACACTATAATTTCACCACAGCTGTCTTCAGCATCTCCGGATCAATCCTTTTCTATTCATTATTCCACTTTCAATTTCTTGACCTGCTCCCACTAGCCCGAGATTCGATCATCAATAATCTCTATGATGGGATGATCATCCTGGATCACAAGGATCGCATCGTTGAGATCAACCCTTCTGCAAAAGGATATCTGGCACTGGAAGATTCTGCCATCGGCAAGGAATTTATGCAGGTCAATAATGAAATGATCAAAAAGGTACAGGTGCTGATGAAGGAAAACGTTGAAAAGGGAGATATCAAGATCGGAAAACAAGCCCCAACCTACTTTGATGTCAGGGTTAATACCATCACAAAAAAAAGTGGAACCCATATCGGCAGGGTAATCGCGTTCCGTGATATCACCGAGCGGGTAGAATTGTTCAATCAGGTGCAAGCACTGGCTGTACAAGATAGCCTGACCGGTATTTTCAACCGTCGTTCCTTCATGGAATTCAGCAAACGGGAAATCTACCGCGTGTTGCGCAATACGGGGTATGCAGTCTCACTGGTGATGATCGATCTGGACAATTTCAAAGCCATCAATGACCAGTACGGTCATCGTTTGGGAGATAAAGCGCTGGTGACATTCACTACTACCATCCAAAAACAACTGAGGGAGTTCGATATCTTCGGGCGAGTAGGAGGGGAGGAATTTGCCATCCTGCTGGCGGATACGGATGCCAGAACAGCCATACAAATTACAGAACGATTGAGGACAGCGGTAGAAGCGCTGCGAATTCAAACGGGCAAGAACAGGGAAGTTTCCATCACAGCCAGTTTTGGCGTTGTATCCTCATTGCAGTTAAGAAAAAAAGACATCGAGATCAACAACATGCTCGATCTGGCTGACCAAGCGTTGTATGAAGCCAAGCAAAAGGGGCGCAATCAGGTTGTGCTGGTCGAGCTATGAGCATCGAACCAGTTCAGCGCTCGTGCCCAACACAACCGCCAATCGGCATCATCCATAAAATGACCGGAGTTGGGATACTCCACGTAATCGAAGCGCCGCTCGTAATCAGCAAAATGATCTCCCAATGCAATATGAAAATCACGAGCAAAATGAGATGGCACCAGGTCATCTTTGCCGGCGTTCATGGAAAGCAGATGAACGGATGAAAACTTTTCGATGTGATGGTCGGGGGAATGGGGTGGATCAGCCGCCCAGTGGGGAGAGCCCAGAATAGAGACAGCGACTCGCAGGCGGGGATCCAGCACAATGGCAGCATAGGTGATAAAGCCACCCATGGATATGCCCGCGATACCAAAATTGTCGATGGAATGCTCATCGGTCAGATGATCAAGGAGGTGCGGCACCTCTGTGGCAGTCTGAGAGATGATCTTCATGAATTCACGGTCGGTAGTGGATCCATCGGTAGTGAAGCGCTGATCAAAATCGACATACCGCCTGGCACCATGCCCAAGCGCATCCACCCCCACCGCCAGATAGCCGTGGGATGCCAGGCTGTTCAACTCACGCAGGTTGCTTTCTTTGGAGCCCTTGAAGCCGTGATAGAAGAGGATGCACTCTTTGCCAATTGAAGACTGAAGTTGGGTGTCTTCACACACAACCAGGGGGATACCATTCCATTCGTCATATTTGGTAGTTATCATAGAGACCTATTGTATTTGAATAGGCGGATATGTGGACAATCAACTCATACTTCCAACGAAAACCAGATTTTTTCGGAAGAACACGAAAAGCCCATCTTTTCGAACAGGCAGCGCATGGCGATGTTTTCACTGCTGGTTCCCGAACGCGCTTCCAACGCACCCCGATCATGAAATGCCTGCAACGCAGTACTGAACAGGGCAGAGGCTAACCCATGGTGCTGAAAAGCCGGATGTGTCCCAATGGGATCGGGATAACCGATCAGGGTGCCATCAGCCAACTGCCCCAGTTCACCGATACAAAATGCTGCCAGATGATGGTCGGATGTTTCTACTACCAGATCGAGGTCTGGTACATATTGAGAAGTGCGCATGATAGCCAACCGCTCAGCCGCGTTCATATGGTTGGTGCCAAAGGCAGCACGGTGCAGGGCTACCAGCGCATCTACTTCCTGCTCCCCAATCACCGCGCGAATACGAAATCCAACAGGGAGCACGCAGGGTGGGATGGGAGCGAGTAAGGAACGAGTGTAATCTAGAGAACGGATATGCTGCTGTGTAAAGCCGCTGCGAACGAACAACGCGCGGGCGGGCGCGTCTGTGCTCTCACAACTGGCATCCAGGGTATACTGCTGCCCAAGGGCGGCATTGCGCGCGCGCATGGCCCCTTTTGCATATTTGATGATGGCATCTTGCATGGCAGTGGTGCGGTAAGACGGAGCGATAGCAAAGCACAGGTTGGCATAGGTATCCACCAAAGCGAAAGCGACCAAGTCACCAGACACCTCCCATAACTGGGTTGCATTTTGTACCAACGGGGATTGAAGTGCCTCTTCAGCCATGACGAACAGATCCTGCCGATCTGTTTTTAGCAGCAAGTTCTTAATAAGGGTGAAATCGGACCGATCACGAAAATCACGCTGTGTTATTTGCATGCGGTGCTCCTGAACTTGTTAATCATAGCGTGCTGGAGGGAAAAAGAAAAGGCATATATGGCGAGTTATACTGACATACCCATGAATGAAGTGAGTGGAGCAAGAGATCTAAAAAATGCGCCTTTCGAGGCGCATTTTAGTAAAGTTTATTGTTTTACTCCGGTATAAACCACCTCAAACAGGATTCGGTCAGGTGACTCGAACATGATCTGGTAGTAGGTCTCGGACGGGTTACCGCAGAACTCAGGGCGATGGCAGGGAGTTCCGAACAGCGCCGGGACGGCATGTTCTTTGAGGAACTTATAGACGTCGTCCACATGGCTCTGTTTTTCCACCGCGATCGCCAGATGATTCATCCCCAAGCCATCATAATCATTCTTTTCTTCAGGTTTGATGGGAGCAGTGAACCACAGGCTGGCGCCGTTCTCATCACCGACACCCAGCATGCTCTCATCCTCATACAGCACCGACCAATCCAGAAAGGCAAAAAAATCACGGTAGAAGTTGAGACTTTGCGGGTCGATATTGACCTGTACATGTCCAAGATTGCTTTTCATTTGATCCTCCTGATGCCCATTAGTCAAAATTTCTCTCTATTATAAAACATTTGTTCTATTTTGTCAATCAGACGGAAGAGACTGTTGAAAAAGAAGTGACAAAATTGACAAAGGGGGAGAGATTTAATAGAATAGGGGGAACAACAGCAGCGAGGGAAGCATGGCACACGAACACTTCATCGAGACGGGGGAAGG